>Ga0116153_10001304_pt1 | contig 24025 bp, 21 predicted proteins | sample AD_UKC028_MetaG_FD_89896 | JGI IMG/M metagenome (GOLD analysis project Ga0116153, IMG submission 89896) | Active sludge microbial communities of municipal wastewater-treating anaerobic digesters from USA - AD_UKC028_MetaG | ecosystem: Engineered > Bioreactor > Anaerobic > Digestate | place: USA...
CGTTGGCGCCGGGCTTGAGGCCGAAGGCCTCGCCCAGGGCCACGCGGACCGCGGGGGCGATCTGGACCACGCAGGTCTTGGCCTCGGGGCCGGACTGCATGAGCTGGTCCCAGACCTCGCGGGTCTGGTCGTTCTCGTAGATGGCGCCCACGGGGCAGTGCGCGGAGCACTGGCCGCAGCGGATGCAGGGTCCGTCGTTGAGCTGGACGTCGGCAGCCGGGGCTATGCGGGTGTTCGCGCCGCGGCCGAGGAACTCGATGGCCCAGACGTTCTGCATGTCCTGGCAGACCTTGACGCAGCGACCGCAGCGGACGCACTTGTCCGGGTTCAGGATGAGCGACACCGAGGAGCTGTCGACCGGCAGGCCGCGCAGCATCTTGGGGAAGGGCTGCTCGCGCACGCCGAACTCGGCGGCGAGGCGCTGGAGCTCGCACTCCTGGTTGCGGGGGCAGGCGAGGCAGTCGTCGGGATGGGTCGAGAGGATGAGCTCGATGACCGTCTTGCGGGTCTGCACGAGGTCGGGGTCGTTGGTGATGACGCTCATGCCCTCGGCGATCGGGGTGGTGCAGGCGCGGACGAGCTTGGGGCTGCCCTCGAGCTTCACCACGCAGATGCCGCAGGCGGCCCAGGGCTCGAGGTCGTCGTTGTAGCAGAGGGCCGGGATCTTCACCTCGACCTTGCGGGCCGCCTCGAGGATCGTGGTGCCCTCGGCGACCTGGACGGGCATGCCGTTTATCTTCGCGTTGATCATTGCTTCTGTCTCCTTACCGGCTCACTTCTTGGCCACGGCGCCGAACTTGCAGGCCTTGAAGCACTCGCCGCACTTGATGCAGCGGGACTTGTCGATGACGTGGGGCTGCTTCTTCTCGCCCGCGATGCAGGGCACGGGGCAGCGCCGCGCGCACAGGCCGCAGCCGATGCACTTGGAGGCGTCGATCTCGTAGACCACGAGGTCCTTGCACTTGCCGGAGCGGCACTTGTGGTCGCGGATGTGCTCGAGGTACTCCTCGCGGAAGTGCTTCAGGGTGGACAGGGTGGGGTTGGCCGCCGAGCCGCCGAGCATGCACAGGGAGGCCTTGGTCATGGACTTGCCGATCTTCTCGAGCTTGTCCAGGTCGGCCTCGACGGCCGTGCCCTTGGAGATCTTCTCGAGGATCGCGTGCATCTGCTTGGTGCCGATGCGGCAGGGCGCGCACTTGCCGCAGGACTCGTCGCAGCAGAAGGCCATGTAGAACTTGGCGATGTCGACGACGCAGTCGTCCTCGTCCATGATGATCATGCCGCCGGAGCCCATCATCGAGCCGAGGGCCGAGAGGCTCTCGTAGGTGATCGGCTCGTCGAGGCTCTTCTCGGTGATGATGCCGCCGGAGGGGCCGCCGGTCTGGACGCCCTTGAACTTCCGGCCGCCGCGGATGCCGCCGCCGATGTCGAAGACGATGTCGCGGAGCGTGGTCCCCATCGGGACCTCGACGAGGCCCGAGTTCTGGATCTTGCCGGTGAGGGCGAAGGTCTTGGTGCCCTTGGACTTCTCGGTGCCGATCTTCGAGTACCACGCGGCGCCCTTGGTCATGATGACCGCGACGTTGACGTAGGTCTCGACGTTGTTGATGACCGTGGGCTTCTTCCACAGGCCGCAGTTGGCCGGGAAGGGGGGCTTGGGCGTGGGCATGCCGCGCTTGCCCTCGAGGGACTGGAGGAGGGCCGTCTCCTCGCCGCAGACGAAGGCGCCGGCGCCGAGGCGGATCTCGATGTCGAAGTCGAAGCCCGAGCCGAGGATGTCCTTGCCGAGGAGGCCGTAGTCCTTGGCCTGCTTGATGGCGATCTTGAGGCGCTCGACGGCCAGCGGGTACTCGGCGCGGATGTAGATGTAGCCGTGGTGGGAGCCGATGGTGTAGCCGCAGATCGCCATGGCCTCGAGGAGGGAGTGGGGGTCGCCCTCGATCGTGGAGCGGTTCATGTAGGCGCCCGGATCGCCCTCGTCGGCGTTGCAGACGACGTACTTGACGTCGCCCGGCGCCTTCTTGGTCAGGTCCCACTTCATGAAGGTGGGGAAGCCCGCGCCGCCGCGGCCCCGGAGGCCCGAGGCCTTGAGCTCGGCGATGACGTCGTCCGGCTTCATCTTGAACAGGGCCTTCTCGAGGCCGGAGTAGCCGTCGCGCGCGATGTACTCGTCGATGTTCTCGGGGTTGATGACGCCGCAGTTGCGCAGGACGACGCGGAACTGCTTCTGGTAGAACTCGATGTCCTCGACCTTGACGTTGCTCGCGGACTTCTCGTCCTTCTTGTACAGGAGGCGCTTGACCTCGCGGCCCTTGACCACCTGCTCGGCGATGATCTCCTTGGCGTCCTCGGGCTTGACCTCGACGTAGAAGGACTCGGAGGGCAGGACCTTGACGATGGGGCCCTTCTCGCAGAAGCCGAAGCAGCCCGTCTTGACGATCTGGACGTCGTTCTTGACGCCCTGGGCCTCGGCCTCGCGCAGCAGGGACTCGTATATCTCGATGCCCTTGTTGGACTCGCAGCCCGTGCCGGCGCAGACGAGGATGAAATTCTTGTAAGCCATCTCTTCCTCCGCCTTACTTCTTCATGATGTCGGCCGCGGGCCGGTCGAAGATGTGGTCGTCGAGGAGCTTGCCCTCGACGAGGTGCTTCGCCACCAGGTCCTTCGCGACGTCCTTGGTCATCTTGCCGTATATCACGGTGGGCATGCCGGGCTTCACCACCTCGACCGTGGGCTCGACGTAGCACAGGCCCATGCAGCCGGTCTGGCGGATGATCACCTGCTCGCCCAGGCCCTTCTCCTCGACCGCCTTCACGACGGCGTCGAAGGTCTCCTTGGCGCCCGCGGCGATGCCGCAGGTCCCCATGCCGACGATGATCTGGATCTCCTTGCCCTCCACCTCGCGGCGGGTCAGGTCCTGCTTCTTCTCCTCGCGGAGCTTGCGCAGCTGCTCGAGGCTCATCTTTGCCATGTATCCGTCTCCTTTCGGCCCGGGCCGCTCGAGGCCGGCCCGGCTCGTCAGTCTTCTTCCTGCGATTCGAGGTAGTCCCGCAGCAGGGCCAGGGAGGAGGCGCGCTCGAGGCCGCCGACGGCCTCGGCGAGCTCGCTCCTTCGCAGGCGATACTCCGAACTACCCCCCCCCGCCGCCGCGCGGACGCGGCGGATGGCCATCTCGTGCCCCCCCGGGAGGGAGAGGGCGGCCAGGAAGAGCCCCGGGACGTCGCCGGTCGGCGGGCAGTCCACGTTGCCCTTCGGGAAACGGAAGGCGACGGTCGTCCCCTCGCCCTTCCTCGACTCGACCGACCATGAGCCGCCCGCCTGGGCGGCCGCCTGGGCGAGGAAGGGCAGGCCGAGGCCCACCTTCCGCCTATGGTGCTTGGTCCCGTCGCTGTAGAAGGGGTCGAGGGCGCGCTCGCGCTCCTCCGCCGTCATGCCGCGGCCGTCGTCGGAGACCGACACGCTGGTCGACTCCCCGGACTCCGCGAACTCGATGCCCACGTTCCGCGCGCCGGCCTCGACGGCGTTCTGCACGATGTCGAGGACGTAGTCGCAGAGGGCGTAGTGCACGGCTCCGCCCCGGGCTACTGCTGCCGGTACTTGGCTATGATCTCGGGGAGCTGGTCCTTGGTGACCTTGCCGTAGACCTCGTTCCCGACCATGAGGACGGGCGCGAGGCCGCAGCAGCCGAGGCAGCGAACCTCGTCGATGCTGAACAGGCCGTCGTCGGTGGGCTCTTCGCCCTTGAGGTTGAGGATGGCGCGGGACTCGTCGACCAGGTCCTGGGCGCCGCGGAGGTAGCAGGCGGTGCCGAGGCAGATGGCGATCCGGTTCTTTCCAGGCTTGGAGGTCTTGAAGAAGTGGTAGAACGTTATAACGCCGTATATTTTCGCGAGCGGCATCCCGGTCTCGAGGGCGAGCCGCTCGGCCGCCTCCCGGGGGATGTAGCCGAATTCCTCTTGAATTCGGTGCAGCATCATGATGAGACTCCCCGGCTTCTGTTTCCATTCGGAAATGAAGTCGATGAGCTCCTTGGAGAACCCTACCTGCGCCACCGGCATGAACACCCTCCATGGATAAAAATATATCGATAATTTGCGTGTTGTAGTATAGACAGTATCGAGGAGGAGTGACAAGTCTTGCAACCGCGATCTCGATACGGCGATCGACGTGAAGTCGATATCACGCAGTATCGTCGATCGGTAAAACGGCCGCAAGGGCGCGGATATCGGTATTCCCCCCGAGGGATTTCGCATATACTATCGCCATGCATCCAAAGGCCAAAAAAAGCCCCTCCTCGCCCGCGCAGGCCGCGGCCTTGATCGCGGCCTGCGCCTGCCTTTCCGCCTTAGCGGCCGGCTGCGCCCTCCGCGGCCTGGCCGGGACCGCGGCCCGGGCCGGCTTCATCCTCTACGAGCTGGGCTCCGGCCCCCTACCCCTGGTCGGCGAGTGGGAGCGCTACGAGGGAGGGCTTCGCGTCGGCGCCCCGGCCCCGGAGCTCGTCACCGTCAGCCCCCGCTCCCTGCCCTACCTGGCCCCCGCGGCGGCCGAGTCCGGGGCCACCTACCGCCTCCGCGTCGGCATAGCCGGCGACACCAGGTCCGGCCCCCGCCGGATGGCGATCTACGTCCCCGGCATAACCGCCTTCGCCGCGGCCCGGGTCGACGGCCGGAGCCTGTACGCGGGCGCCGGCGGCGGCTCGCCCTTCCTCTCCTTCCAGGCCGAGGGGAGCGCGGTGGCGATCGAGCTCGACAGCCCCCCGGGCGGGCCTCGCCTGGAGAGCCCCGGCCTCCTGTACCCCCTCCTTGTCTTCGGCGAGGCCGCCGAGGTCGAGCGCTTCCAGGCCCGCTCCCTCGTCATCGCCGTCGCGATCTGCGCGAGCTTCTTCATCCTCGGCCTCGTGTCCTTCTTCCTCTTCCTCTTTTGGCGGAAGAACCTCGAGTTCCTCGGCTTCTTCGCCTACATGCTGGCCGCGGGGGCCCTCTTCACGCTGCGCTTCTCGGCCGCCCTGCCCTTCGAGCCGGCCCTGGCCGCCCTGGCCTCCTCCGCCGCGGCGCGCGCGGCGGCCCTGGGGCTCCACGGCTCGGCCCTCGCCTTCGTATTCTGGACCGCCTACCGGCGCGGCCTGCCCGGGGCCCTCTGGGCCCTCGCCCTCGCCGCCCCCGCGGCCCTTGCCGCCGCCTCCGCGGCCCTGCCCGGCCTCCGCGCCTCCCTCGCCGTCGCCGCGATCGCCTACTCGGCCCTCGCCTCACTCGCCTGCGCCGCCTTCCTCGCCGCGAAGGCCTGGAAGAAGGACGCCCAGGCCCGCTGGATCCTCCCGGCCTTCGCGGTCCTCTGCGCCTCCATCGCCGCCGAGCCCTTCCTCCCCCCGGCCTTCACCGCCTCGATCTACCTGGCCCCCCTCGGCGCCCTCCTGTTCGGCTTCGTCTGCGCCCTCCTCCTGGTGAAGAAGGTGAGCGACAGCTTCGAGACCGCCGAGGCCCTCTCCGACTACGTCGACTCCATCTCGCGGACGGTCAAGAGCTTCATCCCCAAGGAGTTCCTCGAGCACCTCGAGAAGGCCGACGTCATCGACCTCCGCCTAGGCGACCACGCGAAGAAGGAGATGACCATCTTCTTCTCGGACATCCGCGCCTTCACCGAGCTCTCGGAGCGGCTCACGGTCGAGGAGAACTTCGCCTTCATCAACTCCTACCTCTCCCGGGTCGTGCCCATCATCCGCGAGAACGGGGGCTTCGTGGACAAGTACGTCGGCGACGGCATCATGGCCCTCTTCCCGGACAAGACCGGCCCCGACGAGGCCATCCGCTCGGCCATCGCCATGCAGGGCAAGATGCTCGAGTACAACGGCCACCGGGCCAAGGTGGGCTACAAGCCCATCTCCATGGGGGTCGGCATCCACGCCGGCGACCTCATGCTCGGCGTCGTCGGCGTATCCGACCGCATGGAGAACACCGTCATCTCCGACGCCGTCAACCTGGCCTCGCGGCTCCAGGCCATCACCAAGGCCTTCAACATCGCCGTCGCCATCTCGGAGCAGGCCTTCAAGATGCTCGAGGACCCGGGCGCCTACAAGTACCGCTTCATCGGCAAGGTCAGGGTCAAGGGCAAGGCCGCCCCCGTCTCGGTCTTCGAGATCCTCGACGGCATCGCCCCCGAGCTCTTCGAGCGCAAGATGAAGGCCAACATGTTCTTCGAGCAGGGCATGCTCTCGTACTACCAGAAGGACTTCGCGGGCTCGATCTACTACTTCAAGCGCGTCCTGGACATCATCCCCGAGGACGGGGCCGCGGGCTTCTACCTCGAGAACTGCATGAACAAGGCCGGCTCGGGGCTATGAGGGCCGGCGAGCCGGTCGGATCCTACCTCCTCGTTTCCCGCCTCGGCTCGGGCTACGGCGGCGAGACCTGGGCGGCCCGCCCCGCCGCGGGCGGGGGGGAGCTCGTCCTCAAGCTCATCGACCTCCGGGAGGCTCCGGGCTGGGAGGGCGTCGAGCTCTTCCGCCGGGAGGCCGAGGCCCTCCGCCGCCTCGAGCACCCGCGGATACCCCGCTGCCTCGGGCACTTCGAGGCGGAGTCCGGCGGGCGGCTCCTCCTCGTCCTCGCGATGGAGAAGATCGAGGGAAGGGATCTCCAGCGGCTTGCCGACTCGGGCCGGCGCTTCGCCGACGCCGAGGTGGCGTCGATCCTCGCGGGTCTCGCGGATATCCTGGCCTACCTCGGCTCGCTCCGCCCCCCCGTCGTGCACCGCGACGTCAATCCGAAGAACGTCCTCCTCGGGCCCGACGGGGGCGTGTCCCTCGTCGACTTCTCGGGAGTGCAGGACGCGCTCCGCTCGGCGGCCTCGCCGGGCGCCACGTTAGTCGGAACCGCCGGCTACACCCCGGTCGAGCAGGTGGCCGGCAGGGCCACGCCCCGCTCCGACCTCTACGCCGCCGCCGCCACGGCCCTCTTCCTCCTCTCCGGCCGCAATCCCGCCGAGCTGCCGGCGCGGGGCCTCAAGCCCGACCTGGGATCCTTCCCCGGCCTCTCGCCCGCCCTCGCCGCGGTCCTGGACGACTGGCTCGAGCCCGACGAGGCGCGGCGGCTCATCGGCGCGGCCGGGGCGGCGGAGATGCTCCGGGGCCGCGCCCCCCTCCCGGGGCCGGCCGCGGCCGCGAGGAGACCCGCCCCGGAAGGCAGGGTCCCCCTCCCATCGGGGAGCCGCGTCGCTATCGAGCGGGACGCTGAGCATATCCGCGTCCTCCTGCCCCCGGCGGGCCGGGAACGGGGAGGGACCGGCCTCGTCGGCGCCTCCTTCGCCCTCGTCTGGCTCGGCTTCGTCGCCTTCTGGACCTTCAGCTCCGTCGCCATGGGGGCCCCGATCTTCTTCACCCTGTTCAGCCTCCCCTTCTGGGCGGTCGGCCTCGCCATGGCGAGGTTCATGATCAAAGGGGCGCTGGGCTCGACCGAGCTCGTCCTCGACCGCTCGGGCCTCCGCTTCAGCCAGCGGCTCCTCGGCCTCGGCGGCTCGAGGAGCTGGCCCCTCGCCGAGCTCGGGCCATTCCGGATCGAGGACAGCCTCTACCAGGTCCGGGGCCGCGGCGCCAGGGAGCTCTCGATCGAGGCGGGCGCGACCCGCCTGGGCTTCGGCCGCGGCCTCTCGGGCCGGGAGCTCGGGGCGATCCACGACGCCCTGAACGGCTGGCTCCAGTACGCCCGGGAGCTCTCGGTAGGGGCCGGGGACCCGTCGTGAGCCGCGCCCCATCCGTTGTATACTGATCCCATGGATACGGCATTCTCCCTCGACGCGAAAGGCCGGGCCCTCACCGAGGCCGGCAAGTACCAGGAAGCGGCCGCCGCCTTCACGGCCGCCCTCGAGCTCGATCCGGGCAACCCGGGCCTCCTGTACAACCGTGGCGAGGCCCACCGCAGGGCGGGCAGGAGCGCCGAGGCCCGGGCCGACCTCGAGGCGGCCCTCGCCATCGAGGGCGAGGCCCCCGACATCCTCCTCGCCCTGGGCCTCGTGTCCTACGAAGCCGACGATTACCCGGCCGCCCGCGCGGCCTACGAGCGCGCCCTCGTCCTGCGCTCCGACTACCCCGAGGCCTGGAACGACCTCGGCGTCGTGGAGTTCCGCAGCGGCGACTATGCGGCCGCCCGCGCCGCCTTCGAGAAGGCCGTGGCCCTCGACCCGGGCTACGGCGAGGCCTGGTACAACCTCGCCGACACCTACGCCGAGCTCGACCTCCCGCGGGAGCGGAAGAAGGCCCAGGCCCGGCTCGCCGAGCTCGGCGTCGAGGGCGGCGACGAAGGCTGAGGCCCGGATTATCGCTTTGCATCCCGCGGGGCCGGGTGTACACTCGACCCTGCTCAGAGCACCCAATCCCGAAAGCCAAGGAGGCTATCCATGCGGAGGTTCGTCCTCGTCGCCCTCATGGTCCTGGCCCTGCTGCCTCTCGCCGCCCAGGCGCCCGGCACCGGCCTCGACGCCCTGAAGGCGGGAGTATCCAAGGAGTACGCGATCGAGAAGGGCGAGACCCTCAAGTCGATCGCTGCCGAGCGCTACGGCGACTACCGCCTCTGGCCGGTCCTGTGGTTCGCCAATAAGGACGGGGTGCGGAACCCCGACCTCATCGAGCCGGGCCAGAAGCTCGAGGTCTACGAGCTGCCCTTCGCGGTGCCCAAGGACGGCGACTTCGGCGCCCTCCAGGACGCCCTCATAACCAAGGCCTACCTGGCCGCCTACGGCCGCTACCTCGACGAGGGCCCGGATTGGGTCGGGCAGCGTCGCTGGACCCTCCTCGAGGCCCGCGCCTTCGAGCCGGGGCTCTTCGAGAAGGAAGCCGCCTCCATCGACGAGGAGGACCTGAAGTGGTACGCCGGCCGCGAGGGCAAGGCCTACGCCGCCCGGCCCCGCGAGGTCAAGCTCTCCTTCATGGAGACGACCGACGTCCACGGCTCCCTCTTCCCCTACAACTTCATCACGGCCAAGACCGAGCAGAGCTCCCTCGCCCAGGTCGCCACCCTCGTCAAGGCCAAGCGCGCCGAGCTGGGCAAGAACCTCATCCTCCTGGACAACGGGGACTCCCTCCAGGGCCAGCCCTCGGTCTACTACTACAACTTCGTCAAGAACGACGTCCGCCACCTCTGGGGCGAGGCGCTCGACTCCCTCGGCTACGACGCCCTCGGGGTGGGCAACCACGACATCGAGGCGGGCCACCTCGTCTACGACAAGCTGTACAAGGAAGTGAAGGCTCCCGTCCTCTGCGCCAACGCGGTCAAGGAGAACGGGGAGCCCTACTTCCAGCCCTACGCGGTCTTCGAGCGCTCGGGCGTCAAGATCGCCGTCCTCGGCATGATCACGCCCAAGATCCCCGACTGGCTGCCCCCGCAGTTCTGGACCGGCATGGCCTTCCAGGACATGGTCGAGTGCGCCCGGAAATGGGTGCCCATCATCCAGGAGAAGGAGCGGCCCGACCTCCTCGTCGGCCTCTTCCACGCGGGCGTCGACTACAGCTACGGCGGGGCCAAGGCCGATACCCCCTCCAACGAGAACGCCTCCCAGCTCGTGGCCGAGCAGGTCCCCGGCTTCGACCTCGTCTTCGTGGGCCACGACCACCAGGGCTGGGACGGCCTGGGCTGGGACCCCGCGGGCAAGAAGAAGGCCGAGGTCCGCGACCCCGCGGGCAAGCTCGTGCCGATCTTCGGCGCCCTCAACGCCGCCAAGAACGTGGCCTCCGTCGACGTGACCCTCAGCTGGGACGCGGCCTCCGGCGCCTGGTCCAAGAAGGTGGAGGGCAAGCTCCTCCCCGTCGCGGGCGTGGCCCCCGATCCCGGCTTCGTCGCCAAGTTCCAGGGCGCCTTCGACGAGGTCAAGTCCTGGGTCGACCGGCCGGTCGGCAAGATGGTCGGCACGATCACGACCAAGGACTCGATGTTCGGGGACTCGGCCTTCGTCGACCTCATCCACCGCATCCAGCTCGAGATCTGCGCCGATCCCTCGATGGGCCTCAAGAAGGCCGACGTCTCCTTCGCCGCGCCCCTGGCCTTCAACGCGACGATCCCCTCGAGCGCGGACGGGACCCTCTTCGTCCGCGACATGTTCAACCTCTACGTGTACGAGAACTTCCTCTACACGATGGACATGACGGGCAAGCAGATCAAGGACTTCCTCGAGTACTCCTACAAGCTCTGGTTCGACACCATGCCGAACGAGGGCAACCACATCATCGCCTTCCAGAAGGACAAGGACGGGAAGCTCGTCCAGGACGCCCGCACCGGCGCCTACCAGACCGCGACCCGCTACTACAACTACGACTCCGCCGCCGGCATCACCTACACGGTCGACGTCTCCAAGCCCGCGGGCGAGCGCGTGGCGATCTCCGGCATGGCCGACGGCTCCGCCTTCGACCCCGCCAAGACCTACTCCGTCGCGATCAACTCCTACCGCGCCCAGGGCGGCGGCGGCCACCTCGAGAAGGGCGCCGGCATGGCCAAGGCCGACATCCTCGCGATGAGGAACGTCACGAGCGCCACCACGAAGGACCTGCGCTTCTACCTCCTGACCTGGTTCGAGAAGCAGTCCGGCGACGTGGTCGTGGGCGAGCTCGGCAACTGGAAGGTCATCCCCGAGGAGCTCGCGGCCCAGGGCGAGGCGAACGACCTCCCCCTCCTCTATCCTCCCGCGAAGTGATTCGAGCCTGATCCCGGGCGTCCCGCGGGCGCCCGAGGAGGGCCGCCCCCGGGGCGGCCCTCCTTTTTTTGCCCTTGCCCTCCCGCGGGAGAGGCGCTACTTTAAATATCGGACGGCGGGCGCCTTCGGGGCCCGCCATCGCCGCCGCTCCGTAGGGAGGGCGGGACCTGGAGCCCCGACGCCGCGCCGACGCGGCCGCGGGGACGCCTCGCTTCACGGGAGGATCTCATGAACCGCTGCAGGACCTTCGATTTCGACCTCGACCTGGGACCCGATTTCGAGCGCTTCGCCTCCGAGGCCAAGGAAGCCGCCCGCCGCTTCGGCGAACGGCTGCGGGATATGGCCGGGGAGGGCCGATCCTTCGGCTTCGACCCCTTCTACCGCCCCGAGCCCCGCCCCGAGGAGGGCCGCTCCCCCCGCTACTACCCCTACCCCCCCGTCAACGCCTACAAGGACCGCGAGGGTTCCCTCGTGCTCCAGTTCGCTCTCGCCGGCTTCGACGAGGGCTCGGTGCGGATCGGCTTCCAGGCGGACTGGCTCGTCCTGACGGCCCGCGCGCCGGAGGCCGGCCCCGAGGATCGGCGCTACGAGCGCCGGGGCTTCCGGCCCCGCGACGTCGATCGGCAGAAATACTACGTCCCGGCGGAGGACTACGACCAGGCCAAGGCCCGCGCCGTCTTCCGCTCGGGCCTCCTCACCGTGACCGTGCCGGCCCTCGATATACCCGAGGCCGAGGCGGTCCGCGTCAACATCGTCAGGGAAGGAAGCTGAGCCGCCATGAAAGGCAACCGCATGTACGTCGACATCGGCACGATGCTCGACGAGATCTTCGAAGCCGCCAAGGACTTCAGCGAGAAGATGAAGGAGCTCGGGCCGGAGTTCGGCGAGCAGTTCCGCCGCGACGGCCCCGGGGCAGGCATGGGCGCGGGGCGCTCCGGCGGCCCCTGGGCCGACATGGCCCAGGACGAGAACGCGGACTACTACCCGAGCTACTCCTACCCCCCCATGAACAACTACCTCACGCCCGAGCGGAGCCTCGTCTTCGAGTTCGCCCTGGCCGGCTTCGACGAGAAGGACATCAGCCTCAGCTTCCAGGGCGACTACATGGTCTTCGCCGCCAAGATCGGCGAGTCGGGCCAGGGGGTCGAGGGCGTCCGCTACTTCAAGCGGCGCCTCAAGCTCAAGGACGTCGAGCGCCAGAAGTACTACGTCCCGGCGGACAAGTTCGCCCAGGGCGAGGTCAAGGCCGTTTTCCGCAACGGCATCCTCAAGGTCGTGGTGCCCCCCAAGCAGGAGGCCGCCTCCACGGAGGGGATCCGCATCGAGATCGTGACCGAGCCCGAGGAGGGCCAGCCGGGCCACTAGGGCCGGCCCGGGGCCGGGGACGGAGGGGTCCGCCGGCCCTGGTGACAAGCTCCCCGGGACTCCTGTATACTCTGCCCCGAGAGAGAGAAACGCGAGACATCGCAGGTAATGAACTTTTCCGTCGCGCCCTTTGTCAGCTTTCCTTCCGGCGGCGCCCATCGCGCCGCCTGGGGAATAACCGCTTAGCACCAGCCGACGAGAGAACTACTGCTCCGCTTGCTCCCCTCCACCCCGGATCAGCGGCTCCATGAGCCGCGGGCCGGAACCAACGCCCGTCGGAGACGGGCGCATCTAGATGATCCGGGGCCGAGGGGCCGCCGGAAAAAGGAAGCCATTGTGGGCAAGAAACTCTATGTCGGGAACCTCAGCTACAACACGCACGAGGCCACGCTCCGGGACGTCTTCCAGGCCTACGGCCAGGTCGCCTCGGTGAAGATCATCACCGACCGCGATTCCGGCCAGTCCAAGGGCTTCGGCTTCGTGGAGATGGGCTCGGACTCCGAGGCCCAGGCCGCCATCGCCGGCGCCAACGGCGCCAACGTCGACGGCCGCCAGCTCCGGGTGAACGAGGCGATGGACAAGCCCCGCCGGGACGATCGCTACTAGTCCGCGATCCCCGAGACGAGGAAGCCCGGCCGCGAGGCCGGGCTTCCGTTTTTAAAGGCCCCTCCGGGGCTCAGGGCTGGGAGCGGGCGCGGCGGTCCATGAAGCCCTGGACCTCGTCCAGGTGGGCGCCCACGAAGAGGGCCCCGTAGGCCGTCAGGCCCAGGCCGAGGACGAGGGAGAGGGGGAGGGCGTAGCTCGCCCCGAAGACCTCGTCGAAGCGCGCGAAGTAGTCGCCGACGGGCACGAGGATCATCGAGGCGGCGAGGATGGCGCCGGCGAGGATCCAGTCGCGGAGGGAGAAGTCGCGGCGGGGGCTGGGCAGGAGGCGGACCGCGGCCATGACCCGGTCCTCGAGCCGCGCCCGCTCGGCGAGGGCCTCGTCCGCGGCGAGCCGCGCGCCGCCTTCGCCTGCCAGGGCCGCCCCGAGGGCCGCGGCCTGGGCGCGGCAGGAGGCGCAGGAGGCGAGGTGGCGGGCCAGGGCGGGAGCGGGCGCCCGGCCGGGCTCGAGCTCGTCGTAGCGCTCGAGGAAGGTCTCACACCGCATCTCTAGCCTCCTTGGCCTCTCCGAGCCGCTCGCGCAGGAGGCGCTTGGCCCGGAACACGTGGGATTTGATGGTATTCACCGGGAATCCCGTTATCTCGCTGATCTCAGGATACGTAAGGTCGTAATAGAAGCAGAGCTCGACGCAGAGGGCCTGCTTCGGCGGCAGCCCCGCCACCGCCTCCCTGACCGCCCGGGCCGACTCCTCGCGGAGCTGGGACTCGTCGACGCCCGGATCGCCCTCGATATCGAGCTCGGGATCGAGCCTCGCCTCGCTCCGGCGCCGCTTCTTCAAATTCACCGCGCTGTTGTACGCGATGCGGAGGAGCCAGGTGGAGAACTGGCTCTTCCCCTGGAAGCTCCCCAGGGCGGTATAGGCCTTGACGAAGACGTCCTGGGCGAAATCGGCGGCCTCCTCCTCGTCGTGGAAGAAGCCCAGCCCCACGCGGAGGACCCGCCTTTGGTGCCTCCGCACGAGGATGGCGAAGGCCTCGGTGTCGCCGCCGAGGACGCGGGCGATCGCCTCTTCGTCGCTCGGCTCCCCGTTCATGCCCCGGACTTGTGCCGGAGGGCGTAGAAGGCTAGGAGGGCCGCCCCGACCGCGAGGGGGATCGCCCCGCCGAGGAGGCTGTAGGAGGAGCCCCCGAGGGCGATGAAGACGGCGAGGAGGACGACGCCGACCATGCCGAGGATGAGGCCCGCGAGGAGGCTGAAGGCCCCGGCGTCGAAGCTCTTGGGCTGGTAGAGGCCCCGCTCGATGAGGAGGCGCTTGGCCTTATAGCTCCACAGGAGGTAGAAGAAGGCCACGACTCCCCCCATCGCGATACCGACGATGGGGATGATCGAGACGATCACCTGGGCGGCTTCCGAAGGATTGGACATCGATCTCCCTCTGCGGCGAGGCCTGCTTCGCGCCCCGCGGAATGATAGACGCGCTGCGGCCTCGTCCGGTTGCGCCTATTCTACGCTCCTGGTCGCGACCAGGTCTACGCCGCTGCCCAGGGCGTCGGCCAGGAGGACGGCGCCCCGAGCCACGGGCAGGGCGAGCTCGAGGCGGTAGATCTCCGCGAGGAGCTCGGGGACGCGCTCCTTGGGGAAGGGGGCGCTGGTCTTGACCGGGACGCGCCGGGGCGCGGCCTCGTCCCGCCGGGTCCCGGAGGCCGGGGCGATCCGGCAGGTCGCGGTCACGACCCTTTTGGGGGCGAGGAGCTCCTCGCGGGCGTAGGCCGCTCCCCGGGGGCAGCGGTTCCCGCTCACGGCCAGGCTCCCGTCTTCCCCCCGCTCCGCGACGAGGCGGCAGCCGAGGGGGCAGGTGATGCAGGTCAGCTCTTCCTTCACGGTCGCCTCCTCACTGTATCGAGAGCTCGAGCATCGAGTCGGGCCGCGCGCGCTCGAGCTCGGCCGGCCCGAGGCTGAGGCTGAGCATCTCCGAGGGCTGGATATGGGCCTTCTTGACCGACTTCACCACGGCGTTGTCCAGCCGGGCCTCGAAGAGGGCCTCGTTCTTCACGATCATGGTCCGCATATAGAGCTTGTTCTCCCGGGAGGGATCGACCTTCCCCGGCGCGACGTAGCGCAGGTTCGGCCCGACCTTGACCCGCAGCTCCTTCCGCGGCCGCCTGCCCTCGAGCCAGTCAGCGGCGAAGAGCCCGGCGCGGCGCGCCTCCTCGGCGACGTAGTCCACGAGGTCGTGGACGTGGAGGACGTTCCCGCAGGCGAAGATCCCGCCCCTGCTCGTCATGAGGGTCGAGTCCACGATCGGCCCCCCGGTCGTCGGGTTGAGCTCGATCCCGGCACCCTTGGAGAGCTCGTTCTCGGGCACGAGGCCCACCGACAGGAGGACCGTGTCGCAGGGTATGCGGAAGGACTTCTCCGGCTGCAGGGCACCGTCCTCGATGGGCGCGACCTCCACCCCCTCCACCCGGTCGCGGCCGTAGACGCTCGTCGTCAGGTGCGAGAGGTACAGGGGGATGGAGAAGTCGCGCAGGCACTGCACGATGTTGCGGGCCAGGCCCGAGGGATAGGGGAGGATCTCCACGGCGGCGTGGACCTTGCAGCCGATCCAGCTCATGCGCCGGGCCATGATCAGGCCGATGTCGCCCGAGCCGACGACCACGACGTCCTTGCCGGGCACGTAGCCCTCGATGTTGACCAGGCGCTGGGCCAGGCCGGCCGTGTACACGCCCGCGGGGCGGGTGCCGGGGATGCGGATGTTGCCGCGGTTGCGCTCGCGGCAGCCCATGGCCAGGACCACGGCCCGGGCGCGGATCCGCAGGCCGCCGAGGGAGGGCGAGACGCAGAAGACCAGCTTCTCCTCCCCCTCCTCCGCGATCTCGAGGACCGTCGCGCCGAGGAAGGTCGCGATGCGCGAGTCCGCGAGCCGGGCGGCGAAGCGCTCGGCGAACTCCGGCCCCGTGAGCTCCTCGTCGAACTCGATGAGGCCGAAGCCGTTGTGCACGCACTGCAGGAGGATGCCCCCCAGGGAGGGCTCGCGGTCCACGACCGCGCAGGACTTGCCCCGCGAGTCGAGGGCCAGGGCCGCGGCCATGCCGGCCGCCCCGCCGCCGACGACGACGGCGTCGTACCGAAGCTCGCGCATCAGAGCTCCCCCTTCAGGACGCGGCTGCCGGGGCCGCGCTTGGTCACCTCGTCGTAGCCCATGCCCGTCTCCCGCATGATGATCTTGATGATCTTGTAGGTGCAGAAGCCGCCCTGGCACCTGCCCATCTGGGCCCGGGTGAAGTACTTCACCCCGTCGAGGGTCCTGTGGCCCCGCCGCACCGCCTCGACGATCTCCGCTTCGGTGACCCGCTCGCAGCGGCAGACCATCTCGCCGTAGGCGGGGTTCCTCGCCACGAGCTCGTCGAGCTCGAAGGGGCCTAGGTCCTTGGCCCGGGGCAGCTTGGGCACGAAGGGATCGTAGCCGGGCTTCTCCACGAGGCGGAGGCCCGCCTTCTTCAGGAGCTCCTTCACGTACTCGCCGATGGCCGGGCTCGCGGTGAGGCCCGGCGACTGGATCCCGGCGACCTGCACGAGGCCCGGCGCCCGCTTCGAGACCTCGATATAGAAGTCCTCCTCGATGAAGGAGCGGATGCCGGCGAAGCTCGTGATGACGTCGGACTCGGAGATCCCGGGGATCAGGTTGCGCGCGCTGTTCAGGACCGTATCGAGCTGGTCGCGGGTGGTCGAGAAGTCCTCCTTGTCCTCCACCGAGGTCGCCGTCGGCCCGAGGAGGACCGTGCCCTCGACCGTCGGCACGATGAGCATGCCCTTCGAGAGGGAGGTCGGCACCGGGAAGACGACCTTCCCCGGCCGGGACTTGGTCATGCGGTCGAGGAGGTAGTACTCGCCCTTGCGGCCGTGGACCGCGAAGTCCTCGCCCCCGAGGAGGCGCGAGACCTCGTCGGCGTAGAGGCCCGCCGCGTTGACGACCCAGCGGGCCCGGAGGGAGCGCCCGTCCTCGGAGCCGAGCTCCCAGCGGTCGCCCCGCCACTGGCCCCGGGCGAGCTTCCAGCCCGTCATCAGGCGGACGCCGTTCTTCTGGGCCGACTCGACCAGGGAGAAGACGAAGCGATAGGGCTCCACGATGCCGCCGCCGGGGGCGTGGAGGCCGCCCACCACGTCCGGCGAGAGCTTGGGCTCGAGCTCGAGCATGCGCTCCCGCGAGCACATCTCGATCCCGATCGCCCCGTTGTCCACGCCCCGCATATACAGCTGCTCGACCGAGCGCATCTCGTCCTCGTGCATGGCCGCGACGAGGATGCCGCAGCGCACGAAGGGGAAGTCGAGCTCGGCGCGGAGCCGGTCGAAGAGCATCGCGCCCTGCACCTCGAGCCGGGACTTGAGGTACTTCCGGTCGTGGTGGAAGCCGCCGTGGACGATGCCCGAGTTGGCCTTGGAGACCCCGAAGGAGACGTCGGCCTCCTTCTCCACCAGGGCCACGTCGAGCTCGTACTGGGAAAGACGCCGGGCTATGTTGGCCCCGCAGACTCCCGCACCGACGACGACGACATCGAAGGATTCGCTGCCCGCTTTCATGGTCCCAGTATTGCGCTCTCGCGGAACGGATAAAAGAGCTAATGCAGGGAAATGCTTCTTGTTATCCGGCAATTTAAACTATATATGTTTATTTTGCCATGCTGATCCAGAGAAGGGCGCTCAGCGAACTCCTCAAGCTCCTCGAGAGCGAGCACATCGTCCTCGTCGAAGGGCCGCCCCGCTGCGGCCTATCGACCCTCGCCGCCCAGCTCGCCCGAGCCGAGGGCCCGCGGGCCCTCCTCGCCGAGGCGGCATCGCCCCTGGGCCGCGCCCTCCTTGCCGAGCCGGGCCAGGCCCTCCGCGAGCTCGGGCGGGGGGCGAGGCCGACTCCCCGCCTCCTCCTCGTCGACGGGGCGGGGGCCGCCGAGGAGGCTAGCCTCCGGGCCTCCCTCGCCGCGGGCGGGGCGGAAGGGGCCTGCCGCTTCGTCCTCTTCGGGCGGGCCTTTCCCGCGGATTCCCCCCTCCCCCGCCTCGCCCTCGGCCCCCTGAGCCTCGCCGAGGTCGGGCCGGCCGCCCGGACGAGCCACTGGCTCCGCGGCGGCTTTCCCGAGGCCTTCGGCGCCCCGAGCGAGGCCGCGGCCGCGGCCTGGCTCGCGCGCTACGCGGACTCGATCTCGGAGGAGCGCTTCGCCGCCGCCGGCCTGCCCTGGGCCCCGGGCCGCAGCCGCGCCCTCCTATCCATGATCGCGGAGGCCCAGGGCGGGCCCCTCAACGAGAACGGGGCGGCCCGCTCCCTCGGCCTGTCGCGCCCCACGGTGGCCCGCGCGGCGGCCGCCCTGGAGCGGGCCGGCCTCGTCCGCTTCCTCCCCTCCCTGCGCTCCCCGGAGGGCCGCCGCCTGCCCCGGGCCCCCGCCGTCTACCTCCGGGACTCGGGCCTCTACCACGCCCTCCTCGGCATCCTCGGCATGGAGGCCCTCCTCGGGAGCGCCCGCCTCGCGGCCTCCTGGGAGGGCTACGTCCTCGGGCAGCTCCTCGCCGCGCTGCCGCCGGGCGTCGCGGCGGCGCGCCGCGCGGGCCGCTCCGGGACGGCCCTCGAGCTCGTCCTGTCGCGTCCGGGCCTCGCCCCGGCGGCGGTCTCGGTGCGCTGGGCCCGGGGCGGGGGGCCGGGCCGGGCGGCGGCCGAGGCGGCCCGGGAGATCGGCGCGGCTCAGGCCTGGCTCGTCCTTCCCGAGGCGGAGGGAAGGGAGCGCGAGGACGGCTTCGTCGAGCTCGGCGTCGCCGCGGCCATCGAGCGCGTCGAGCGATGGGCCCTGGATTATTTTGAGTAAATTCACGCCGATGCGCTCGCATTTTTGTTGACAACGCGCCGACTCGGGGCGATCCTTCTCGGAGCGAAACGCCACAGTAGCGCCCAACGCACCGCCCAACAGCAGCATCGCGCATCGCGCGGCGGCGCTCCCCTACCAGAGGAGAACGTCCATGAGGGCTTCCATCCGCAGGCGAAGCATCGCCTTCAAGGTCCTAGCCTACGTGACCTCCATCCTGGCCGCCGCGGTCCTCGCCGCCACCATCGCGACCGGCTACTTCACCCTCGAGTTCGCGCGGGCGCGGCTCGAGGAGCGGATCGCCGACTACGCGAAGTACACGGCCGAGCGGCTGGACTCGAACTTCCGCTCCTGGGCCACCGTCACGGTCCTCCACGCGCGGGCCATCGACGGGCTGGGAGGCCGGCCTCCCCTCGACGAGGCGGCCCGGCTCGCCAGGCTCCACGTCTCTCAGAGCGACGACATCGTGGGAGGCGGCTCCTGGTGGAACTACTACCTCCACGACGCGGCGACGAAGTACGCGGTCCGCTACTACGGGAACGACAAAGGCAGCCTGACGGACCACTCCGGAGACTACGCCACGGGCGTCGACGACTTCCCCAACGACGCCTGGTTCCAGATCGTCAAGGACGGCAGGTCCCCCGCGGACTATCGCTGGACCGAGCCCTACCACGACCCGACGGTCGACATCGACATGGTCACCTGCTCGGCGCCCTTCTTCGACGGGGACCGGAAATGGATCGGCCTGGTCACCTCGGACATCAGCCTCGCCTCGCTGCAGCGCATCGTCTCGGAGGTGCGGATCGGCGAGACCGGCTACGCCTTCCTGGTTTCAGCGGCCGGGGCCTTCATCTCCCATCCGGAGCGCGGGATGTCGGACTCGCTCGCCGCGATCGAGGAGGGGCGCTACTCCGCCCTCGCGGAGGCCCTCGGCTCGGGCGGCTCTGGCATCGCCAGGATCACGGGGCCGGAGGGAGTCGCCCACTTCGCCTACGCCCCGGTCGCGAACCCGGGATGGGGCCTCGCCATCTCCGTCCCCGAGGAGGTGCTCTACGCGGCGCGCAACGGCGCCATCCTCCGCTCGGCCATCGTCCTCCTCGCCGTCATCGGCCTCGCCATCCTCGTCCTCATGCTCGCCATCCGGCGCTGGATCACCCGCCCCCTCGGGGCGGTCTCGGACAGCCTCGCCCACATCGCCGCCGAGGGGGAGGCCGACCTGACCGTCGCCCTCGAGGTCGTCGGCAACGACGAGATCGCGGCCCTCTCGGCGCACTTCAACGACTTCCAAGGCAAGCTCGCCTCCCTCGTCGTCTCGATCCACGGCTCCCTCGACGAGCTGCACGGCGTCGGCGAGGACCTGAGCGCCGACGCCACGGAGACCGCCGCCTCGCTCAACCAGATCGCCGCCAGCATCGCGGGGGTGAAGAGCCAGGTCTCGCGGCAGTCCGCCGGCGCGGGCGAGAGCCTCGAGTCGGCCGCAGGCGTCGCCCGGATGGTCGACGTGCTCTCGCAGCGCATCGAGGCCCAGCACCGGGCCATCGAAAGCTCGGACCAGACCGTCAGCGCCATGCTCGCGGACATCGACGCCCTGGGCATGACGGTCGGGGAGCTGGATACGGGCTACGAAGAGCTGGTTTCCCTCTCGGAGTCCGGGAGGCGGACCCTCGCCGCCGTCGGCGAGCGCATGCGCGAGGTCCTGGAGGGCTCCGCCGCCCTCCAGGAGGCCAACGAGGTCATCGCGTCGATCGCCGCGCAGACCAACCTCCTGGCCATGAACGCGGCCATCGAGGCGGCGCACGCGGGCGAGTTCGGCCGCGGCTTCTCGGTCGTGGCCGACGAGATCCGCAAGCTGGCGGAGAACAGCTCGGAGCGCTCGAGGAGCACGGGACAGCTGCTGAAGGGCATCGAGTCCTCGATCCGCACGGCGAGCGAGGCCCAGGCCGAGGCCGAGCGGGTATTCCAGCTCTTCATGGACCGGCACGACGAGCTGGCTCGCCTCGAGAAGCGCATCGACGGGACGATGAAGGCGGAGCTGGCGGGATCGAAGCGCATAGCCGAGGGCCTCGGCGCCATCCGGGCGAGCTCGGACGAGGTCCGCGTCGGCGCCCAGGAGATCAAGAGCATGAACGCCGAGGTCACGCGGCATCTCGAGGCCCTGAACAACATCGCCGCCGAGATCGACCGGAGCATGGACGAGATATCCCAAGGCGCCTCGGAGATCAACCTCGCGGTCAACGCGATCTCGGACAAGAGCCTCCAGAACCGGGACATCATCGAGGGCGTCAGGCGGCAGATCAACCGCTTCAAGACCGGCTGATCGAGATGCAGGCTCGTGCCCCGCAACAAAGCCGATCATAGGGCAATAATATCCGAATTCGGATATAATAATTGAATTATCTAGACCATCCCGATATTGTAAGCAGCATGAACCAGGCTTCGGGCGACTTCCCTCCCCTCAGCCTCGAGCAGCGCGCCCGGCTCGCCGAGCGCTACGGCCTCTCGGAGGCAGAGCTCGGCACCCTCCTCGCCGACCTCTGGCTCCTCAGCGAGGAGGGCGTCGAGGACTACGCGCGGCGGCGCCACGGCGAGCTTCGCGCAGCGGGCCTGCCCAACGAGCGCTGCTTCGAGCTCCTCGAGCGCGAGATCGCCTCCGGCCGCTTCGCCGCGCCGCCGCTCAGCCAGCGGCAGATCAAGCGGATGATCTACGGCTGAGGGCCGGCCCTCCCATCTCTTTTCACAAGGACGGACAGCATGTGCGGAATCATCGGCTACGCGGGGCCCCGCAAGGCCCTTCCCCTCGTCATCCAGGGACTCAGGCTCCTCGAGTACCGGGGCTACGACTCGGCGGGCGTGGCCCTGGGCGGCTCAGGCTCGATACGCGTCTTCAAGAAGGAGGGCAAGCTCGCCAACCTCGAGGCCGTCCTCCCGGCGAGCTCCGCGGCCAAGTGCGGCATCGGGCACACGCGTTGGGCGACGCATGGAGCCGTCTCGGACGCCAACGCCCACCCCCACCTCGGGCCGGCGGGCAAGGTCGCCCTCGTCCACAACGGCATCGTCGACAACTGGGCCGAGCTCAAGCGCGAGCTCGAGGCCGCGGGCGCCGCCTTCGCCAGCGAGACCGACTCGGAGATCCTGGCCCACCTCGTCGAGCGCGAGCTCTCCCGACTCGGCCCCTCCTGCCCGCGCTCCGGCGCGATCGAGGCCGTGGCCGCGGCCCTCGGCCGGGTCTCCGGCACCTACGGCCTGGCCTGCGTCTTCGCCGACTTCCCCGGCCTCATCGTGGGCGCGCGGAACGGCAGCCCCCTCGCCGTCGGGGTCGGCGAGGGCGAGTGCTTCATCGCCAGCGACCCCGCGGCCTTCGCGGCCCACACCAGGCAGGCGGTCTTCCTCCGCGACGGGGAGCTCGCCGCCATCGACGCCAAGGGCTGGCAGACCCGCACCCTCCGCGGCGAAGCCGTGCTCCGCGGCGCGGAGACCATCCCCGAGGCCGAGGGCCTGGCCGACAAGGGGGCCCACCCGGACTTCTTCCTGAAGGAGGTCTACGAGCAGCCCCAGGCCGTCGAGCGGACCCTGGGCGGCCGCCTGGTGCGCGAGTACGGGAACGCCAAGCTCGGCGGCATCGAGCTCTCCCCCCGCGAGATGCACGGGATCAGCGAGGTGGTCTTCCTCGGCATGGGCACGGCCCTCCACGCGGCCATGTCGGGCAAGGCCCTGGTCGAGGCCTGGGCCCGCGTCCCCGCCCGGGCCGAGGACGCGAGCGAGTTCCGCGCCGCGAACCCCATCGTCGACCCCGCGGCCCTCTACGTGGCCGTGAGCCAGTCGGGCGAGACGGCCGACACCCTCGCCGCCGTGCGGGAGGTCCAGGCCAAGGGCGGGCGCGTCGTCGGCCTGGTCAACTCGGTGGGCTCGAGCCTCGCGCGGCTCTGCGGGGCGGGGGTCTACCTCCACGCGGGGCAGGAGCTCTCCGTGGCCGCCTCCAAGTCCTACCTCGCCCAGGTGACCGGCTGCGCCCTCATCGCCTTAAGCCTGGGCCGCGCCCGCCACCTCTCGATCGGCGAGGGCAGGCGCGTCGTCGACGAGCTGGTCGCCCTGCCGGCAAAGATCGACGAGGCCCTCTCCCTCCGGCCCCGGGTCGAGGAGCTGGCCGCGCGCATCGCCTCGCCGGGCCGGCCCGCGCCGAGCGTCCTCTTCCTCGGCCGCGGCTTCCTCTACCCCGCCGCCCTCGAGGGCGCGCTCAAGCTCAAGGAGCTCTCCTACCTCCACGCCGAGGGCTTCGCCGGCGGGGCCCTCAAGCACGGGCCCCTCGCCCTCGTCGGGCCCGAGACCCCCACGATCGCGCTCATCGCCCCGGGGGCGAGCTACGAGCGGACCCTGTCCAATATAGCCGAGGTGCGGGCGCGCCGGGGCCCGGTGATCGCGGTCTGCCCCGGGGCCCCCGAGGGCCTGCGGGAGGAGGCCGACGAGCTCTTCGCCCTGCCGCCCTGCATGGAGGAGCTCGCCCCCGTCCTCGAGCTGGTGCCCCTCCAGCTCCTCGCGCGCTCGGTCGCGAGCGCGCTCGGCCGCGACGTGGACCGGCCGCGCAACCTGGCCAAGAGCGTCACGACGGAGTGAGGGCCTAGCTCCGCTCGATGATCAGGAGGCTCGAGTCGTCGACGAGGGCCTGCTTCGCGCGGCGCTCCGCGTCGAGGGCGTAGAAGGCCTCGGCGAGCTCGTCGAGGCCGAGACCTGCCTTGGCCTCCGCGAAGGCCGCGAAGGCCCTCTTGGCCGCCCCGAGGTCCTCCTCGTCGAAGGCGTCGAGGAGGCCGTCCGAGGGCAGGAGGAGGCGATCCCCGGGCTCGAGGACCCCGAAGCCCGGCCGGGGCTCGACGAGCTCGAAGATGCCGATGGCGGCGCCCTCGGTCTCGAGGACCCGGGCCCCGCCCTTGGCGGAGAGGTGGACGGCGGGCGCGTGGCCCGCCCGCGCCACCGAGAAGGAGCCCGAGCCGACGTCGATCGTCCCGTAGGCCATCGTGAAGAAGGGCGCGGCCCGGCGCTCGCCGAAGTCCTTGTAGCGCTCGTTGAGGCGGCAGACGAGCTCCTCGGGCGGGAGGACCCGCCCGTCCGGCCCCTCGGCGATCGCGGGGATGAGGTCGTGGAGCGAGTAGGCCATGAGCGAGGAGAGGATGCCGTGGCCCATCACGTCGAGGCCGTAGAAGGCCAGGCTCCCCGCGCCGGGTCGGAAGACGCCGAAGCAGTCGCCCGTACCCGCGGGGCAGGGATTCAGGAAGCCGCCGACCCGGAAACCGGGGCCGCCCGAGTCGGGACGGGGCAGGACCCGGGCTATCGCGTCGTTAGCCTCGGAGGCCGAGCGCTCGAGGAGCTCCCGCTCCTTGGGGTCGAGGCTGTCGAGGACGACGTAGATCCCCATGAAGCAGCCGTCCCCCCCCTCGAGCCTGCGGACCCGGGCGCGCAGGGGCGCGGCGCTGCCGTCGAGGGCCCGCACCGCGCTCGACTCGCCCTCCCCGCTCGGCTGGAGGAAGCGCGAGAGGGGGACGCCGC
>Ga0116153_10001334_pt1 | contig 23552 bp, 13 predicted proteins | sample AD_UKC028_MetaG_FD_89896 | JGI IMG/M metagenome (GOLD analysis project Ga0116153, IMG submission 89896) | Active sludge microbial communities of municipal wastewater-treating anaerobic digesters from USA - AD_UKC028_MetaG | ecosystem: Engineered > Bioreactor > Anaerobic > Digestate | place: USA...
CTACATCGAGGATATGTCAATCAATGCCACGCCAATGCAACCGGTGACCATTGACCTGCAGACAGCCAGCGACACAGGCATATCCGACAGCGACAATATCACCTCCGACAACACGCCGACATTCGACTTCTTTGGGGAAGCGGGTACGAGCTTCGACTTCGACGGGGATGGCGTCGCCGACACATTCAACGGGGCCCGGTCGAAGCACGTAATCACAGCCGGAGGCCAGCTTGGTACGATTCAAGTACAAGCACTTACTCTGCTCCTATTCATGGACGGCAATCTGAGTCTGGACTGTTTTAGCAAGTGCTCAGCTGATTTCAACAACGACTCAATCCCAGACCTGGCCTTTGTGGATGAAGAAGATTTTGACCCAAATTACGCCTGCGTTTTACTTGGCAATGGTGACGGAACATTCCAGGACCAACGGAGCTTTCCGATCGCTGACTATCCACAGAACATTATTGCAGGCGACTTCAACAACGACGGGAACTGGGACATCGCCACAAGCAGTCATGGAAGCGCCGCGATTTCGGTGTTGTGGGGGACGGGCGACGGCTGGTTCCTGAATCACGTCGAGTACCCTACCGGTAGCGCCCGTACGGATGCCATTGCCGAAGGCGACTTCAACAATGACGGCAACCCGGACCTGGCGGCAACTTCGTCGGCTGCCGGAGAGGTTACAGTCTTTGTGGGAAACGGGAGCGGCGGCTTCTCTGTCGCCGATGTTCTGGAAGTGGCTTCCCAAGCGACGGATATCTGGACGGCCGACTTCGACAACGACGGTGATTCCGATATTGTGACGCTAAACCAATCGAGTGATTCCCTTTCGGTCCTGCTAAGCAATGGCGACGGCACATTCCAGCCGCGTTCCGATTACAATGTGGGATTTTACCCCGTGCGCGTAATGTCCGGAGATATGGACGAGGACGGCAACCAGGATCTGGTGGTGCGAGGGAATGCCGGCTTTTCAGTGCTGTTGGGCAACGGGGAGGGGACCTTCCAGGATAGATTCTACGTGTATGCCGGAAGCTCAGGGTGGAGGGACCTGGAAATCGCGGATATGAACGGCGACGGTCATCTCGATGTGCTTACAAGTGGTGGGTACTCTTTCGGAAACGGAGACGGGACGTTCCAGAATCCTGTGGATCCAGGCACGCCTTTGGGCAACTGGTCTATCCTTGCTGTTGATTTGGACTGTGATGGGGTAAAGGATGTCTTTTTCGATTCGTGTTTCATTGGCAAAGGCAACGCCGGCGTCCTCCCCGACGGGGAGTATCCGTTCATCCTGACGGTTGACGACGGGTATGGCAATTCAACATCCGTTAGCCTTCCCGTGACGATTGACACCACGCCGCCTGAGATTACCGGCTGGCAGATCGTCGGGACGCACGGCGGCGGGGTTGGAGAAGTCGTCACGAACATCGCCGACGGCTATGTCGAGCCGCGCAATCAGGGTGTGCATGAACTCCGCATCGCCTTCAACGAGGATATAGCCGACAACCTGACGCCAGCCGACCTGAGCATCGTCGGGGTGAGTGGCGGCGACCAGAGCGGGTTGATATCGAGCGTCTCCGTTGCCGGCAGCGTCCTGACGGTCGGGCTGTCCGCCCCGCTGCCGGACAAGGATCGCTACACGGTCGCGCTCGGCCCGGACGCGGAAGACATCGCGGGCAACAACGCGACGGGCGATCTGGACCTTCAGATTGTCGCGCTGAAGGGCGATGCCAACGGCGACGGCATGGTCAACAGCTTCGACCTGCTCAACATCCGCGTCTACGTCGGGCAGGCGCTTGACGCGGCGAAGGCGCGATACGACATCAACGGGGACGGCCTGATCAACTCCTTCGACCTGCTTATGGCGCGCGTCTACGTCGGAAATAAGGTCACGTAAAAAGCATGGGGGCGTTAAACGACGCAGCCCGCCTTTGAGGGGCGGGCCGCGCGCCCGTTTTCATTGTTTTGCGCGGATGCTTTCTTTTGCCTTCCTTCTCCCTGGGGAGAAGGTGGCCGCGCCGCTTGCGGCGCGCCGGATGAGGGGGGAACGGGAAGGTGTTGCGGCAATGAAGAACACCGACCACGGAGCGCCCAAGAGTGAGGCAGCCACCGAGATAGCCCGCAAGCTGCGCTCGCAGGCGACCAACAGCGAGGCCTTTCTCTGGCGCTTCCTTCGGTCAAAGGGGATAGCAGGAGCCAAGTTCCGAAGACAGCACCCGATAGGCAGATACGTTGCCGACTTCTTCTGCTTCGAGTTGGGGCTGATCGTGGAGGTTGACGGGACCACGCACGAGTCGAGGTCTGCGGAAGATGGGAAGCGTCAGCAGGAATTGGAGGCGCTCGGCTTGACGGTTCTACGGTTCGGCGACGCTGAAGTGCTGAACGAAACTGACCATGTTCTGAAGCGTATCACGGATGCAGCCGAAGAAATGCGCAAGCGGCAGGACAAATTTTGATAGCTGAGAGTGAGTTGCCCCATTCTATCCCCTCACCCGACGCTTGCCGAGGCGAACGTGTTCGCCCAGCAAGCGCCACCCTCTCCCCAAGGAGAGGGATGTCTTTTTATGAGAAGGGGCGACTTTACACTGGGGCGTTGACTTATGCCGAAGACATACGACAACCTTTTTCCGAACATCACCTCCTTCACCAACCTGCTCATAGCCGCATACAAGGCGTCAATGAGCAGGCGCTTCCGCCCGATGAGGTCACGGTAAGGCTACGCTGCTGGCTTGCCCACGCCGCGCACGGGGATACGGACGGGCTGGTTCGCTCAATGTTGCGATTGTATGTCCTGCATTCATCAATTCTTTCGATCAACTCATGTCCCGCGTCTACGTCGGGAACAAGGTGACGTAAGAAGCATGTGGGCGTTAAACGACGCAGCCCGCCTTTGAGGGGCGGGCCGCGCGCGGCGTTTAGCCGGTCTTATGCGAATGGTGGAGACGAAGGGATTCGAACCCTCGACCTCAGCAATGCGAGTGCTGCGCTCTCCCAGCTGAGCTACGTCCCCATGAGACACTTAAGAATATTCTACCGGACCGCGGAAATCAAGCGATTTTGAAAACCGGCGGTATCCGGTCAGTGAAGGGAGCGTTTATATGCCAGCCACTTGATAGGGGCGGGTTTGAAACCCGCTGCCACGCGCCCGTGACTGGCGCCGTACAACCGGCGCAAGGGGTCACCGACGGGAGGTACGCCAACACAGATGGGTATGCCTCGTATGTCTTTACTGTAAGGATGCAATCAATGCCCCCCTTCTGTCGCTGACGCGACATCTTCCCCCCGTTTTTCGCGGAACGGCGAATACGGGGGGAAGTGGACTCAAAGAGGCCGAAAGGGGGCCGTAAAGCTCCGGACTGATATTGGCATCATTCGGCTACCAGGATAGATTGGCGCACCTAATGACAAGCGATCAACCTTGGACTGCGCGACCGGCTCAGATGAAGCATATCCTGAACGGGGTCCTGCCTATTACGACGAGGTCGCCCTCCTTGGCCGGGACCGCGCCGACGACCTTCTCGCCGTTCAGAATCGTCCCGTTCCTGCTTCCGAGGTCCGCCACCACGGCCGAGCCGCCCTTCCGGGTGACTTCGCAATGCTTGCGGCTTGCGCGCGAGTCCTTGATGGCGATGTCGGCGTGGCGGGAATCGCGCCCGATGGTGATGCTCTGCCCCTCTCTGAGCCTCAGCGGTCTTTCCGGCCTAAGCTCCTGCGCTCCGAACTCATGGGATGAGGCGATGATTGACGGGTCAATCACGCCGCCGAACGCCTTGCCGGCGGGATCGGACTGCTGATTCTTTGCCACCGGACGGTTCGATTCCTCGCGGCCTTTAACCGCCGGTGGCGCTGTTCTTCCGATCGGTTCGCGCGGGCGATCAAGGGGCGATCTCACTCCCGCGCCGGGCGGACGTGTCCCTGAAGAACCGGGCGGAATCGCGCCTGCCTTGTCCTTGCGGAGCCGCTGCATGAGATTCGTCGGCCTGGATTCCGAATGGAACGGCGGAACGGCAACCTTGGCGTCTTCTATTGCGTCATCTTCCTCATGAGGGGCGTCATCGTCTTCGCGGGGTTGTTCGCCGCCGTCGTCCTGTTCCGCGTCCCCCCCGGCGGGTTCTTCCTCCTCGTAGAAGAGCGTCGGCCTCTGCTCGGCTGCGTCGGGGAGGCCGACCGTCGCGCTCTCGTCGTCAACGACCTCGGCCATGATCGGCCCGCTTTCCTCGCTTGGATCCTGTGCCGGATGTTCCTCAATAATCTCCGCCATGATGACGGACGCGGTTTCCGGACGCCTTTGCCTGTATATGCACTGTTCGATCTCCTCGGCAACCTCGGCGTGGTCCTGCTGCCTTTCGTCAGGGGATTTGGCCATGCACTTCATCACGACCGCGCAAAACTCCGGCGATGTTTCAGGCGCAAAACGTCTCGGATCCGGCACAGGGGCCGTTAGGTGCTGGACCATGATGCTTGCCGGGGTGGCGCCGTCGTATGGCGTTCTGCCGGCGAGCATATGGTAGAGGCTTGCGCCGAAGGAATAGACGTCGCAGCGCGGATCGGGGTCGGACTTGCCTCTGGCCATCTCCGGGGAGATGTAGTGCGGCGTCCCGATGGCCCTGCCGGTTCCCGTGATGTGCGCCTCCTCCCTGTCAATGGCGCGCGCCAGGCCCAGGTCGGCCAGCTTGGCCGGCCCACACACCCCAGCCAGATTGCCTTTGGTCATCTTGTCCGGGCTGTAAAGGATGTTCGCCGGTTTTACGTCCCGGTGGACAATCTGATGCTCCCATGCGTGCTGGAGGGCCTGCGCCATCTGGAGGCCGATGCCCATGGTCTCCAGTTGGTCAAGCTTATGCCGTTCCTTGATAAGGTCCGCGACGTTGCAGCCGGGGACGTATTCCATTGCCATGAAGAAACGACCTTCCGCCTCCCCAGCCTCGTAACATTGGACGATATTGGGGTGATTGAGTTTTGCGGCGGCGCGGCCTTCGCTCAAAAACCGCCCCAGGAACTCCTGGTCGGCTGCAAGCTTTCGCGGCAGAACCTTGACGGCGACGATCCGGTCAAGGCTCAGTTGCCGGGCCTTGTAGACCGAGCCCATCCCGCCCTCGCCCAGCTTCATGAGAATCTCGAACCCGCCGAGGATCGGGAATCTCCCCTGGTTTTCCACCTGGCGCTCGAGGACCTGCGCCTGCATGGCCGTGATCAGCCCCTTCTCTTTCATAAAATCCAGCAGGCCCTTGTCCTCGCCCTTGTCCCTGAGGCTTTTCAATTCAGCCATGCATTGCTGAAGCTGGATGAGCGTGACATAGGAACGCCGCGTGGCCAGCTCAGCTATTCTCTGCTCTTCTTCGCTTCTGGGCAGTCCGGACATGCGAAAACTTCACTTTGGAGCGATGGCGCGACGGAAGCGCCGCCGCTGGAACAACACTTAACCAAGGTTAACATTTCAGATGTACCAATACTGTCCGGAAACGGCGGAAAATGCAAGCCTTATCGCACCCATTGACGAGGAAAAGATCAGATGCTTTCGATATCGCAAGGCGATCTCCCGCCCTTGTTGAGGGATGGGAACATATCGCCGCCTCCGGGCTTGCTCCACGCTGAGCAAGCCCGGAGAGATTCGCGCGGTCATTCCGTCACAATGCCAAGCTCGCCCACTGAGGTCCAGTCCGTTCCGTTAACCTCGGACAGGGCCTTCAGGCATATGTAGCGACCCTGGCGCGGCTTGTCGAACTTCACTTTCTGTTCCGCGCCGCTGTTCGGGAAGGCCCCCTTGACAACCGGATCGCCGAGCTTCTTCGGATCATCGCTGACGAAAAATTCATAATCCTTAATGCGTCCGTTGACGCATTCGCTCTGCCGCGGAAGATACCGGAAGCCCGTGATCTTCTGCGACTTGGCCGTGTCAATGATTATGTGGTGCGGGTGCTTGGGGCTTTTCTGAGACCATTCAGTGTGCCACCAGCTCGTGCCGTTGCCGTCCAAGCAGTTCTCGGCCCGTCCGTTCTCGGAGGCTGTTTCCTGGCTGTCAACCTCGACAACCTTCCATTCCTTGCGGTCGCCAAAGTCAACGGTGGAGATGATCGCCGTCTCGGGGCCTTTTTCCTCGCGCCTGCCCCCGCCGCAACGGACAAGCTCAAGCAACCGCTTCGTTGCGCGGATGCCGTCCGGCTCGCTCATGCCGGAGCCTTCGTATTCGATCCCGACGTAACCCTTGTATCCGGACGCGATGACGATCTGCAGCAGGCGGTTGAAGTCGCTTTCCGTCTCCAGCCCTTCGCCGTCGAAGTTTCGGCTCTTGGCGCTCACGGCCTTCGCGTAGGGCATCATGGCTTCGACGCCCCGGTAACGGTCGTAACCGCCGAAGTTGCCGAAGTCCGGCAGCGCGCCGATGTTGGGCAGGCCGACCTTCTTGAAGACCTCGATCATCCACGCATGGTTTGAGGATTGCCCGCCGTGGTTCTCCACCAGCACGTTGATGTCATGGCCCTTTGCGAATTCGCAGAGCCTTCTAAGCCCGTCCGCCGCCAGGGAAACCTGCTCGTTCCATGACCCGCGCGAATGCGCGTTGACGCGGATGGAGTGGCAGCCGAGGGCCTTCGCAGCCTCGACCCACTTGAAGTGGTTTTCAACCGCCAGCTTGCGGGCGTTCTCGTCCGGATCGCCCATCGCCCCCTCGTTGTCGCACATGATGAGCAGGTTCTTGACGCCTGCGCCGTCGCTGCGTTTCTTCAGTTCTGCGAGGAAGGCCGCGTCCTTGGCCTTATCCATGAAAAGCTGGTTGACGTATTCGACGGCGTCAATGTCGAATTCCCGCTTTGCGTACTCCGGGAAGTCCAGCGTGGTCAGTGTTCCTGCGGCGATGGTCCGGTTCAGCGACCATTGCGCCAAAGAGATTTTGAACGGGGGATTTCCGGCCAGCCCTGAAAGCGCCGCTGCTCCCTCCGGGAATATCGAGCGCAGCAGGCGGATGTTGTGCGCGTAGGACTGCTCCATCGAAGCGCCCTTCGGAACCGCGCCCTCGATGATGAGCCAGCCCTCGTACTTCACGTCGTCCAGCGCCTGGCGGACCTTTTTGAAGTCCACCTTGCCGTGCCCGAGGAGGAAGCCGTTCTCCTTGGCGTGAACCTCCGCCAGCAGCCCCTTTCCGCCCAGCAGCCGTATTTCGTCGTAAAGCGGGTAGCCGAGACCCTCCATGTTGCATACGTCGTAATAGACCTTCACAGCCGGCGAACCGACGCCATTGACGACATATAGGTGCTGTTCCGCGTTCATCTGCGATTCGATGAGCAGTTGGACGCCTGCCTGTTCTGCCTTCGGCGCAAGCTCCTTCAGAACCGCGATCAGCGAGTCCTGCTTCGCCTTGTCGCGCACGTCTCCCGCCCCGAAGAACGCCAGCAGGACGCGCTTCTGGCCCATTTTAGCCATGACTTCAATGCAGTCGGCGGTCCATTGCTTGGCTTTCGGATCGGTGGCCAGTGGCGTCCCGTTCAGGCAGCCCATCGCCAGCGACGCGATCTCGACGTTGTATTTCTTGCAGGCGTCGGCGTACTGCTGCCGGACTTTCTCATCGCGCAGGTCCGCGCCGCTGCCGGGGGGACCGAAGCTGACCTGAACGCCGTCCAGCCCGATCTGCCACGCGACTTCGATTGACTCGACGTTGGCCGTCTTGCCGATGGACCAGTCGCACGCGCCGATCTTGAACGCGCGGGCCGGAGCCGCCGGAGCGACCGGCGGCGTCACAGCCGGAGCGACGGCGCCCGGGACCGGAGCGGCCGTCTTCTTGCAACGGGGCAGCGCAACGGCGGCGCCGGCAGCGGCAGCCGTCGCGAGCAGTTGACGCCTTGTCATTCCTGGATTGCGCATGGTTCTCCTTCTCCTAATGCAATGCGGGGGCGCAGCATGACTGCGCCCCCGCGCTTTCTGCCGCGCGCGTTGTTTCGCGCGTTATATCAACTGTGTCGTTCCCGGAATCGCGACCGGCTCGACCGGCAGGTCGCCGAACTCATACTTCTTGGGCATTATGTCGAGCTTCGACGTCTTCTGCACCCACTCGAAACTCATCTCCCGTCCCGTGTAGGCGCTCATGCGCCCGGCTATGGCCATCAGCGTGCTGTCGGCCACCTGGCGTCCCTCGTTCAGCGGTTCGCCCTTGCGGATGCTCTCGATGAGGTCCGTGTGCTCCCGCGTGTAGGGGTCCCAGTTCTCCCCGGCGTACTGATACGCATTCTCGCCCGCGATGCGCCCGCCGCCGTTCAGATACGCCTGTCCCTTTGTCCCGAGAATGCGCTCGTTGACCTTGCCGGAGCATCCGTTGATCTGGCGGCACGTGCTCGTAACATGGACGTTCTTCGGGAAGAAGTATTCGATGGCGAAGTGATCGAAGATGTTGCCGTATTTCGCCTCCGTGCGGACCTGCCGGCCGCCCAAGCCCGTCAGCTTCTCAGGAACCCCGCCGATCGCCCAGCGCGCAACGTCCAGATTATGCACGTGCTGCTCGACGATGTGATCCCCGGAAAGCCACGTGAAATACAGCCAGTTGCGGCACTGCCACTCCATGTCCGACCATTCGGCCTTCTTCTCATGGACCCACAGTCCGCCCTGGTTCCAGTAGCACTGGACGGCCACTATGTCGCCGATCGCGCCGTCGTGTATGCGCTTCATGATCTCGATGTAGTTGGCCTGGTGACGGCGCTGTGTCCCCGCAACGATGCCCAGCTTCTTCTCCTTCGCCATGTCGGAAGATTCGCAGACGCTGCGATATCCAATCGGGTCAACGGCCACCGGCTTTTCCATGAAGACGTTCTTGCCGGACTCGATTGCGGCGCGCAGATGCTGCGGGCGGAATCCGGGAGGGGCCGCCAGAATCACGTAATTGCAGTCCGTCTTGCAGACCTTCTCAAAAGCATCGAAACCGACGAATGTCGTCTCGTCGGTGATCTTCATCTTCTCAGCCGGGACTTTTTCCTTGAAGGAGTTGACGGCTCCCCTGACCCTGTCCTCGAAAAGGTCTCCCGCGGCGACAAGCTCCACGCCGGGGGCTGAAGCCAGGCAGTTGAACGCCGCGCCAGTTCCCCGCCCTCCGCAGCCGATCACGCCAACGCGGATCGCGTCAGTCCCGCCCGCCTCGGCGCCCGCCAGCCGCGATGACGCTCCCAGTCCGGCAGCAGCAGCAAATGCGGCGGTTCCCGTCATTCTGACAAAGTCGCGCCTTGAAATCCCGTCCCTGAAAAACTTCCCGCTCTTTTCCATGTCATGGCTCCTGTATCGGAAAAATTGATCCCGCTTTGTCGCCAACAGTGCGTCCGCGCTGAAATCGCGGACGAATGATCGTCTATGGTAGAATCCGGCCGCTCCGTTTGCAAGATGAAGAAATCCGTCGCAGCCCGGGACTAATCATGGACAGTCCGACCAGTCAAACACCCGGGCGAGAATCTCGCCGTCGCGCCGGTCCAGATCGCGGTATGCCCGGTCTCCATCGCGCGGCGCAACAACCTCATACAACCCTTCAACGGCGATTCTTCCCTGCGCCAGCCACTCCAGCGCCGCCGCAAAATTGTTGTAGACGCTGCCGCTCATGAAATCCGTCGGCTGGCGCGGAACCTCCCACTCCCATCCGCTCCGCAGAATGACGTATCTGTGGAACACCTCGTGCAGGATTTCATGGGCGGAAATGTCCGTCCTCTTCTGCCAGGGCGCGCCGACGAGCGCGACCTCTCCCCGCTTCCGAACCACCCGGCAGCCTTCCAGAACCGCGCGCTCATGCCCCGAACACTCCAGGACAAGCCCAACCTTGCCGCAGACCGCCGGATCATCCAGCGGAACGCCCGCCCGAACGTCACGCAAACCGCAGGAAACCGCCGATTTGCGCCGGTTCTCCAGCGGATCGCACGCCGTCACGCGATAGCCGCAGCTCTGAAAAACCTGCGCCCCGAGGTTGCCCACCAGCCCGAGACCCGTAACCACGACAGGCTCGGGCGGACGCGCTGCCGTCGTCGTCAGCGTGCTCATCGTCACGCCCATCATCCGGGCGAAGACGGCAACCTTCGGTACAAGCCCCGGCGGAACGAGCACGGCCTCCCTTCGGGTCAGCCTTTGATGGGAGCGATGCGCCCCCATGCCGAAGACAAGGTCGCCGGGCTTGACGTCCGTCACGCCCTCGCCGACCGCCTCGACGCGCATCACGGCTGCGTACCCGCCGACGCTCGGAAAATGCCGACCTCGGTAGACCGCCGCCAGCTCCGTCCCCGGACTGATCAGCGTGACAACGCTTGAGCCTGTTATCTCGTTCGGGCCGGGGGGAACTATCTCCCGCTCCTCCTCTCGCAGCTCCACCTTCTCCGGAGCTACGCAGGTCACGGCGTATTCCTTGCGGGTGGTCACAGTATCTTCACCCCGACCTTCACGGCGACGGCCCTGATGTGCTGCGCCGATTGCGCGTATTCCTCTTCCTTTGCAAGATGCTCCATCATGAGCGGCACGTCGGGGTCCAATCCGTGCAGGGCCTTCAGGAATGCCGCATAATCCAGCCCGCCAAGCCCCGGACGCGTTTCGTCAAGGTGCGTGGTCAGCCGCCCAGACAGCAGGATGTCCTTTGCGTGGCAGCTCTTTATCCGTGGACCGAGCCTCTTTACGAAATCCCGTATCATCTTTCCGGTCGAGAAATAAATCTGTGGGCTGCAAACGAGATTGACCGGATCGAAATGAACGGCGAACCGCTCCCGGTCCACGGCCTTTATCAGGTCGCAGTAGCTCCGGGCGGAATCGGGATACATCCACGGCATCGTCTCAAGCGAATAGCAGGACCGCTTCGGCTTCACATCGTCAATGATCTCGCGGACGATTGCGACAATCCTGTCGAACGTGTCCTTCGTCAGGTTGGCGGGGTGTGGACCGTCCCACTGCTCCCCGCGCGAGCCGGAGATGTTCACGCAGCAGTTCGCGCCTATCCTGTCCGCAAGGTCAAGCTGCCTCTTGCAGTGCTCCACCGCCTTTGACGCGGTCTCCGCGTCCGGGCTGAGCGGATTGCTCCACGCGCCGACCTCCGCGATGGCGATGTCCGACTTCTTCGCCGCCCTGGCGTATGCCTTGACCGTCGCCGCGTCGGCGTCGGCCCCGACCGGACAGTAGGCCGCGCTGTAGCCGCTCTGCCTTACCGCCCCGGCCCACCCGTCGGGGTCCGAAAATTGCATGAACAATGGACCGCCGAATCTCATTTCCGCGCTCCTTCATCCGGTGAATGCGTTGTCCGGCTCATCCGGTCACTTCTTCATGTATTCGACGGCCTCTTTCACGTATTCATCCGGGAAACCGAGCTTCTTCAGATCGCCCTCGGTCTCCTCGATCTCGTTCGGCAGCGGTTCCCGTATCGGCGGAATCGGCTTGCCGCAGTCCACGCCGCGGAACCTGAGCATGACCTTCGTCGTCGCCAGCGCGTTGCCCCGGATGGCGATCCGGATGATGCGGTTGAGCTTGTGCTGGAAGTCGAACGCCTTCGCCGTGTCCCCTGACGTGAACGCCTTGTAGACCGCGACGAACATCTCAGGCATGAAGTTATATGTGGAGCCTATCCCGGCGTCCGCGCCCATCGCCAGCCCGCAGGCAAAGACCTGGTCGTAGCCGTTGAAGATGGTAAAGTCCGGGCCGAAGTCGTCGCGCATGTTGCGCAATTCGTAGAGGTTGTAGTCGGTGAACTTGATGCCCGCGAATTCGGGAATCTCGCGGAAGCGCGCCAAGTCGTCGGCGGTGAAGCTGCGATTGAGCAGCGCCGGGATGGAGTAGACGAACATCGGTATCCCCGCCGCCTTGCCGACCGCGCGGTAATACTCGATGATGTCGCCCATCGTGTGCGGGAAGTAGATCGGCGGGATGCTGCTGATGCCCGCCGCGCCGACCTCCGCCGCGTGCGCCGCCAGATCCGCCGTGTCGCGCGTCCCCATCGCCCCGATGTGGACTATGACCTTGCCCTTCTTCCCGAACGCCTCCACCGCCGTCTTCGCGACCGCCTTCCGCTCCTTCACGTTCAGCAGCAGACCTTCGCCCGTGCTTCCGGTGACGTAGCACCCGTGAACCCCCTTGGGAATCAGAAACTGGGCGAGCTTGTGCATGGCGTCCGGGTTGAAACGCCCCCTGGCGTCAATCGGCGTGACTACGGCTGGAAAAACTCCCTTGAATTTGCTCGGCATGTCTGTGTCTCCTTGATGGAAGGGCAAGTGTAAAGAGAAGTTTTGCTGATAGCGTTGAGCGACAGCGGGGGCATTCTACACGGGGCGGGAAATGCTGTTCAAGGACGAAACTCAGCGTGGAGAACATGGGGGTAGCTCACCGGAATGGACGCCGGAATGTTCCGCAAGGACGACAGGATACCTTATATCGCGTCATGTGCCTCTCTTCGTGCATTTCCTTCTCCCGCCGGGAGAAGGCGGCGCTTCCGTGAGAAAGCGTCGGATGAGAAGGGTTGGTGGAATTCATGGCTTGTATCCGCGAATTCAGGCGACAGCGACCGCCTTTCCTCATCCAATGTTTTCCCTTCCGCCCTTTCTTTGCCGGAAGCCCCGCCACTTGATCGCGGCATGAGGGTGTGCGTCAGGACAGGGAAAGACCGCATTCCCTGTGATAGCAGGACTCTGAATGAATATTCATGCTTTATTCAAAACGCCCCATCCAGTTCCGCTCGGAAACGCTCAAAGAAGCGAATCTCCTCAACCCGGCGCAGGTCGAACGCCTCCCGGGACTGATCGAAATTCAACGAATCCCGCAACTCCTTCAGATACTTCACGTGCTCTTCGCTAAAATAGTATCTCACGCAGTCCTCCGGCGCGGATTCGGTGTTTGCGCTGTATTGAAAGGCTATCCAGACCATCTGCGCTCCGACATGGTCAAGAACGTCGGCGTCCTGGAGTGTTCTTGCCGGCAACGGCAGGCTTCCATCCCGCCGATTGTGGTTGCGAACCAGGAAAGCCACCTGCTCGATTTCATCGGGCGCGCAGACGTCCTTCAGCAGGCATCGCACAAGTTGCGCGCCCATGTCTGCATGAGAGCCAAATCCCTTTCCAACGTCGTGGAAAAGCCCTCCGATAAATAGAATATCGCGATCTGAATAACCCGACGGATTACCTGTGGCCCCCGCGCGCAACTCGCCCGCCGGTTTCATGCCGCACCCGTCGAGTCCATGAATCACATCCAGCAGGTTCACTGCCAGCCTGCCAACCCTCATGCCGTGATGAAGAATGAAGCCCCGCTCCCTCACGGGATGCGCCTTACGCCCGGCCATGGCCTCGCGCGCGATCGGGATTATCTTTCCTACATCCACCCCGGACTCCTTTCACCTTCATTCCCTGGCGCGGCATGTGCTCTCCCATATACACCGTCTGCCGCGCATCAGCAATGAATGTATCAACCGACAGGATTGATGATCTACGGCTTTTTCAGAATGAATCCGGCCTCCGCCCAGTCGCCGTGGTCGCCGTTGATTCCGTCCCCTGCATCGTCCGCAAGCAGCCTGATCAGGCGGTATTCCGCCGGGAGCGGGACGTTGATGTGCCAGACCTGCCCCGGACGCATCACCGGACTCTCGTGGAGGACATTCTCATCCGCAAGAACCCGAAAGACGACGCTGGCCGGGGAGAAATCCTTCATCTCGTCATCAACCCCGACAATGGCCACAAACGCGCCATACTCCGGACGGAATTCGTACGCCAGTTCCGAGTTGGCATGAACGCCCATCCCCCGCTGATAAACCTTGCCGGCCAGCGCAAGCGGCTTGCCCTGGGTCGAGAGGTTGACCTTTGCCGTCTCGAAATAGCCCACGGTCGCTTTTATGGGCTTGAGGTCATTCAGAGGGACATCGGGCGACGGCGGAACCGGCCCCCGCCGCATGAAACGCGCTGTTGCCACTTTCCCCAGCAACGCCCCGGGGGCAATGACGCGCGCCCTGACCTCCGCGTTTTCAGACAACGGGACAGGCTCGCGATAGATGGGGGATCGCTCGTTCGGCTCAGTCCCGTCAACCGTGAAGCGCAGCGCCGCGTCTGACGATCCGGTCACGACGGAGAGAGCCACCTTGACGGTCTCATCGAACACGGCCCCGGACGGGGAAATCTCCGGCGCGGGCGGGGGGACTTTCACGAATTCGCGCCTGATGACATCCCCCGCCCTCTCCCTGCCGGCAAATACGGCCATGCTCACCGTCGCGGATGCGTCAAGACGGACAGGCCCTTCATATCGCTTGGATTTCGCGGTCGGCTCGCTGCCGTCAAGGGTGTAGCGGATCGCGGCGTCCCTGAGGGCGGTATTAAGCCTGACATCAACCGACGTTGTGAAGGAGCGCAATTGCGGTTCCATCCAGGCGCTGACAATCCTGACCATGGCGCAACCGCGGGAAACGGGGACGTCAATCTCCATCGCGTCGCCCTTGCCGCGTGCTTCGATCGCCGTCCATTCATTCTCCCCGGGATGGATTGCGTGGACGGCGAGGTTTACTGGATGAATATCCATTCCCCGAATGACGACACGGACCTTCTCCAGCCCCGCCGCAAATGTAACCGGAACAATCCATCCGCCGGGAATCTCAAAGATGTTCGCCTTAGCCTTCCCGTCGGCTACTTCAATCACGCCCGGCTGCAGAACCCACTTCCTGCCGCGCAGGCTTTCGAGCATCGGCCCGTAATCGAAATAGAACTTCTCGACCTTTCCATCCGGCAGGATCGTGTGGTCGTTGCCGGGGATCGGCGCGGTCAGGAACGCGCCCATGTGAAGATGCCGCTGGAAGTAATCGTCCGGCGTTTTCTGAAGCTCCGGGACGGGAACGGTCCACTCGATCACCGGCTTGCGCAGGCAGAGCAGCGCGCACAGATTCATGCTGTGGCCCATCTGGCCGAATTCGTCGTAGACGCCGTCCGTCTGCCGCATCAGGTCCAGACGGCGATAGTGCGGATTACAATAGATTACCTTGCCGGCGTCGTGCATGATCGGCCCGAGTCCGGCCATTGTGTCATGCCATGAGACGACCAGGGAACGAGCAGGCTTATCGTTCACCCAACTTACACCGTCGTCGCGGCGGTCATTGTAGAACTGGAGCCAGTCCATCCGGTCAATGCAGATTCCGGAACTTTCGGGGAACGCCTCCACGTGCCGCCGCGCCTGCGCGAAAAGGAATTCCCGGTAGACCGGCTCCCCCGGGTCCATGGCGACGCATCCCTCCCATGAGCCGATGGGCTTGCCGTCCTTGCCGCGGAGGATTGCCTCGGACAGACGTCCGTAAAGGAAATCGTTGGCGTCTTTCCAGAGGTCCGCGTCGCTCTGCGCCTTTCTGGGCGGCGGCGGATGCTTGATATAGGCGCCGAATTCCGTGACGTTGAAGTAATTGAGGACGTGGAAGCCCATGCCGCGCATCCAGCGGGAGTGATCGCGCATCCTGCGGATGGACGTCTTCTGCCCCTTGAAATCTGTCCATTCGTCATCATCGCCGCTCACCGGCGGGATGAACATGCCCATGAACGGGAAGTCGAAGCTGGCCTTCCAGTTCACGCGATAGGCCATGCGCATGAGCGCGTCCGCGTCGAAATCCTCGGCGTGACTGGAATACGAGCCGCAGCCGGCCACGTCATAGGTTCGCGGATTAGGCGGATTGAAGTAATCGGGATAACGATTAACGATCCACGCCAGTCCCCCGCGCCAACACGGCGGGTGCGCTACGACGTCCATCGCAAACTTCACCGTCCCGCCCGGCTCGATCCGATGCTTTGTCCGCGTGAATCGCATTGCGCCCTTTGCGGAAACGTCGAGGGCCATGTCGAGGATCAGGTCTTCCGGCGAAAGGATGAGGCTGGCGCCAGCGCCCTTGCTGAGAACGGTCACGAGGGGGAGGGATATGGCCTGCGGCTGCCCGAAGTGCCTGCCGCCGTAGGCGAAGGACATGTCGGCGAGTTGACGCGGCATCAGCGGATCGGTCCAGGAGGACGAATTCGCCGGCGCGTCAGGCCGGTTGTCCCCCCAGGCCGCCCAGAATTCGGCATCCCGATCCGGCCACTCAAGCCCGCTGACGATGGCCGTCATCCACGGCTTGTCCTGACCGGCGTCCCCCACCCCGCGGATCTCGATCTCCCATCGGATGCTGTTCGCGGTCGGCGTGAAGACCTCGGTCAGCTCGCACCGGTTTCCGGTTGGAACATGCAGGAGAAGCGACTTGCGTTCCATGCCGCCGTTGTCCGTATTCCGGACGGACGCAACACCCTCGCGGCGGCAATCGGCCAGTTCAGTATGAACGCCGATAATGCCCGGCAGTTTCGGGCAGGCAATCGCGGCGCTTCGACTGTCTTCCGGCGACTGCAAAATTGAAAGCGGGAAGGTCTCCGGCGCGCGAGGCGGTGTCTCCTGCCGCCTCGGCGATTCCCCAATTGCTCCGTTAATGCAGCCTGCGGCAAACACCACCGCAACCATGCATGCGACCGGCCACCGAACGATCATGAATCGTCCTCCGAATCTTACCCGCATGTTTATTCAAAAGAGGATAGTATAGCGTCCATTTCACAACCTGGGGAGAAAACATGCCGGAGCTATGAAGATGTCCTTCCGGAAACTATAATCACTTTCATCATGAGTTGCAGGGGCGTGTTATAATCGCCCCTGCTGATGGTTGCATCGCAAGTGCCTCATGTCTTTCGTTGCAAGGGGCGTGATAATCCTGATTTGAGGTCATTGCATATGGTGAAATCCAAAAATTTCTCGGCGCGATTCGGCGAGTGGTCGTTGCGGTTCAACCCGGCTGTTTCGGTTCTCGATTGCCGCCATGGCGCTTCCGGAGCCAGATTGACCGGCAGGTTGTCTTTTGAGGGGATCAGGGACGGCAAGACTTTCCACTGGCGCATTCTGCCACCTCTTGAGGGCGACGCGCTCCGCCTGGCTCTGATGGATCCGTCCGGCGATTGCCAGGGTTACGTCGTCCCGTACTGCGACGGGGGACGGCTGAGCCTGACCGTCGCGCAGCGCGCGCATCAGCGTAATCCCGGGCGATTGATCTATGACGCCTGCGCGTCGCTGGGGCGGCGGAGCTTCGCCTGCCGCGCTACGCCCCCGCCCGCCGGCTCGCAGGTCGTCCAGATGGCATCAGGCCCCGCCGACAGCGCGCTGAACGATTCCATATTCGACATCGCCTGCGACTGCCTGCTCAGCTTCTCAGGCTCAGAGGCCGCGTTGCAGACGACCGGAATAGCCGGGGATAAACAGCAGTTCTACGCCAGAATCGAGGCCGACGCGGAAGACTCCGCCCGCGCGTCCATCACGATCGAACCGGCAAAGGACTACTACCGCAGCCGGTGGATTCCGTGGTACAAACCCATTGACAGAACGCGGCTCCCCTCTCCCCCGACCGGCTGGATGTCATGGAACGTCTACTTCGATCAGGCCGGCGAGAGCGAGAACCTGGCCGAGGCGCGCGCCGGGGCAAAGTATCTGAAACCGTACGGAATGGAGATATGGTCCATTGAGTCCTGGCAGGACAACTCCGGCGTCCAGCCCGTCCGCGATTTCCACAACCTGACGATGGAGCCGTTCGCCGAACAGTTTCCGAGCGGAATGAAATGGCTCGCTGATCAGATACGCAAACTCGGCTTCAAGCCGGGCATCTGGGCGGTGCCCTACGGGACGGGAAGCAGAGAATTCTACGAGTCGCACAAAGCCTGGTTCCTGCGCGATCCTGATGGAGCGCCGATCGGCAACTGGTCCGGACGTTACGTCCTCGATCCGTCTCAGCCCGCAGTGCGCGCCTTCATGCGCGAAAGCCTGCGGACGATGCGGCGCGACTGGGGCTACGAATTCTTCAAGATTGACGGCATGTCCGGAAAAAGCCCAAGTTACAGCGCGCACTTTTACGAACTACCCAGCGTTCGCGCAGCGTTCAAGAACAAATGTCCGAACCCCTTCGAGCTTTGCGCGAGGGAATTCAGAAAAGGCATCGGCCCGGACGCCATCCTGCTCGCCTGCCAGGGCCACTACTCCGGCCCGGAGGTCGCCGTGTCCGACGCGGCAAGGATCGGCGCGGACATCGTGGGTATAAAGAGAGACCCGACCTGGCACAACTATCTGGATCAGGCGCTGACGACGCTGACTCAGCTTTTCGCGCACAACATCGTCTGGCACAACGACCCCGACACGCTGCTCGTAGGCAAGTTCACGGAGATGAGCGTCGCCAGGATCGCGACCGCCGTGGTCGGGTTGCCGGGGCAGGTCATGTTCGCCGGCGACAAGCTCGCCGAACTCCCCCCGGAAAGAATGTGGCTCCTCCAGCGCTGCCTGCCCGTCTGCGACGCGCATCCGCTGGACCTCTTCCCGATCTATGAACTCAGGAGCGTCTGGGACCTGAAGATTAACCGCCCATTCGGGCAATGGGACGTGATTTCGCTCTTTAACTTCGACGATAAAGAGAAGCGCAGGATCGGTTTCGGCATGAGAGATATCGGGCTTGACCCCGGGGGGCAATACCTGATTTACGATTACTGGAACGGACGCCTCCTCGGCTCCTTCGCCGAAAGTTTCTCGATGGAGCTTGCGCCCAAATCCAACGCCTTGCTTGCCGTCCACGCCGCGCTTGATCGCCCGCAATTTATCTCGACGGACCGGCACATAACACAGGGAGGAGTCGGCATCCGGAATGTCGAATGGGACGCCGACGCACTGAAATTGAGCGGCGAGGCGGAACTCGTAAAGGGTGAAGCCACCACATTGACGTTCTTCGCGCCGGACGGATTCAGGCTGCGCGAAGCCCGCGCGGGCAGAAGGAAGATCGTCCCTGAACCGGACGCCGGGGATGGAGCGTTGAGGCTGAAGCTGGGCGGAGGGGCGGGCGGGATTGCGGCATGGAGCCTGCGTTTCGCTAAAACCTGACCCAAAATCCTTCTTCAACCTGTTTTCCAATCGCAACCATTCCGCGGCTTGACCCGGATTCAGTCGGGAAGTATAGTCCGTTTCCGGAGGGGTTGCGCCGCTGCTTCCGCCATAAGGCCATGATTCAAGCGGCAGCGCAGCCGAGACTGTATGGAAGTCGCGTCCAGGATTCCACGGAACATATACCGGGTCCACTGGCCCCTGATGCTATCGGCCATGGCGTTAATCCTGATCGGATTCCTCTTTATCTGGAGCGCAAAATCTCTATCCTCGGCAAAGGACCAGTTAATGACCGCCGCCGTCGGGATGGGCTTTGTGATTCTTCTTGCAGTGATTGATTATCGCAGGCTGATGCCCTGGGTCTATCTGCTTTACGCGCTTGGGCTTCTGAGCCTGCTTATGCTTCCAGTCTTCGGCGTGATAATCAACGGCAGCCGCCGATGGTACAAGATTGGGCCGATAATGATTCAACCGTCGGAGTTCATGAAGCCGCTGGCCATTCTTGCGCTGGCTAAATACTACTGTTATCGCAGGGGGGAAAAGAGTTTCGGGACTCTCCTGATCCCGCTCGGCCTTGTCCTTGTTCCGATGGCTCTGATTGCCAAGCAGCCCGACCTCGGAACTTCTCTAACATTCCTGCCGCTTTTCTTCTGTATTTCGTACGCCGCGGGAACTCGCGTCCGCAACCTTGCGCTCATTATCTTCCTGGGAGCGTCCATCGGCCTGTTCGCATACTTCACCCCGGGCATCATGAAGGACTACCAGAAGCGCCGCGTGATCAGCTTCCTCTACCCCGATGCTCCGGGCAACCTGGACGCCAGCTACAACGTCCGTCAGGCGCTTGTCGCTGTTGCCAACGGGGGCGTTTTCGGGGAGGGTTGGGGACATGGAACACTTAACCGGCTAAACCGGCTGCCGATGAAGTACGCGGACTTCATTTTCGCGGTGGTAGCCGAGGAACTGGGATTTCTGCAAACCTCCGGTTTCATCCTGCTCTATTTATTCTTCATAGGCTGCATATGGCGCGTCAGCGTCGTGCAACGCGAGCCGTTCGGAAAGTGGATAGCAACCGGAGTAATGGCATGGTTCGGAGTCCAGACCTTCCTGCATTCAGCGATGTCGCTGCGCCTGGTTCCGGTGGCAGGAATGCCGCTGCCGTTCATCAGTTACGGACGTTCGGCGATGCTGGCCGGCATGTTCGCCCTTGCTCTCGTCGTAAGCGTCAGCACGCACCGGCATGACGTGTTCTCCCAGGCCGACCTTGAGGACCAGTAGCGATTGCCTGCCAGTCGTGTTATCATTAACTTCGAGTGAGCGGGGTATTCAAGTCTTAAGGGGCTGGAGGTAGCGGTCCCGGATGGCCGGCCTGAACCAGAAAGTGCCGATAAGGATAACCGTCCAGCAACCGGACGGGCGCAAACGCCAGATTCAGATTCTGGCCGGGAAGAAGATCGTCTTCGGCAGGCATCCCGACGCCGATGTCTTCGTGCGCGACTCCATGATGTCCCGCGAGCATTTCGAGGTGGACAGGATCGGGGATCGCCTGTGCCTTGTGCGGGATATGACCAGCCAGAACGGCACATTCGTTAACGACCGTCGAATCTGGGCTCCGCGCGCCTTGAACGACGGTGACCGGATAAAAGCCGGAGATACCGTCTTCCTGGTGGCGGTCGGGCCGAATGCGATATTGGAAAAGGAAGACCCGGACAACTTTCAGGCCCTCTTCCGCCGTGTCAACCAGAACGATCCTGCCGCATGGCTAGTGCTCATGGCGTGGTGCAAGCGGGAAAAGATGACCTGGGAACTGGACTTCTGCAAGACCCATTACGAGATGATCTCGCAGAAGATCGGAAAACGGAAACGCAGCGCGGAGGTCGAAACATCAGTATTCCTGCCCCGCATTGACGACAGCCTGCTTCAGGAATTCGAGGACGACTCCGACGAAACCGTAGTCGTAAAGCCGAGTTTCGGAGGCCTGCTGGAAACGCACGGGTTGACCCAGTGCGAAAAATGCCGCGGCGAGGGGCGCATCGGATTCCACGAGGGGATCTGCTGGGGAACCGGGGTTCGTCTTGACAAGATATTCATTCCCCCCGACCCCACGATAGAGCAGGCGACCCAGAGCATGACCGACGCCGAGCGGGACCAGCTCTACCTGCTGGCAAAAATGTGCATAGTCACCTCAGTCGTCGGCGCGGAACACCTCTTCAACGTCCCCGCCCGGATGAGGGGGCATATTCTGACTCTGGAATTCCTTCGTGACTGCATGACCCGCTATGCCAAGCAGTTTCTTGAGGAACACGGCGTGGCACGTTCCAAAGAATGCGTCAATGAACTCCTGGAAATGACGGCGAAGGGAAATCTTGAAGACTTCCAGGAACTGCTCAAAATGGTCGAGATGGTACAGGGTCTAGACTTCAACCAGTTCAGAAACCTGAGGAAGCAGCAACGCGAGGTAATCGAAAAGAGCAACATTCTCCGCGCGATACTGTTTCCCGACGATCCTGAAATGGCGCAGATTGACCACCTTGAGAAAATCGGCCTTCCGAACGACGAGACGCTCAAGGCCGCCATGGCAAAGCTTCCCGAAGAGAAAAGCAGCGAGCTTGGACAACTTGCCCGACTGGCGATGATAGCAACTCTTCTACGCCCGAATGTCATATTCCGCTTCAGTTCCGAGGTCAGAGGCCTGATCCTGACCATCCCTGTGCTTCGGGACAACATGGAACGTCTGGCCGGCAAGGTTCTCAAGCGTCTTGCCCTGCCGGACCGCAATAACGAGTGCAGAGCCGAAGTCCTTCAGATGCTCGCGCTGTCCACCGGGCGCGACTTCGCCCGCATGAACGCCATGGTTGAAAAGATATCCTCGCTGGACCCCAAACAGCTTGACGGACTCTCCCGAAAAGATATGGAGGTCATTGCCACAAGCAAGTTACTTCAGACAGCCGTCATATGCCGCGCGGAGAAGGATATGCTTGCGCCCCCGACCCCGCCGCGCCAGAAAGCAATCCAGGACGACGATATTGACTTCGGAATGACGTAGTGGACGCGGCAGCCGGCTGGCGCCGACAGAATGGAAATTTGTCCCATTACGATGCATTTGGCTTGACAAGGCGCGTTGCAGTGCCGCATCTCATTTTCATAATAATGTTACAGTTTGTTTTTGCTTATGACTTCAGAAGTGGAGGAACGACTCGTGACTATCAAGACACAGGCTGTGCTCGTCTTGGTCTGCGTCCTGCTCGTTTTGACGTGCTGCAGGCGCAGACAACAGCCTCCAACGCCGAGCGTAACGGAGCAGCCGAGTGCGGAAACCTCGGTCCGCGCTCCGGAAGACAACAAGGAGAAACCTGCCGCTAGCGTAGTGTCCCTTAAGTAACTGGCATAATACTTGCTACAGTATGGATAGAGGCCAAGAAGTGAACTACCGCCGAGCAAACTCGGCGACTTCTGGCAGCCGAACAAATTCGGCTGATCGCCTGCAACGTCATGGCGCCGAATCCTCTCGGAGGCAAAACCCCCATCGGATTCGACAGCAGGCGATGATTAGGGGACTGACCGTCCCCTAAAAACCCCTGCTTGAAAGGATGCCATTCCGCCCCCAAGACGAGCTTGGGGGCGGAATGGCATGAGTTGGTGACAGAAGAAACGTATTGGATTTTATATGTGCGTTAATGCGTTTCGCTCGTGATCGGCCAACCGAAAAATAATTTTGAATCCACTCGAGGTCATGCTATATTAATTTCATTCATTTGCTCCTCAGTAGCTCAATGGTAGAGCAACCGGCTGTTAACCGGTGGGCTGTAGGTTCGAGTCCTACCTGAGGAGCCAACCTTTGAAAAGCGGAAGCGGGATACCCACGGGTTAGCGGAAAGCAACCGGGCGGCGACTGGCGCAAGATTGTTGCATTTCTCGCGCTTGTGGGATATAGGATGTATCTGGCGGGTCAGGCCCGAAGGGAACCGTTTGGCCTGTGGCTTGCGTTTTTGACGTAGTGGCGAAGTCTCTGAGGGGCGGCAGAGAGCCGCCACGTGGACATGAGAGTGGAACGGGGCGTACTCTCTGGTTCGAGGCCGGGAATTCGGGGCGCAAGCCCAATCATCACGGTTCGCCTCGTACCCCAAGAAACCGCGCCAAAACTCTCGGATTCTCCGTTTTACACCCCTCTCGTGGTTATCGCTCGCGCGGCTCTCGGCCCACGAATCGGTTGCGGAATGATCTGGGGTCCGGTTGACCGGATCGCGCAAGGACGGTATTGTGTTGCTCGGCATCAAACACCGCTGTGAATCCACTTGCCGGCAGCAACGGCTGGGCCATGTAAGGAGTTGGGCTGATTTCCCCCCTGGATCCCCGGGGCCTGTCAAACGAACACGCCAAACTGTGTTTGGGGTGTTAGGAGGATCGGCCTAAACACTATTAGGCAGTGACTGAATCTATTCACACCCGAAAGGAGATTTTTCGCATTGGATATTCCACGGATCTTCAACATCACCGAGAGTGCTCACCGCATACACAATCCGATCACACCAGAAAAGCTCGCCACTCTCGGCGCGGCGCTGCGACTGGAACCGGGGGCCCGAGTGCTCGACCTCGGCAGCGGTTCGGGAGAGATGCTATGCACCTGGGCACGCGATCACGGCGTCATCGGCACCGGCATCGACATGAGCCAGTTGTTCACCGAG
>Ga0116153_10001343_pt1 | contig 23402 bp, 26 predicted proteins | sample AD_UKC028_MetaG_FD_89896 | JGI IMG/M metagenome (GOLD analysis project Ga0116153, IMG submission 89896) | Active sludge microbial communities of municipal wastewater-treating anaerobic digesters from USA - AD_UKC028_MetaG | ecosystem: Engineered > Bioreactor > Anaerobic > Digestate | place: USA...
AAAACGCCCTGGATCATCATGCTCCCGATCCCGCTTACCTTGATCGGCATCCTGCCGGCGCATTGGCTCGGCGGCGTGTTCTTCACGGCGACTTCCATGATCGGCATGATCGCGGGCGCGGGGATCGTCGTGCGGAATTCCATTATCCTTGTGGATTTTATCAAGCTCCGGCGCGCGGAAGGAATGCCGCTTGAAGAGGCCGTCGTCGACGCGGGCGCGAAGCGTTTCCGGCCGATGCTTTTGACAGCCGCCGCGGTAGTGGTCGGCGCTTCGGTGATCCTCTTTGACCCGATCTTTCAGGGCCTTGCCGTGGCGCTCATGGCGGGAGAGATCGCTTCGACCATTCTTTCGCGAACGGCCGTTCCGGTGTTCTATTATATGATGGCTAAAAAAACGAGGGACTAGGGACTCGCTCCTCGTCAAGGGCTTTTACGAGTCCCGAGGGACAAGTCCCGAGTCCCGCTTTATCAAGGAGGCAAATCATGACTATCGAAAAATATATCCGCGTCATCGCCGGCAGTTTTATTTTGATCAGCCTCGCGCTAGCGATCTGGGTCAGCCCCTGGTGGCTCATCTGGACCGCGCTCGTCGGCGTCAATCTGATCCAATCTGCATTTACGAACTGGTGTCTTGCCGAGACTATCCTGAAAAAATTCGGCATGAAATCCTGCTGCGAACCAAAATAATTCGCTGATTCAAGAGGCGGCTCCGCGCAGTGGCTCGCCCCTTTGATTGACACTCCCTCCGCCTTCGGGCAGAATGTCTCTTCAACTAGAGGAATCCTATGGAATTTGATATCAAGAAAGTCGCGGAACTCGCCCGCCTGAACCTGAAGCCCGAAGAGCAGGCCAAACTTGAAAAAGACCTCAGCGCGATCCTCGATTATGTGAAAAAACTCGAGAAACTCGACACCTCCAAGGTCGAGCCCACAAGCCATGTCCTCGATATGGAGAATGTCTTCCGCGCGGACGAGGTAAAGCCTTCGGACGCCGCCGATAAAGCCCTCAAGCACGCCCCGCAGGCGGACGGCCGTTTCTTCAAAGTTCCAAAAATTGTGCAGCGAGACTGATATGGCAGACCTCTGCTCTCTTACTTTAAAGGAAGCCATCGAAGCCGCGAAAAAAGACGGCCCGGGTCCCCTGATCGACGCGTTCGCCAAAAGGGCGCAGGCCGTTAATCCCAAACTGAACGCGTTCCTGCGTTTTGATCCCTCAAAAATTGAAAATGGAAAAGGCGCGCCGCTTTATGGCGTCCCCATTTCCATCAAGGACAATATCTGTATCGACGGCAGGGAAGTGACCTGCGCCTCAAAGATCCTTGAAAAGCACGTGCCGCCCTATAACGCGACCGTGATCGAGAAATTAAAAACGGCCGGCGCCACGCTTTTCAGCCAGTGCAATATGGACGAGTTCGCGTTCGGCTCCTCCTGCGAAACGTCCGCGTTCGGGCCGTGTAAAAATCCGTGGGACCTGATGCGCGTGCCGGGTGGCTCAAGCGGCGGCTCCGCGGCCTCGGTCGCGGCAGACATGACGGTCGCGGCGCTCGGGTCCGACACCGGAGGTTCGATCCGCCAGCCCGCGGCGCTTTGCGGCGTGGTCGGCGTCAAACCCACTTACGGCCGCGTGTCGCGTTACGGCCTCATCGCGTTCGGCTCCAGTTTTGATCAGATCGGACCGTTCGCCAAGACCGTGGAAGACGCGGCGATCCTGATGAATATCATCTCGGGCCATGATCCCAAGGATTCCACCTCATCGCCCGAAAAGATGCCGGACCTGACGCAGGCGCTCAAGCGCGACGTAAAGGGTCTCAAGATCGGCCTCCCGAAGGAATATTTCATCGAGGGGATCGACCCGGAAGTCGAAAAAAGCGTGCGCGCCGCAGCGGAGATCTATAAAAAGCTCGGCGCTGAGATCAAACAGGTCTCATTGCCGCATACCGAGCACTCGGTCGCGGTCTACTATATAGTAGCCGTCGCGGAGGCGAGCTCGAACCTCGGCCGCTTTGACGGCGTCGAATACGGACTTCGCGTGCCCACTAAAGACCTGCGGGAAATGTATTTTGAGACGCGCGACCGGGGATTCGGCCGGGAAGCCAAGCGCCGCATCCTGCTCGGCACGTTCGTCCTCTCGGCCGGATATTATGAGGCTTACTATTTAAAAGGACAGAAAGTCCGCACGCTCATCCGCCAGGATTTTGAAAAGGCGTTCAAGGAAGTCGATGTGATCCTTTCGCCCACATCACCCACGCCGGCCTTTAAGATCGGTGAAAAAGCCGCGGATCCGATCGCCATGTACTTGTCCGATATTTTCACGATCCCCGCCAATTTGGCGGGCATCCCCGCGATGTCCGTTCCGTGCGGATTCACAAGCGGCGGACTTCCGATCGGCCTCCAGCTCATGGCGCGCCCCTTTGATGAAGCCACCATGCTTCGCGCGGCCTATAGTTTTGAGCAGGAAACCGGCATCTACAAAAAGAAACCGAAGTTAGACTAGAGACAAGAGACCTGAGACTGAAGCCATGACGAATAACTTGCATCACGCCGCCAAAAAATATGTGGAAGTGATCGAGAAGATCGAAAAAACAACCGATCCTAAGGCATTGCAGGCGCTAGAAGAAAAACGGATCGATCTTCACTGGAAATTCATCGACCTGCTCAAGAAGCAGGGGATCAAGTATAAAGACAGGGACCACGCGACCCGGATCGCCATACGGATCGCACACGGTGAATTATGACAGTTCTTGAGATCGCGAAGATTTATACGGACTTGGTCAAGGCGGAGCGGGAAATTCCCGAGGAGGAACATCAGGCCAAAGAAAAGATCAATGCCCTCCGGACCAAATATCACGAGATGCTGATGGCGAAAATGCGCGAAGAAAAAGTCGATTTTTCAGACCGTTTTGATGCCGCCGCCAAGGCTTTTGATCTTGTTCGCGAAGAAGAAGCAAAATATGGCGAGAAATAAGCAAACCATTTCAACTAGCGCAGTTGAAATCGGTTGCGTTTTTAAAATGGGAAATAGAGGTTATGGCCGAACGTAAAAATTTTCATCTGCTTTTTTGGGTCCTGCTGCCGGTCCTTATTCTGATCGCGGGGGTCCCGTTCTACACGGCGCATGCGTGGGATCTTAAGAATATCGCGGCGGCTACGGGCCTCAGCGCGTTCTGCGCTTTGCTGGCACTTACGGTCTATGACGCTAAAAAATTCTCGTGGGCCGCGCGCGGCATGGCTTTTTTGGTGTTTCTACTCTTCGCGTTTTATCTGGGCAGCCAGGTCCTCCGGGGGATCGGGGCCCACACATGGTATCCGGAAGGGACAAGATCAACAGTCTCCGTTCCGAACGCCATCAAAGGATTCCTCGTTTTTGGTTTGCCATGTTTGATATACACCATTTTTGGAAACACTCTATTCAGCAAATGGGGTCATAAAAATAAAGTTTGAAAGAAACCGGCATCTACAAAAAGAAACCGAAATTATAAAAACAAACATAGTTTTTTAAAGTAATGTAAAAATATGATTGTATATAAATATGTTACTTCAGCTGGCGATGACATAATCAGAAATTTGAGAATTATGGTAAATAGCTCTCGAAGTTTTAATGATCCGTTCGAATTAATACCTGCCATAGAAAATATAACATCTGAACAGGTAAACCAGGCCGTGTTAAAAAACGATCATTATCTTCGGCATATTTATAAAATTGGGATAGCAAGTGGCAGAATTGAAAAATCTTACGATCAGTTTAAACAAGAAAATCAAAATCCCGAAAGAAGCAAAATAGTTTCAAAAAATATGGCTCAAAATACCACTAAAAACATGCGAGCGACTGCTAAAAAAAGCCGAGAAGACGTCGACAGAGTTGCTTTGATGGCGTGTTTTTGCGGAGAAACCATTGATAATCATCATGAAATATTAATGTGGGCACATTACGCTGAAGGTTATAAGGGATTACGTATTGCCTTTGATTCAAATATGCTTAATAGTCCTTCCACGCCTTTAATAGAAATGAAATATAGCAAAGATAGATTGCGTCTCAATCCAATAGATTATTGGAAGAATGGCATCCAATCACTCAACAAATTTTACGGGGAAATGCTGACTGCTAAAAGCAGCGCATGGGCCTATGAGAATGAATATAGATGGCTTGTGCCTGTCTCTTTGTGTAAAAAAGATGGTCGGTATTACTATGTTCCAATTGATTCGAAAGCGATTATTGGTATCGATTGTGGCGTTCAATGTTCAGAAGAACGTATTTCTTATATCAAAAAATTAGTTCAGTCCAATCTTGGGGAATCGACTTTTATTAGAAAAACTGTTATTGATGATTATGAATACAAACTTAAATACATCGATAGCATCTAAAATCTGCATTGAATAAACAGTAAAAGGAATAACAGGAAGAAAAATGAACTACGAACCAGTCATTGGACTAGAAGTCCACGTACAGCTGAAGACGAAGAGCAAGATGTTCTGCGCTTGTTCCACGGAATTCGGTGTGGAAGGCAATAAGAACACATGTCCGGTGTGTCTCGGCTGGCCGGGATCGCTGCCGGTGGTGAATGAAACAGCGCTCAAGCTCGCGATCCGCGCGGGGCTAGCTCTCAATTGCAAAGTCGCAGAGCGGCTCAAGTTCGACCGGAAAAATTATTTCTATCCTGATCTTCCGAAAGCGTATCAGATCTCGCAATACGATATGCCGGTAAATGGGAAGGGGTTTGTGGATGTGGAAACCCAGACTACAGACCACAGACTACAGACCACAGCAAAAAACGAAAAAGAGCAAAGCGAAAAACAAAACTCCGAACTCCTTGCTCCTCGCTCTACGCTAAAAAGAATCGGGATCACGCGTGCGCACCTGGAAGAAGACGCCGGAAAACTTCTGCACGAGGGCATCGCGGACGGAAGCCTTGTCGATTACAACCGCGGCGGCATCCCGCTTCTTGAGATCGTCTCCGAGCCGGACCTCCGCAGCCCGCAGGAAGCGTACGATTACCTCACGGCGCTCAAGGCCATCCTTCAATATATAGAAGTGAGCGACTGCGATATGGAAAAGGGGAGTTTGCGCTGCGACGCGAACGTGTCCGTCCGGCCCGTAAGCCAGGAGAAATTCGGGACCAAGGTCGAGATCAAGAACCTGAACTCCTTCAAGATGGTGCAGAAAGCGATCCAGTACGAGATCGAGCGGCAGACGGGGATCCTTGAAGATAAAGAAGCCGTTATCCAGGAAACGCGGCTTTGGGAGGACAAAAAAGGCGTGACGGTCTCGATGCGTTCCAAGGAAGAGGCGCACGACTACCGCTATTTTCCGGAGCCGGACCTTGTGCCGTTCACGTTGTCGCGCAAGACCGTGGAGGAGATCAAAAAGACACTGCCGGAGCTGCCCCTTGAGAGGGCGAAACGGTTCGTGAAAACCTTCGGCATTTCCGAATATGACGCACAGGTCCTTTGTCAGGAGAAAAAACTCGCCGAATATTTTGAGGCATGCGTCAAAGAGGGCGCCGCCGCGAAATCCGCAAGCAACTGGATCCAGTCCGAGATCTTGGCCATTCTTAATGAAAAAAATTTATCCGTCGAAAATTTTCCGATCACAGCGGCAAGCACCGCAGGAACGATCCGCCTTATTGAAAAGGGAGCCATCAGCGGCAAGATCGCCAAAGAAGTTTACCGTGAAATGTTTGAGACCGGCAAAGACGCCGAAACGATCGTCAAAGAAAAAGGCCTGACGCAGGTCTCCGACACCGGTTTAATTGAAAAAGCCGTGGAAAAAGCCATCGCCGCGAACCCCGCCGCCGCCCAGGAATTCAAGGCCGGAAAACAAAAGGCCCTCGGCGCCCTGGTCGGTTTTGTGATGAAAGAGACCGCCGGCAAAGCCAATCCGAAGCTTGTTAATGAAATTCTCATTAACAAGCTCGGGACTCGTAGCTAGGGACTCGCCCCTCGTGAAGCAGATCAAGAAACATCGCTCGGACCTCGGGACTCGGGACTTACTTTTTAAAAAACGAGGAACTAGTCCCGAACAACGAGTCCCGCGAGGATCAGCTATGCTGACCCTCGGTATCGAAACCTCCTGCGACGAGACTTCGTGCGCTGTTTTAAAAGGCAAGGACACGATCCTCTCGAACATTGTTTCCTCCAGTCTCTTCCGGCATAAAAAATTCGGCGGCGTCGTGCCCGAGATCGCGTCGCGGCACTGCATGGAGCAAATCGAATGCGTTTTTCATGAAGCGGTTCGACAAGCTCACTGCAAGCCCTCCGATTTGGATTTGATCGCTGTGACGCAGGGGCCGGGGCTTATCGGCTCGCTCCTTGTCGGCGTCGCGTTCGCCAAATCGCTCGCCTACCAGCTCGGGATCCCGCTTGTGGGCGTCAATCACATGGAAGCTCATCTTGTCGCGAATTTTTTTGGAACCCCCGAGCCCAAACGCTTTATCGGGCTTCTTGTTTCGGGCGGGCACACGATGCTCACATTTTCCGAAAAAGGGAAGATCCATATCCTTGGCGAGACGATCGATGACGCGGTGGGCGAAGCGTATGACAAGGTCGCGAAGATTATGGGGCTAAGCTACCCCGGCGGGCCCATCATTGATAAACTTGCGAGAGAAGGAAACCCGCGCGCTGTTCATTTCACGCGGCCCAAGCAGGAAGCGCGTTTCGGATTCAGCTTCAGCGGCGTGAAGACGGCCGTCCTTTATCTTGTTCAGGGTTTTAAAAAAACCCCCTCACCTTTATCCTCTCCCCCTTGCAAAAGGGGGAGAGGGGAGGGTGAGGGGGCGATAAAGAAGAGGTTGGGTGTTTCAACCATCAAAGATCTCGCGGCGAGTTTCCAACACGCGGTGATCGGATGGCTCGTGGAAAAGGCCATCGACGCGGCGGAATTTAAAAAAGTCAAAGATATCGTCGTAGGCGGCGGCGTGAGTGCCAATTCTTATTTGCGCGAGAAACTTACGCGGGATGCGGCGGCCAAGGGAATCAAGGTCTGGTTCCCGCCGTTCGAATTTTCGACGGATAACGCAGCCATGATCGCGCGCCGGGGGTTTGAGCTTTACCAACGGGGAAAACGGTCGAAACTTAATATGACCGGTGATCCGGGATTGACGATTTCATAACCCCTTACCACACCCGGTGTGTACACGAGCGTACACACCGGGTGTGAACAGGGTGTACGGATGCTAAAAGGGAGGTTTTTATGGGCTCTTGGGTGACACCGCAGGATATCGATATCGCGATCCGTCTGACCGTGGCAACCTTTTTAGGGGCCATCATCGGCCTGGAGCGGGAATCTCACGGGAAAGAGGCGGGCTTTAAGACTTATTCGTTGGTCTGTCTGGGTTCGGCGCTCATGATGATCGTCTCGATCGATGTTTTTAATATTTTTAGCGGCGTCGCTCAGGTGGATCCGGGACGTATCGCGGCACAGGCGGTGACCGGCATCGGTTTCATCGGCGCCGGCGCGATCATCCGGTCGCAGCAGGGGAGCATCAAAGGCCTTACCACCGCGGCGGGGATCTGGTCGGCGTGCGCCATCGGGCTGGCTTGCGGCCTGAAGCTTTATAAACAGGCGATCATCACGACCATTCTTGTCCTGATCATTTTGGTGCTTTTCTCCAAGGTCCAGCGCAAGATCATCAAGAAAAATCCCCAAGAAGTCTAGTCCATTTGGGCGCATATCACTTGATACGGTTGTCCAAAAGGCTCCGGGCTTGAGCCCTCGGCAACACTTCGAGAATCCCCGGCGTGGATTCCCTCGTTCGGTCTCACTCCTCGCTCCCTGCTGACGCAGATCCATGCCCGCTCGTCGTTCGAACGCGCCTCGTGCTCAACCCTTTGCCTTTTTCTTCCAAGTGAAGACGGAAAGTGTGTTGAAGCGACGTAAGGAGGCCCGAGCGCCACGGTTTTATAAAGCGAAGGCCGACGCTTCGAGTGCCGCCATGCCACGGTGGGGCATGGCAAACGTTCGCGAAACACACTTTTCGACGAAACGATAGATTGCTCAAAATTAAGCGTACGAAGTCGGATGCGCCCAGGCCTCTTTCCAGCATTGACACTCCGAGGGCAAAAAGCTAGAATTCGCCCTCTTATGAAAACACTCAAAATCGCATTACCCAAGGGAAGTCTCGAAGAGGCGACCTGTAATCTTTTCAAACGCGCCGGATTTATCATCAGCGTCAATCCACGCTCTTATATCCCGTCCGTCAATGACCCCGAGATCGAAGTGATCCTTTTCCGCCCGCAGGAAATGTCCCGCTATGTCGAAGACGGCATCGTGGATTGCGGCCTGACGGGACATGACTGGATCGTCGAAAACGATTCCAAGGTCGTCGAACTCTGCGAGCTTCAATATTCCAAACGGACCTCGAATCCGGTCCGCTGGGTCCTGGCCGTGCATGAATCCTCTCCGTTCAAGACCGTCAAGGACCTGAAAGGGAAAAAGATCGTGACGGAGCTTGTCGGCGTGACGAAACGCTATCTTAAGAAAAACAAAGTGGACGCCGAGGTGGAATTCTCCTGGGGCGCCACGGAAGCCAAGCCGCCGCGCCTTGCCGACGCGATCGTCGAGGCGACCGAGACGGGTTCAAGCCTTCGCGCGAACAAACTTAAGATCATCGATACGGTGATCGTTTCGATCCCGAAATTCATCGCCAATAAAAAAAGCGTCCAGGATCCCTGGAAAAAACACAAGATGGACAGCCTTGTCATGCTCCTCGAAGGCGCTATACGCGCCCAGGAAAAAGTCGGGCTTAAGATGAACGTCGAGAAAAAGAATCTCCAAAAAGTTCTCGGCCTTCTTCCGGCCATGAAAAAACCCACGATCGCGAATCTGACGGACAAGAACTGGCTCGATGTGGAGACCATTATCGACGAATCGGTCGTGCGTGAACTGATCCCGCAGCTGAAGAAAGCCGGCGCGTCGGGCATTATCGAATACCCGCTCAATAAAGTTATTCCTTAACGCAGCATCACTTAAAGGAGTTCCGTGCATGCCTTGGGCTCGTAAACAGCGCAAGAAGAAGATGAACAAGCACAAGCGGAAGAAGAAGCTCCGCAAGCATCGTCACAAGAAAAAAGACTGGTCCTAGTTTAGTTCGTCATCTGGTAAACTGAAGACCGGAAACTGAGTCCACGGGCCCGAAAAGCTTTTGGTTTCAGTTTTCGGTCTTTTGTCTTTAGCCGGGGTGAAAAAATCCATGAACCACATCACGATCCAAAGTCCGGCCAAATTAAATCTCCACCTCCGGATCCTCGGCAAGCGGCCGGACGGCTATCACGAACTTTTGACGCTTTTTCACCGCATTTCGCTCGCCGACACGATCCGGATCCGAAAATCCCAGAAAGGTTTTAAACTCACCACGAATATCCGCTCGCTTGAGACCGGGGAGGGGAATCTCATCACGAAGGCCTATCGGCTGCTTCAAAAAAAATTCCCCAAACTCGGGGGAGTTTCCGTTCAACTCGCCAAGCGTATTCCCTTGGGCGGGGGGCTCGGCGGCGGTTCCAGCAACGCGGCATTTTTCCTTTTAGGGATGAAAAAGCTTTTCAACCTCAAGATCCCGCGCGCCGAACTTATAACCATGGGAAAGAAACTTGGCGCCGATGTGCCGTTTTTTCTCTCTCAATCGGCGCAGGCCGAAGCCTGGGGGATCGGCGAAAAGATGAGGAGAGTTCCTTCTGGCCGCCGGCTTTGGTTTCTCTTACTCGTTTCAGACCAAGGACTTAACACCAAAAAAGTGTATCAAAACCTTGCTTGGGCCGGCCGGCCCCTTTCCTTGACAAAGGAGAGGGGTATTGTTAGAATCCTTCGCTCTTTTCTCGAAAAAAATAAGATACGGGAAGCTTCAGAATTTGCGCGAAATGATCTGGGATCTCCGGCGTTTCGCTTGATGCCGTCCATCCCCAAAGCCATTGCGGTCCTTAAAGATCTAGGTGTTCCTTGGGTTCTTATGAGCGGGAGCGGACCGACCGTTTTTGCGGTTTTTTCGAGCCGGAAAGAGGCCGTAAGAGCGGCAAAAAAGTTGGCGACGGTGCCCGTCCCCTACCGGAAAGTGATCTGTCATTCTTTTTAAGTTTCAGGATCCGGACGCGTTCTGAGAAGTTTATTGCCCCGTGGTGAAATTGGATATCACACTGCCCTTTGGAGGCAAGGTTTCTGGTTCAAGTCCAGACGGGGCAGTTGCACCATTGTGCAACTACGGTGCCGTGACGGTTCAAGGATAACCGTCTACGACACTGCAGTTCAATCGCAATGTTAGAGGAAATAAGATGCTCGACAAGATGAGGGATAAAACAAAGGAAGTGATCGCGGCGTATGTGTTCCTGGCGCCGAACCTGCTTGGATTCCTTCTTTTTACCTCGATCCCGGTCTTGGCCTCTCTTGGCCTTAGTTTCGTGAAATGGGATCTTTTGTCGGATGGCCCGCAATTCACAGGGCTTAAGAATTTCATCGATCTGGTGCGCGACCCCTTTTTCCTGAAATATTGCTGGAACACGCTTTACCTGATGCTTTCGATCCCGATCAGCATGGCGGGATCGCTTTTGCTGGCGATCGCGCTCAATCAGAAGCTCAAGGGCACGGTCATTTTCCGGACCGTTTATTTTCTGCCGACGATCTGTTCCGGCGTCGCGATCTTCATGCTCTGGCGGTTGATCTATAATCCGAATTTTGGCCTTCTAAACACCATGATCGCCGAGTTCGGCGACGCGCTCCGCCTGAAGCTTGCCGGGCCCAACTGGCTGACGGATGAGGCGTGGGCGAAGCCGGCTTTTATCATCATGAGCGTCTGGCAATCGATCGGCGGCTATAACATGATCCTTTATCTCGCGGCGCTGCAGGGCGTGCCGCGCGACCTTTACGACGCGGCGGAAGTGGACGGCGCCAACAGCTGGCAGAAATTCTGGGCCGTGACGTGGCCGCAGATCTCGCCGACAACTTTTTTTATCGCGACCATGAGCTTGATCGGCGGGTTCCAGGCGGGGTTTGACCAGGCCTACATCATGACGGGCGGCGGACCGAACGGGTCCACGACGACGATCATTTACTATATTTTCAATAACGCCTTCGAATGGTACCGCATGGGTTACGCTGCGGCCATTTCGTGGGTCTTGTTCCTCATCATTTTTATCGTGACGGTCGTGAAGTGGAAATTTTTCGGTAAGAACGTTCATTACGCCTAGGATCCTTATGGGACATCACATTGATTCGCTGATCCAACAGGAAATGAAGCAGGAGATGGCCGCTTCTCCGTCTTTTTTCAGGAAAAAGAAAAAGGCCGCGGCCGTCATCGAACTTAAGGAAAGATCGCCCTTAAAACGCGCTTCTCAGCGCGCGGTGCTTTTTTTCGGGTTGCTTTTAGGCGCTATCAGCATGGCGGCCCCGTTCCTCTGGATGGTTTCAACATCGCTTTCCGAGCCGGCCCAGATCTTCGCCGAGAACCGTCCCTGGTGGCGGGAATGGCTCCCGACGACTTTTGTTTGGCAGAACTATGTCAAGGTGTGGGATGTCGTGCCGTTCGCGCGGTTTTACCTGAACTCGATCTTTGTGAGCCTTTGCATCACGTTCGGGCAGGTGGCCACAAGCGCCATGGCGGCCTACGCGTTCGCGCGCTTGAGATTCCCGGGCCGCGACAAGCTTTTTTTCGGTTATCTCGCGACGATGATGATTCCGGGCGCCGTCACGATGATCCCGGTTTTCATCCTGCTGCGGCATTTCGGCTGGATCGACACCTACAAAGCACTGATCCTGCCGGGTATCTTCACCGCCTACGGGACTTTTATGCTGCGGCAATTCTTTTTGACATTACCCAAGGACCTTGAAGACGCGGCGAAGATCGACGGCTGCTCGTACCGCCGGATCTTCTGGCATATCATCCTGCCGCTTTCAAAGCCGGCCTTGGCGACACTGACGACTTTTACTTTCATGGGTTCCTGGATGAACCTGATGTGGCCCCTGATCGTGGTCAATACGCACACAAAATACACGCTGCCTGTGGGTTTGGCTTATTTCCAAGGCGTGCACGGCACGGATTGGACGCTTCTTATGGCCGCGTCCATGATGATGATCCTGCCGATCCTGATCGTCTTTTTATTCAATCAACGGTTCTTCGTCGAAGGTATCAAGCTGACGGGGATCAAGGGCTAAGCCATGGAAGCGATCGTCCTCGCGGCCGGAAAAGGGACGCGGATGTGTTCCGAGCTTCCGAAAGTCCTGCATCCGGTGTTCGGGAAACCCGTACTGGGGCTTGTCCTTGAGACGCTCGCCGCGGCCGGGATCAAGAGCCCGCATGCGGTAATCGGTTATAAAGCCGAAGAAGTCCGTTCTTTCTTAAAGCCTTACGGCGCGGTCGCGGTGCTTCAGCGCGAGCAGAAGGGAACGGGCCACGCGGTCCTGATGGCCAAGGCCGCTTTAAAAACCGCGCAGGGGCCGGTCTTGATCTGTCCGGGGGATATGCCGCTCGTGAAGGCGGAGACGCTTAAGGAATTTTTCGCGGCGCATCAAAAGTCAAAGGCGCATGTGAGCGTTCTCTCCTGCGAAAGCGAGGACCCTCGCGGCTACGGAAGGATCGTGCGCGAAGACGGCCGTTTTGCTTCGATCCGGGAAGAGCTGGACGCGACGCCCGAAGAGCGCGCGATCACGGAAATCAATACCGGTGTTTATCTTTTTGATAAAAAAGTTTTGTTCGAGGGACTTGAGAAGATCGGAAAAGATAATCAGAAAGGCGAATATTACCTGACCGATACCATCGAGATCCTCCGCCGCGAGGGCTATTGCGTGGAAGCGTTCCCGCTGGCCGGCGCGGAAGAAGGGCAGGGGATCAATTCCCAGAAAGATCTGGCGACCGTGACGAAAAAGATCAACGAACGGGAGATCGCGAAACATCAGGTCAAAGGCGTGACCTTCATGGCGCCGGACCAGACTTTTGTGGCGCCCGGCGTGAAGATCGGTCAAGGCACGACGGTTTATCCGTGGTGTTATATCGAGTCCGGCGTGGAGATCGGCGCGCGGTGCGAGATCGGGCCGTTCGCGAAATTGCGGAAAGGATCCGTCGTCGGCGACGGGTCGGTGGTCGGGAGTTTTGTCGAAGTGAACCGCACACAGATCGGCAAAAAGGTTCTGGCGAAACATCTGGCTTATTTAGGGGACGCGGTGATCGGCGACGGTTCGAATATCGGGGCCGGAACGGTCACGGCAAATTTTGACGGGAAAAAGAAGCATCAGACCGCGATCGGAAAGAACGTCAAAGTTGGTTCGAATACGGTTTTCGTGGCGCCTGTCCGGGTTCCGGACGGAGTGACGACCGGCGCGGGATCCGTGGTGCTCCCGTCAACCAAGATCAAAAAAGGCGATGTGGTGGTCGGCGTTCCGGCCCGGCCCACGTCCAAGAAAAAAAGGTAAGGTGTCCTTATGGTGAAATTGACGAAGTCTCAGAAAAAACAGAACGGCGATATGGTTCTTTTGACGGGCAGCGCGCATCCGGAGCTCGCCCGCGAGATCGCCAAAAAACTCGGGATCCCCGTCGGCGATGTCCTGCTTGGGCGTTTCCCGGAAGGGGAGATCCAGCTTCAGATCCGCGATAATATCCGCGGCAAGGATGTTTTTATCGTCCAGCCGACCTGCACGCCGCCGAACGAGAGTCTGATGGAACTGTTGATCCTGATCGACGCCGCGCGCCGCGCTTCGGCGAAGCGGATCACCGCGGTACTTCCTTTCTTCGGCTATGCCCGTCAGGACCGCAAGGACCGCCCGCGCGTTCCGATCACGGCAAAACTTGTCGCGAACCTGATCGTAAGCGCCGGCGCCAACCGCGTTCTTACCATGGACCTTCATGCCGGACAGATCCAGGGATTTTTTGATATCCCGGTGGATCATCTTTATTCGATCAACGTTCTGGGCGGCTATTTCAAAAAGAAAAAACTCAAAGACCTCGTGGTTGTTTCCCCCGATGTGGGCGGCATCAAAATGGCGCGGGGCTATGCCAAACTTTTTGATTGCGACCTTGCGATCGTCGACAAACGCCGCGAAAGCGCGTCCCAGACGCATGTCATGCACATCATCGGTTCCGTAGCGGGAAAAAATGTCGTGATCGTCGACGACATGATCTCGACCGGCGGGTCGCTTGTGGAGGCGGCCAAAGCATTGAGGGAGGCCGGGGCAAAAGATATTTTCGCCACGATCGTGCACCCGGTCCTGGCCGGGAAGGCCGTGGAGAAGATCCGTAATTCCGTCATCAAAGAACTCATTGTGACGAACAGCATCCCGCTCGGCAAAGAGAAGCGGATCAAGAAGATCACGCAGCTTTCGATCGCCACGCTTTTAGCGGACGCGATCTGCCGGATCCACTATAACGTTTCGATCAGCACGCTTTTTTCAGGCACAGGTGTTGAAGCATAGATCGACCCCGTTAGAAGCTTTGCCAGCTCTTTGGGGGTCGTGTCGGTATTTAAAAGTGAATAAAAATCAACAAGCCTTAATAAGGCATTTAAGCCTCTAACGGGGCAGGAGAGGAATTTTCGATGCAGACTTTTGAATTGCAAGCCAAATCCAGAACCCCGGATGGGACCCGCAAGGCGCGCGCCGTCCGCCGCAATGAGATGCTCCCGGCCGTTGTGTACGGCCACGGTATGAAACCTCTTGCGATCGAAGTGCCGGAACGAGCGTTCCTCAAGGCCATCCACACCAAGGCCGGCGAAAACGTGTTGATCACGCTCCAGGTCGAAGGTGTTAAATTGAAAGAGTCGACCTGCCGTATCAAGGATATTCAACAGAACCCGGTCACCGACAAGATCGATCACATCGATTTCATGGTCATTTCGCTTACCGAAAAGATCACGGTCAAAGTGCCCGTAGTCCTTCTGCATGTCGAAGACGCTCCGGGCGTCAAAGAAGGCGGATCGATCGACCTGGTGCACCGTGAGATCGATGTCGAATGTCTTCCGACGCAGATCCCGGAAAAAGTTGAGATCGACGTAAAGCCGATGAAGATCAATGACGCCGTTCACGCGAAGGAATTGTCCCTTCCCGAGGGGGTCAAATGCCTCCTTCCGCTGGACGAGGTGGTTTTTGCGATCCACCCGCCGCGCGAAGAAGAGGTGAAGCCCGCCGAAGAAGGGGCGGCCGCCGAACCGGAAGTCATCGAAAAAGGAAAGAAGGAAAAAGAAGGCGAAGAGGGCGCTCCTGCCGCCGCGAAACCCGCCTCAGCTCCGGCCGCGGGAAAACCCGCCGCTCCCGCCGCAGGCAAAGAAGGAAAGTAGTTTCCGATCTCCCGGCCGGCCTCCTAAAGCCTGCCGGGAAGATCTTCGCGATTCTTATGAAGCTTATCGTCGGACTTGGAAATCCCGGGGACGAATACGCGAGAACGCGGCACAATATTGGCCGGCGTCTCATGGAATTCATTGCGGCGCGGGAAAAGGTCAAATTCGCTTCCAAGCGCGCGCAAAGATCTGCCGTCGCATCCTGTTCCTGGAACGGCGAAACCGTTCATCTGGCCTATCCGGCAACCTACATGAATCTTTCCGGCGAACCGGTTTCTTTGCTTGCGAAATATTTCAAAATCGAGATCGCACGAGACCTTTTGATCGTGGTGGACGATGCCGCGCTCCCTTTCGGAAAGCTGCGGCTCCGGGGAGACGGAAGCGCGGGCGGGCACAACGGTCTTGCTTCGATCGAGGAGCGGTTGCATACGCGCGCATACCCGAGACTTCGCTTAGGGATCGGCATTTTGGACGGCGGAAAGAACGCCCATAATGCGGACACGGGCGAGCCCCTTCGGGATTATGTTCTTTCCGGATTTGAATCGTCGGAAGAGAAGGCTATGGAAGCTTTTCTTGGGTCTGGGATGGAAGCGTGCCGTCTCTGGGCTTTGGGATCCATCACCCAGGCCATGAATGAGGTCAACGCGGCCCGCAGCTAGCCGTTTTTTTTGGTTTTTTATCAAACAAGAATCAAGGCCTGTTATGCCCTTACTTCTAAAGCGGAAGATTGGCAGAGCAGGTCTTGATAACCTTGGGCCTTTTTATCAAACAAGAATCAAGGTTGCTCACGCGCGACATTTATGTTACATTGTCTCCTCTTTCAGCCGCTTTGAAGGGCTGAAAACTTCATAACTTCTTCTGTAGCTTCTGCTTACGAGACTTACGGGAAAGGTTATCGTTTAAATCCAGTATTAAGGGAGTGTGTGATGAAAAAATACGAAGGCCTATTTATTTTTCCGCCGGAAACTTCCGGCGAAGGACATAAAGACCCCGCTTCAGAAGTCGCGAAATGGATCGAGAAGTTCCAGGGGAAAGTGGTCCAGAAGACCGATCTCGGCAAAAAACAGCTCGGCCATATGATCCGGAAATACAAAGAGGGAAGAACGCTCGTGGTTGAATTTGAGATGGACCCTTCCCGCACACAGGATTTCCGCAAGGAGCTCGAGCTTCAGGAAAATCTTTTAAAATACATGGTGAGCGTCGCCGTAAAAAAACCGTCGCTGCCGCCGGTGACAGCCGCCTCTTCCGTGCCGCCCAAAGCATAACCCGTTTAACGCAAAAACATCAGGTGACCTATGGCCGTCAGTTTAAATAAAGTCATGTTGATCGGAAATCTCACCCGGGACCCGGAGCTTCGTTACATCCCTTCGGGCCAGGCCGTGACGACTTTTACGATCGCCGTCAACCGCACCTTCAACTCGAAAGCCGGGGAGAAGAAAGAAGAAGTTTGTTTTATCCGGATCGTGGTCTGGGCGCGCCTTGCGGAGATCTGCAATGAATATCTTAAAAAAGGCCGCTCCGTGTTCGTGGAAGGAAGGATCCAGACCCGCAGCTGGGACGGCCCCGACGGCACGAAACGCTATTCCACCGAAGTGGTCGCCGAGAACGTCCAGTTCCTCGGTTCCAAACCCGGCGCCGGCAAGACTGAAGACGCCGATGTGCCCGTCATGGACGTCGACGACAGCATTTTTGAAGCGCCGGAAGGCAACGCGCCTTCCAAAAAGGGTTCCGTCTCCCTTTCAAAGGACGAACTTAAACCGGACGAAGAAATTCCCTTTTAAAATCAACCAGGTATAGGAACTATGGAACCCAGATCTTTTTCATCAAGATTCTCAAAAGACGACAAGAAAAAACCTTTCGACAAGAACGCCCGCGGTGCCAAAAAAGGTGACAAGAAATACGGCGCCTCCGACCGCGGTTCGCGCGCGCCGCGCAAACGCATGCGCCGCGTCCTGCCGCCGATGGACTACAAAGATACCGAAGCGCTCGGCAAATACATTACCGAAAAAGGCAAGATCCTTCCGCGCCGCATCACGCGATTAAGCTCGAAGGATCAGCGGACACTCACGCGTCTCATCAAAAGGGCGCGTCACTCGGGACTTTTGGCGTTCCAGGCCAACTAACGGCCGGTTTCGGTTTATCGATCAAAAGAAAAAGGGGAATGGATCCATGGAATTATTGCTCTTGAAAAATGTGACGGATGTGGGTAAAAAAGGTGATGTTGTTCGCGTTCGGGACGGATTCGCGCGGAATTTCTTGATCCCGCAGGATCTCGCGATCCCGGCGACGCGCGCCAACAAACAGTTTTTTACGGAACAGCGCGCCCGGAGCGCGGCCCGCAAGGCCAAAGAAAAAGAAGCGGCCGAGAAACGCGCCAAGGAACTTAAGGACCTCAAGATCACGCTCGAGGTCCGCGCGGGAGAAGGCGACAAGCTTTACGGTTCCGTGACCGCGGAGGATCTCCGCGCCGCCCTCGAAAAGCAGGGGCACAATTTTGAAAAGAAACAGATCCGGATCAAGGACGCACTGAAGGCCCTCGGGACGCATCAGATTGATCTCGAGATCTACCCGCAGGTCAAGACGCGTCTGACGGTCGAGCTCGTCCGCCAGGCCTGATCCGCCGAACCGTTTTCAACCTCTTAAGAGGTCTTTTGTGGCTGAGTCGCAGACAACGGTAAATCTTTACGAAAAACTTCCGCCCCAGAACCGCGAAGCCGAAATGAGCGTTCTGGGCGCGATGTTTTTTGACGAGATCGCGCTCGCCAAGGCCATCGAAGTCCTGACCCCCGGTTTCTTCTACGATCTCCGCCACCAGAATATCTTCACCGCGATGACCGAGCTTTTTACCCGCAACCAGCCGGTCGACCTCATTACTGTCTCCGAAGAGCTTAAAAAGCGCAAACAGCTCGAAGAGGTGGGCGGCATGGCGTACCTGACACAGCTGACGCAGATCGTGCCGACGGCCGCCAACATCGAACACTACGCGCGCATCGTTAAAGACAAGGCGCTGTTGCGCAAGCTGATCCAGTCCGCGACGCAGATCGTGCAAAACAGTCTCGAAGCCGATGGCAATGCCCGCGAGATGATCGATACGGCCGAGAAAATGATCTTTGAGATCAGCCAGTCGCAGATCGAAAGCAAGACCATCCAGATCAAAGACATCATCCATGAAAGCATGGAAACGATCGACCAGCTTTTTCAGCGCAAGGAACACATCACGGGCCTGGCGACCGGTTTCCATGAATTCGATATGAAAACCGCGGGCCTCCAGCCCTCCGATCTTATCATCGTTGCCGGCCGCCCTTCGATGGGGAAATCCGCGTTCGCGACGGCGATCTGCGAACATGTGGGCGTGAATCTCAAAAAGCCGGTCGTGATCTTTTCCCTTGAAATGAGCAAAGAGCAGCTGGTGCAAAGGATGCTTTGTTCGCACGCGCGGGTGGACGCGCAAAAAGTCCGCACGGGATACCTCTCCCATCAGGACTGGCCGCGGCTTACCAGCGCGGCGGGAAAACTTTCTGAGGCGCCTCTTTTTATCGACGATACGCCGGCGCAAACGGTCCTTGAGATCCGCGCCAAGGCGCGCCGCCTCAAGATGAAACACGATATCGCGCTCATCGTGATCGACTATTTACAGCTCATGCAGGGCGTGAAATCCGTCGAGAACCGCCAGCAGGAGATCTCCGAGATCTCGCGCTCGCTCAAAGCCCTTGCGCGCGAACTCCGGGTCCCCGTCATTGCCGTAAGCCAACTTTCCCGCGCCGTCGAACAGCGGACCGGTAACCGTCCGCAGCTTTCCGATCTCCGCGAATCGGGCGCTATCGAGCAGGACGCCGACGTGGTCACGTTCCTTTTCCGCGAAGAATATTACAAGCCCGACGATGAAAGTCTTCGCAATAAGGCCGAAGCGATCCTCGCCAAACAGCGCAACGGGCCCACGGGCATTGTGCCGCTTGTCTTCCTCAAAGAATGGACGCGCTTCGATAATCCCGAATTTTTCAGGGCGGAGGAATCCGCATGAAGCGCTGGGCCGCATTTTTTATCGCTCTTTCGCTTGCCCTGATCCCGGCGTCCCCGGCTTTCTGCGAAGACGCCCCGGCCGACCAAGGTTCTGCGAATGATCCCTCCTCAAGTCCCGCTTCGGACGCGTCCCAGGCCCAAGCGCCTGCCGAGCAGGTCAAGAAAGTCGTCACCGTCGAAGTTCGCGGCAACCGCATCGTAAGCACGAATACTGTCCTTAGCAAGATCCAGAGCAAAGAGGGAGCCGCCCTTAAACAGCAAACCATCAATGAGGACATCAAGCGTCTTTATGCCACCGGATTTTTTGAGGACGTCAAACTCGAGGTCGAGGATCTTCCGGAGGGCTATAAACTGATCGTCGTTGTGGACGAAAAGCCGGTCATCAAGCAGATCGTGATCGAGGGGGGAACCTCCTTTAAGGAAGATAAGCTACGCAAGACCCTCGGCGTGATCGAAGGCCAGATCCTTGACCGCAAGGCCGTTAAAAAGGGCGAAGAGGATATTCGCAAGCTTTACGCCGACAAAGGATTCCGGTTCGTCGACCTTCAGACCGAAGTGAATGTTGACCCGCAGACAAAAGAAGCGGCGATCACGATCAAGATCTTCGAGGGCAAAAAATTCAAGATCTCCAAGATCTCCTTTGAGGGCAATCAGACCTTCAAATCCAAGCAGTTGCGTAAGCTCATGAAGACCAAAGAACGCATATGGTTCCTTTTCGGGAATTTTAAAGAAGGGGATTTCGAAAAAGATCTTGAGAAGATCAGCTTTTTCTATCAAAAAGAGGGATATCTGGACGTCAAGGTCTCTCCCGAATTTAATTATGACAAGAACAAAAACGAGATCCAGATCCTGATCAAGATCGAAGAAGGCCCGCATTATGTGACTGGGGAGGTCAAGTTCAAGGGGAACACGCTTTTCCCCGAATCCGAACTTTGGCAGCAGCTCGAGATGTTGCCGGGGCTTACGTATTCGCAGTTTTACGTCGCCCAGGATATCGAAAAGATCCGCCAGTTCTATTCCAGCGAAGGCTACATCGAAGCCCGCGTGGTTCCCGACGTCCAGTTGAACCGCGACAGCAACAAAGTGGACATCACTTACGAGATCCAGGAAGGGGACCTGTATTTCGTTGAAAAGGTCCAGATCCGCGGGAACACCAAAACGCGGGACAAGGTCATCCGTCGCGAACTTCGCATCCGCCCGGGCGAGCGCTTTGACGGTAAGAAGATCGATAAATCCAAAGAACGCCTTGAGAACCTGAACTATTTCGAAGAGATCACTTACGACACCGAACCCACGGATTCCGGGCCGAACCGCAAGGACCTTATCTTCCGGGTCAAGGAAAAACGCACCGGCGAACTTTCTTTCGGCGGCGGCATCAGTTCCGTCGATACCTTTATGGGCTTCGCGGAGATCTCGCAGCGCAACTTCGATATTCTTAACTGGCCCCGGTTCACGGGCGGCGGCCAATCCCTCTCCATCCGCGGCCAGATCGGCACCATCCATCAGGAATATGATGTCAGTTTCGTGGAGCCTTATCTTTTCAACAAACCCATCTCCTGGGGCACGAACCTTTTCATGACCTCGCAGGATAACGAGAACACCCTTTTCGGCGAAAAACGAATGGGTTTTTCCACGACCCTTTCTCGTCTTTTCAAGGATGTCCTTCGTTTGGGCGGCGGCTATACCCTGGAGCGCGTGAAACTTGACGATGTCGCGGATCCCGCGCCGGTGAGCGTCACGGAATTTGAAGGGCCGGATTGGCTTTCCCGCCTCCGGGCGTTCACTACGTTCGATAACCGCGACAATATCTTCAGCCCGACCAAGGGGCGTGTCATTAATTTGGGCGGCGAGCTAGTCGGAAGTTTCTTGGGCGGCGATCAGGAGTTCTATATTTTGAGGAGCGGTTACACGGAATACATCACGTTCCGCAAAAAACACCAGATCGAATTCCAGGCGCGCCTGGCTACGGCGCAATCGTTCGGAAAATCCAGCACGACGCCGGCCTATGACAGGTTCTTTGCCGGCGGCCTCGGGACGGTCCGCGGTTTCAATTACCGGCGCGTGGGCCCGCAAGAGGACGGAGAAGCGGTCGGCGGCCAGACCATGGCCATTGTCAACCTCGACTACTCGTTCCCGCTTCCTTGGCTTGACGCGTTCCGCGGCGTGGTTTTTATCGACGCGGGCAATGTCAGCAAAGATTCTTACAATATCAATTTCGGCGATTTCGCCGTGAGCGTCGGCCCCGGCATCAAGGTCAAGACGCCGATCGGCCCGCTGGCCTTTTATTACGGATTTCCCATCGCGAACAAAGATACCGAGGATGAGAACGGCCGCTTTGAGTTCAGTTTGAGCCGCAGTTTTTAAACCAATTTAACCGCAGCATCTTCCATATAAAAAGGAGAAATACCATGAAGCGTAAAATGACCGCAGTTTTCCTTGCAGCAATGATGGTTTTAACCTTGAGCTTTCCCGCTTTTGCCGCGGAAATGAAGATCGCCTATGTCGATGTGGCCGAAGTGTTCGACAATTACCAGAAGACCAAGGACCAGGACCTGGTCCTGAAGACCGCCGGCGAAGCCAAGGAAAAAGAGCGCAACGAGCTGACCGTGAAGATCCGCTCCATGGAAGACGAACTGGCACTTCTTTCGGCCGATGCCCGCGCCGCGAAGCAGGAGCAGTTGATCGAAAAGAAACGGCAGCTTGAGGATTTTGACCGCGCCGTCCGGCAGGAGCTTTCCGAACAGCGCGACAAGGTGGTTCGCGAGATCTTCCAAGAGATCGACGCTATTGTCCAGGACATCTCGACTAAAGGCGGCTACGACATGATCTTCAACAAGCGCGTCCTGCTCGCCCAGAAGAAGGATTTTGACATCACGGCGCAGGTTTCGGCCGAGCTTGCCAAAAAATACAAAAAATAAAAAGGCCCGGATCGCGGGAACATGAAACAAAGAACGCTTAGAAACCATGTTGTTTTTGAGGGGACAGGCCTTCACACCGGACGCAAAGTAACTGTGTGCGTCCGTCCGGCCGCTTCCAATGAAGGGATCCTTTTCTGCCGCGTCGATCTTGCTCCCGATCTTAAAGTGCGGGCTTCCATCGAGAATGTCCGTTCGGATGAGATGCGCCAAACCGCTATCGCCGTCGGCGCCGGGCGCGTCCGGACCATCGAACATCTGATGGCCGCCTTCCACGGGCTCGGGATCGATAATGCTTTGGTGGAGATCGACGGGGAGGAAGTCCCCGGAATGGACGGAAGCGCACTGGAATTCACCAAAAAACTGACCGCCGCCGGGTTTGAGGAACAGGATGCAGATCGGAAATTTCTTGAGGTCCGGGAGCCGGTCTTTGTCGACCAGGGCGATCAATCCATCGTCATTCTTCCCGCCTCTTCTTTTTCGATCTCCTATATGCTGAGTTACCGCGACGAAAATCTCGCGGACCAATATCTTTCGCTTCCGATCGTTCCGGAGATCTTCGAGCGGGAACTCGCTCCGGCGCGCACCTTTTGCCTTAAAAAGGAAGCGGAGCTTCTGCTTTCCCAGGGATTCGGCAAGGGCGCGAACCCTTCCAACACGCTTATTTTTGAAAAGAACAAGCCGCTTGAGAATCATTTGCGCTTTGAGAACGAGGCCTGCCGCCACAAGATGGCCGATATCCTGGGAGACCTTTTTTTATGCGGAAAATTCATCCGCGGGCATGTGATCGCTTCCCGCAGCGGTCACGCTCTTAACGTCGAACTTGTGAGGAAATTGATCATGACGAATCCGACCGAATCGAAATCGATCTCTAAAACCCTGACTGTGGAAGATATCCAGAAGATCATCCCGCACCGCTACCCGTTCCTTTTTGTGGACCGGGTCGAGAATTTCGAGCCGGGCACGCGCGCCACGGGTTTTAAGCAGGTGACGATGAATGATTATTTTTTCCAGGGGCACTTTCCCGGCCACCCGGTCATGCCGGGCGTGCTCATCGTGGAAGCCATGGCGCAGGTGGGCGGCGTGATCATGCTGGGCGAACCCGAGAACCGCGGGAAGATCGCTTATTTTATGAGTGTCGACAGCGTCAAGTGGCGCAATCCGGTCCTCCCGGGGGATACGCTCCGGATGGAAATCGAGGTCTTAAAGAAACGCGCCAAGTTCGG
>Ga0116153_10001347_pt1 | contig 23313 bp, 23 predicted proteins | sample AD_UKC028_MetaG_FD_89896 | JGI IMG/M metagenome (GOLD analysis project Ga0116153, IMG submission 89896) | Active sludge microbial communities of municipal wastewater-treating anaerobic digesters from USA - AD_UKC028_MetaG | ecosystem: Engineered > Bioreactor > Anaerobic > Digestate | place: USA...
CCGGAGATCTTCTGGCAGTTCCACCAGGCCGTTGCCGGCATGATCGAATCCTGTACGGCGCTTGAGACCCCGGTCACGGGCGGCAACGTCAGTTTCTACAACGAAAGCCCCCAAGGCGCCATTTATCCGACGCCCACGATCGGCATGGTCGGCCTTTTGGATAATATCGAAAAACGGGTTCCGTCGGCTTTTCAAAATGAAGGCGACATTGTCTTTCTGGCGGGCGAGACCTTCAATGAATTGGGCGGGAGCCATTATCTGATGCTTGAGCATGGATTAAAACAAGGATTGCCGCCGCGCCTTGATCTTAAGCGCGAAGGATCGCTTCAGCAGTTCATTCTTGCCGCGGCCGACACAAGGAAGCTCGCTTCCTGTCACGATCTTTCCGAGGGCGGGCTCGCGGTCGCTTTAGCGGAATGTTGCATTAAAAGCGAAGAGGGCCTCGGCGCTACGATCACGGACCTTGAGGGTATCCGGAAAAGTCAAAAAGGCCTTCGCGACGACGCGCTTTACTTCGGAGAAAGCCAATCGCGCGCGATCATTTCAGTAAAACCCGAGCATTGCAAGGACGTCAGGAATTTAGCGCAGAAACAGGGGACCACACTGTTTGAGATCGGCAAGGTGGGCGGGGATACGCTCATTCTGGAGGACCGGGTCCGGTTGTTGGTGTGGGATGCAGCGAATCTTTTCGATCGTACGATCCCCAACGTTATGGAGCGCAAATAATGGGCGGCGAAAATATCAAACATCATTGCGGCATTTTCGGCATCTACAATCATCCTCAAGCGGCGCGCATTACCCAGCTCGGACTTTTTGCGCTGCAGCACCGCGGCGAAGAAGCGGCCGGCATTTGTTCCAGCGACAGTTCCGATCTTTACCTTGTGAAAAAAACGGGGCTGGTTGGAGAGGCTTTCGATGAGGCGTCTTTCTCGCAATTGCCGGGAAAAAGCGCTATCGGGCATGTGCGCTACTCCACGACGGGGTCCTCAACGCTTTTAAATGCCCAACCCTACAAAGTGGACTACTCGCGCGGCCAGATCGCGATCGCGCATAATGGCAATCTCGTCAATGCCCAGATCCTGCGCGCCGAGCTCGAGGCCTACGGTTCGATCTTCGGAAGTACGATCGATTCCGAGGTTTTTGTTCATATGATCGCGAAGCCCTCTTATCGTTCTCATGAGGAAGGAGTGGTGGAGGCGACGAAACGCGCGAAAGGCGCATTCAGTTTGGTGCTTCTGACCGAGGATCATCTGTTCGGAGTTCGCGATCCCCACGGCTTCCGGCCCCTTTGCCTCGGGAAATTGGGCAATAGCTACGTGCTGGCTTCCGAAACCTGCGCTTTTGATCTTATCGAAGCGGAATTTGTGCGCGAGATCGAGCCCGGCGAGATCATTGTGATCGATCATACCGGGTTGCGCAGCCATTTTCCTTTCAAGGATGAAAAGATCGCGAAAGCGCAGTGCATCTTTGAACATGTCTATTTTGCGCGTCCGGATTCCACTATCTTCCATGACAGTGTGGGGCTTGTGCGCGAAAGATTGGGGCGGCAACTCGCCAAAGAGCATCCTGTTGAGGCGGATATCGTGATCCCGGTCCCGGATTCCGGGAGTTTCGCGGCTCTGGGGTATTCGCGCGAGTCAGGGATCCCGCTTTCGCATGGATTTGTTCGCAATCACTACATCGGCCGAACCTTTATCAGTCCCACCGAAGCAGGCCGTTCGCTCAAAGTGAAGATCAAGTTGAACCCGATCCGGCAGGTCGTGCAAGGCAAGCGCGTGATCGTGGTGGATGATTCGATCGTTCGCGGAAATACCGCCAGAAGCCGTGTTAAACTTTTAAGAAGCGCCGGAGCTAAAGAGGTCCATATGCGGATCAGCGGACCTCCGCATATCTCACCCTGTTTTTACGGGATCGATTTTCCGTCCACCAAAGAGCTCTTGGCCGCGAATAACAGCATGGAAGATATCAAGAAGTTCCTGAATGTGGATACGCTGGGCTATCTAAGTTTGGAAGGGATGCTTGGCGCGACCACACAAGATCCGAAGGATTTTTGCGCCGCGTGCTATACGGGAAAATACCCGACCAAGATCTACGATGCGGACGACAAATATAAACTCGAGCACAAAAGGAACAGCTGCAGACTATGAGCGCTTGGACCTATGAAAAAGCCGGGGTGCCGCACCTTAAAGGTGATCCTGCGTATAACCGGAAGATCGCAGGCTTGATCCGCTCGACCCATGTTCCGGGAGTTTGCGGCAGCACGCTCGGTTTCGCGTCCCTCTTCGATCTGTCGAAGACAGGGATCAAGGACCCGCTGCTTGTTGCCTCGACCGACGGCGTGGGAACAAAGCTCGAGCTCGCGCGGCTTCTCCGGAAGCATGATACGATCGGGATCGATCTCGTGGCGATGTGTGTCAACGACCTTATCACTTCAGGCGCGCGACCGCTTTTTTTTCTTGATTACTATGCCGCGGGGAAATTCGAAACAAATGTGATTGGTGAAGTCCTCAGAGGCGTCACCGAAGGATGCCGGCAGGCCGGATGCGCGCTTGTGGGCGGCGAGACGGCGATCATGCCTGGATTTTATTCTGACCGGAAAAAGAAACTCGCGGCCCAATATGATATCGCCGGCTTTTCAGTCGGCGCGGTAGCCCGGAGAAAAGTGGTAACAGGTCAAAAAATAAAAGCCGGGGATGTTCTTCTCGGGATCCAGTCCTCAGGTTTTCATTCCAACGGCTATTCGCTTCTCCGGAAGATTTTCACAGAAAGAGAGCTTCAGGGATCGATCGGGTGCAAGCTTTTGACGCCCACGATCATCTATGTCAAACCCGTACTCGCGCTCCTGAAAAAATTACCGCTCAAAGGTATCATCAATATCACAGGCGGCGGTTTCTATGACAACTTGCCGCGCGTTATTCCCTCGGGGCTTGGCGCCAGGATCAACAACGCCTCTTGGGAAGTTCCCAAGATCTTTCGCGTCGCGCAGAAAGCCGGGAGTATTTCAAGCCACGAAATGTATAAAACGTTCAATATGGGTGTCGGGATGGCATTAATCCTCGAGAAGCGTTATGCTGCTGCCGCTCAAAAGCTCCTTAGAGGTTTTAAATTAAATTCCTGGATCATCGGAAAGATCGTAAAACAAAGAGGGATAACGGTCTTATGAAGGTTCTTTTGATCGGTTCCGGCGGAAGGGAACACGCGCTCGCCTGGAAGATCGCCGAAAGCCCCATGCTTACCAAACTTTACGCGGCGCCCGGCAATGCCGGGATCGCCCAGCACGCGGAATGCGTTTCGATAGCGCCTGACAACGTCCGGGGGCTTTTGGAATTCGCGCTCAAAGAAAAGATCGACCTGACGGTCGTCGGTCCCGAGGCGCCGCTTGTCGCCGGGATCTCGGATCAGTTCCGTGAAAGAGGTCTTAAAGTATTCGGCCCCTCCGGCGACGCCGCCCTTCTGGAGGGCAGCAAGGCCTTTTCCAAAGAAATGATGACAAAATTCGGTGTTCCGACGGCCCCCTATGAAGTGTTCACGAACGTCAAAGAAGCCAAGCATTACGCGATCGAAGCTGAAATGCCGGCGGTGATCAAGGCGGACGGGCTTGCGGCCGGCAAGGGCGTCGTGATCTGTGATAGTTCGGAGCAGGCGGTAGCGACGCTCACGCAGATGATGGAAGAAAAAGTTTTTGGCGATGCCGGCGCGAAGGTCGTGATCGAGAAAAAACTCGAAGGCGAGGAGCTTTCAGTTCTTGTGCTGACGGACGGAAAGAAGATCATCCCGCTTGCCAGCGCCCGGGATCATAAACGCGCTTATGATCATGATCAGGGTCCGAATACCGGAGGGATGGGGGCTTTTTCACCGAGCATGAAGATCCCGGAAAACGAAATTGGCGGTATCATCAATATCGCGATCCGGCCGATCATCGACGGACTTGCCAAAGAAGGGATCCCTTACCGGGGCGTGCTCTATGCCGGTTTGATGATGACGAAAGACGGGCCTTTTGTTCTCGAATACAATTGCCGCTTCGGGGATCCCGAAACAGAAGTCATTCTGCCACGCTTGAAATCCGACCTTCTTCCGGTCATGGTCCAGATCGCCGGTGGACGTCTTGAGGTCGAAGCGTTGAAATGGCATGAGAAGGCATGCATCACGGTCGTGATGGCATCCGGCGGTTATCCGGGAGCTTACGAAAAAGGTTTTCCGATCCATGGCCTTGAATCGGTCAGGAATCAGCCGGATGTGGTGGTCTTTCACGCGGGGACTTCATTCAATGAACAAAAACAGATCGTAGCTTCCGGCGGGCGGGTGCTTGCGGTGACGGCGCTGGGGGAAAATCTCAGGGCGGCGCATGAACGCGCCTATCAAGCGATTTCAAAGATCCACTTTCAAGGCGGTTTTTGCCGCCGGGACATCGGTCAAAAAGCCATTGAGGTGCTAAAATGAACGAACTTGTTTCGATCGTGATGGGAAGCGATTCAGACCTGGAAGTGATGCAGGAGTGCGCGGATGTGCTCAAGGATTTTGGCGTCAGTTTTGAAATGCAAGTGCTTTCCGCCCATCGAACGCCGAGTCTGGTGGCGGATTTTGCCGCGAAAGCCAAAGAAAAAGGCAGGAAGGTGATCATTGCCGGAGCGGGAGGGGCCGCCCATTTAGCCGGGGCGATCGCCGCTAATACAACATTACCGGTCATCGGCGTGCCGTTAGCTGCCACGCAATTAAGCGGTTTTGACGCGTTGCTTGCGACGGTTCAAATGCCCGCCGGGGTGCCGGTCGCGACCGTCGCGGTCGGAAAACCGGGCGCGCGCAATGCGGGCCTTCTGGCGGTCCAGATCCTGGGCCTTTCCGATGCGAGGCTTTCCGAGAAACTTGAAAAATACAAGAGCTCTTTAGCAGAAAGCTCCCAGGAGAAGAACAAAAAATTGCAGGAAAAAATGGGCAAATAGGACCGGACTCAGAAGAAAACCTTATAACTACCGTGATGACAACCCCCGTAATCATTAAACTGGATAGCCATGATCCTGACATGACCCGCCTTCAAGAGGCGGTGGCCGCGTGCCGGTCGGGGAAGGTCGTGGTATTCCCGACGGAGACTGTTTACGGGATCGGCGGCCGGATGCATGCCCCGGAGATCGAAAAAAAGCTCCGTTCGATCAAAGGGCGTTCCGATACAAAACCGTTTTCCTATCATATCGGCGACTGGGAAATGCTCGATACGCTCAAGGTCAGCAAAGCACCGCTTGTTTGCGCGATGGCACGTCAATTCTGGCCCGGCCCCGTCACTTTGATCGTGCCGGATCTCCATCAGCGCAAGATCGGCATCAGATTTCCGCGCAGCAAGATTGCGGGAGCTTTATTCCGGGAGACGGGAGAGCCCTTTATCGCGACCAGCGCGAATATCAGCGGCAAAATGTCGCCTCATACCGCGCACCAGGCGGCCGAACAGCTGCACGGTTCTTTTGACCTTTTGATCGACGGGGGAAAGACCGAATTGATGCAGGATTCGACGGTCGTCGATGTGGCCGGCGAAGTCCCGGTCCTTTTACGCAAAGGAGCTCAGGGTGCGGAAGTCGAAAAGACCGTTGAAAAAATAAAATCCGGGAAATGTCCGCGCAAGCGTATTTTGATCGTCTGTACCGGGAATTCCTGTCGCTCGCCGATGGCTGAAGGATGGCTTCGGCGCGAGATCGAGAAAAAAGGCTTGGGCTCCGAGATCGAAATCATTTCCTGCGGGACTAAAGCGCATGACGGGTTGCCGTGCACTTCCGAAGCTGAATATGTCATGCGGAACCGCGAGATCGATCTTAGCAAGTTCCGCAGCCGCGCCCTCCGGAAGGGCGATCTTTGGTGTTCGGAGTTGATTCTTGCGATGGGCCCGCAGCACGCAGAAGCGGCCGAAACGATGCTTGCTTCTTCAAAACAGAAGACGATCACGCTGGATGTGGAAGACCCCATCGGCATGGGGATGAACGTCTATGAAAAGACTTTGCTTGATATTGAGACCAAAATGAAACAGCATATGCCAAAGATCCTCCAATTGGATTAAAGGACGAAAAACCATGGTGAAACCCAAGATCGCGATCGCAACCGACCATCGCGGCGTGCAGCTTAAGAGCGCGCTGATCGATTATCTTAAGAAAAAGAACTTTGAAGTCATTGATTGCGGGGCGTTCTCCGACGAATCTTGCGATTACCCCGATTTCATTTTTGCCGCGGCCGAAAAGGTCGCAAAAAAAGAATGCCACCGGGCGATCGGGATCTGTTATACGGGCATCGGGAGCGCGATCGCGGCCAATAAGGTCGCAGGGATCCGCGCGGCGCTTTGTCAGAATATCGAACAGGCGCGTCTTTCCCGTTGTCATAACGATTCCAATATGTTGATCCTTGGCGCGGGATTTTTACCGCAGGACATCGTTTTTCCTCTGGTCGATACCTGGCTCAATACACCATTTGAAAGGGGACGTCATGAAGTCCGTGTTAACAAAATTAGGGCTTACGAGCAGAAGCACCGTTGATCAAACATTCCTGAAAAAAAGCGACCCGGATATTTACCGGGCCATTCGCGCCGAAGTCAAACGTCAGAACGAGAATATCGAATTGATCGCAAGCGAGAATTTCACCTCGATCCCGGTGCTGGAAGCGATGGGTTCGGTCCTCACCAATAAATACGCCGAAGGGTACCCGGCCAAGCGTTGGTACGGCGGCTGCGAGAACGTCGATGTGGTCGAGCAACTCGCGATCGACCGCGCCAAACAGCTTTTCGGGGCCGAACACGCGAATGTCCAACCGCATAGCGGCACCTCGGCCAATATCGCGGTCTTTATGGCTCTTTTGTCACCGGGCGATAAGATCCTCGGAATGGACTTGACGCACGGCGGCCATCTTTCCCACGGCCACAAGATGAACTTTTCGGGCAAGTTCTACGAGATCATCCCTTATGGGGTAAGCCCCAAGGATGAGCGGATCGATTATGACCAGCTCGAAAAACTCGCCCTAGAACACAAACCCAAGATGATCCTGCTCGGCGCTTCAGCTTATCCCCGGGTCATTGATTTTGAGCGCGGCCGGAAAATCGCCGATCAGGTGGGCGCGCTCCTTATGGTGGATATGGCCCATTTCGCGGGACTTGTTGCGACCGGGCACCATCCGAGTCCCGTGCCCTATGCCGACATCGTGACCACGACCACGCATAAGACGCTTCGCGGTCCGCGCGCCGGTTTGATTCTTTGTAAGGAAAAATACGCAAAGGCCATCGATACGGCCGTATTTCCCGGCATCCAGGGTGGCCCGCTGATGCATGTGATCGCAGCGAAGGCCGTCGCGCTCAAGGAAGCGCTTAGTCCCGAATTTAAAGCGTATAGCGGCCAGATTGTCAAGAACGCCCAAGCGCTTGCGGCCGCAATGGCGTCGCGCGGTTGGAGGATCGTCTCCGGGGGAACAGACAATCATCTCATGCTTGTCGATGTGACCGTCAAAGGTTTTAACGGAAAACAGGTTCAGGAACTTCTGGATAAAGTAAAGATCACGGTCAATAAGAATATGATCCCGTTCGACAAGGAATCACCTTTCAAGGGTTCCGGCGTCCGGTTGGGAACGCCGGCGGTCACGACGCGCGGCATGAAAGAAAAAGAAATGGAATTGATCGCGGAGTTGATCGACCAGACGCTTCAGGCCCCGGAAAAAGAGGATAACCTCGCCGCAGTCCTTTCCCGCGTCGAGGCCTTGACGGAAAAATTTCCGCTTTATCCGGAGCTTCAGTAAAAGAAAGGTCTTATGCGCTGTCCTTATTGCAAACAGGATTCCGATAAAGTGATCGATTCGCGGGCCGCGAACGAAGGGGAAGTGGTGCGCCGCCGGCGAGAGTGCACCGCCTGCAACAAACGGTTCACCACCTATGAACGCGTCGAGGAGATCCCGATGTTCGTGGTCAAAAAAGACCAGCGGCGCGAGGCTTATGAGCGCGCAAAAGTCCTCGCCGGTGTTTATAAGGCCTGCGAAAAGCGCCCGGTGCCTCTTGCGGCCCAGGAGAAGGTCGCCGACGATCTTGAAGCGACGATGCGGGAAAAATATGACCGCGAGGTCCCGTCCCGCATTATCGGCGAATTCATTATGCAGCGCCTTGCGAAGGTCGACCAAGTGGCTTATGTCCGCTTTGCCAGCGTGTACCGCGATTTTCAGGACGTGGGTCATTTTATGAAAGAACTGAAGTTTCTGCTGGCGAAGCCGAAGTAATGCTTTAACAGGGCCGATGGTAAAGCAAGAAAACCTTTATTGTCGTCTTTGAAACTGTATTGTATGATACTAACCCAGCAAAGGCCGTGGACGCGGGTCCAGTGCATCGGATGCGAGAACTCGGTTCAAACTAAAAGGAGAGAGCATTATGGCAAAAGCGAACGCAGCGTTTATGAAACCGATGAGTGTGAGCGCGGAACTTGCGGCAGTGGTCGGAAAAGGTCCGATGCCTCGCAGTGAAGTCGTGAAAAAACTTTGGGAATACATCAAGAAGAACAAGCTTCAGGATCAGGCCAATAAGCGCAACATCAATGCGGATGGCACGCTGAAAGCTGTGTTCGGCGGGAAATCGGTCGTCAATATGTTCGAGATGACCAAACTCGTCAGCAAACACCTTTCTTAGGCCTCTTTCGTTTTTCATTGCCCGCGCCAAAGCCATGAGGCGGCGGAGCGGGTTCATGTAACGTCGGATGGACGGAGAGGTTCCGGAAACGAAGCTCCGGAACCTCTCCTGCCTGAGTTTTTTCGTCCAGCGTCTTTATTTTTTTTATGATCTGCTTCTGCCGCGCTTCAGGACTGATAGTTTTGTTGTGTCAAAAGATTAAAAAGGGAGAGGGATTTTATGGGTTCTAAACTTGTCATCGTTTTTGCTTTTCTCCTTTCCGTCGCCGCCGCGGGCGGCTCTTACTATTTGTACCAGGGATGGGTCGAGGAACGCACTGTCCGCGGAAGCGTTGAAGCGAAATACGACCAGGTCAAAGAAAAAATGATCACGATCCAGTCGGAAAAAGAGCAGCTGAAGGCCAAGAGCGAGGAATACCGCTCCAAAGCCGAAGCGATGCAGTCGCAGCTTGAAAGGCTCCAGTCGGAACAAAGCCGGATCGATAGCGAAAAAGCTACCCTCGAAAAACAGCTCAAAACCCATCAAGGGATGATCGCTGATCTTCAGAAACAAGTTGCCGATCTTGCCAGGAAAGCCAAAGAAGCGCAGGCTGCTTGCGGTGTGACCCCGCAAGACCTCCAAACCGATATTCTCTCAGCGCCCAAACCCTTCGGCGATTCAACGCCCGCTTCAGGGACACCCACAACGCAGCTTACGTTCAAACCCGTAAGCCCGAGCGGGGCAACCGTTTCTGTTGCTTACAAACCTTCCACCGCGTCTTCGGTCATTCCCTCAACATCTTCCGATACGGGCGCGCCGCCGGCGGCCAAGACCGCCGTGGAAGTTCCGGCGGGATCCGAATCCGTGAAAGAAATCCCTCAAACCGGATCAACCTCTTCGGTATCAGGCGCGGCCGTAAGCGCGAAAGTCCTTACCGTGAACCGCAAATTCAATTTTGTGGTGATCAATCAAGGACTTCAGGACGGGCTTAAGATGGGGGATAAGCTGAAGGTCCTCAAGCAGGGCCAGGAAAGCGCGACGATCCAGGTCGAAAAACTTTATGATAAATTTTCCGCGGCGACCATCCTCGAAGAAGATCCGAAGCAGCAGGTCGTAGAAGGCGATGAGATCCGCGGGGCTTAAACTTTCCGCTTTCGCACTTCTGGTATTTTTGGCGTTTCCCGCCGCCCCGGCGCTTGTTGCCGAAGAAAAACCCTGGACCGATCAATTCCTGAGCGAATTTAACGGGCTCAAAACGCGGCTCGCGATCATCGAGCAAACCCAGCGCGATATTCTCGCGGAAAAAGAAGAGATCATCCAAGAGATCGATCGGGTCCGCATCTGGGCCCGCCACAGCGGTGACTGATATGAACAGAAAAATCGTCCGACGTTCGCTTTGTGCGCTTGCGGTATTCTTTTTGATGCCCTTCGCGGGCCAGAGCTTTGCCGAAGAAAAACCTTGGACGGACCAGTTTCTTGCCGAGTTCGAAGAGGTCAAAACGAGCCTCGCCAATATCGAAAAACAACAGCAAGAAGTGGCGGCCAAGGACGCTGAAATCATCGAGAAATTAGACCAGTTGCGCGTTTGGGTCCGCCGAAAATAGCTTGTCCATGGCAACGCTTTCCTTTCAGGGCCCCGGGAAATTTTGCGGGGTCTGCACTCCTCCCGGCGATAAATCGATCTCCCACCGCGCGGTGCTTTTCGGTTCGTTAGCCGAAGGCGAAAGCGCTTACGAAAATTTTCTTGAGGCCGAAGACTGTCTTCATACGCTCGACGCGATGCGGCAGATGGGGGTCGAGATCCATCATGCAAAAGGCACGGGAAAAGTCCGGATATTCGGCAAAGGCCTGCGCAAGCTTTCAGCGCCTAAAAAAGAACTGTATCTCGGCAACTCCGGAACTTCGATGCGGCTTCTTTTGGGGATCTCGGCGGGACAACGCTTTGAAACGGTCCTGACCGGAGACCCTTCGCTTTCGTCGCGGCCGATGCGCCGCGTGACCGAACCGCTCAAAAAGATGGGCGCCCAGATCAAAGGCAGGGAAAACGGTAATTTCGCGCCCCTGACGATCCGCGGAGGAAAACTGCGCGGGATCGATTTTGACAATAAATTATCAAGCGCGCAGGTCAAGTCCGCCCTCCTTTTTGCGGGCATGTACGCCGAAGGGCGCACGATCGTCCGCGAGGCCGTTCCATCGCGGGACCATACGGAAAGATTCCTCGAGGCGACCGGCGCGCGCTTCCAAAAAGTCGCCCATCATCTCATCATCGAGCCGACCGAAATGCTTCTGCCGCTCAGGGCCCGTATCGCCGGGGATATTTCATCCGCCGCGTTTTTTATTACGGGCGCGGCCATGATCCCGGGTTCGGAAGTGACGATCCGAGATGTCGGATTGAACCCGACGCGAACCGGGATCCTCGAAGTTTTAAAACGCATGGGCGCCGGGATCGAAACGGAGATCACGCAAACGGTGCCCGAGCCCATGGGGAATATCCGGATCCGCGGCGCGAAACTGAAAGGCACGGGGATTACCCGCGCCGAGATCCCGTCGCTTATTGACGAGCTTCCGGTTCTCATGGTCGCGATGGCGCTTGCCGAAGGCGAAAGCCTTGTTTCCGGCGCGGCCGAACTGCGTGTCAAGGAAACGGACCGCATTAAATCCATGGTCGGTAATTTGAGAGCTCTGGGGGCGTCGATCGAGGAGCTTCCTGACGGTTCGCTCATCCGGGGAGTGGAAACATTGCACGGAGCGACCGTCGAAAGTTTTGGCGATCACCGTACCGCCATGAGCATGGGCGTGGCCAGTCTCGCCACCGAAGGGGTTATCACGGTTCGGGATACAGATTGCATCGCGACCTCTTATCCCGCCTTCATGGAGCATTTCCAGATGCTTTTTAACCGCTAGGCCCTGAGCTTGGCAGTGAGTTCAAGGGCTGAAAATGCAAGCTTGTTTTGGTTTGACAGTGAAAATGGCTTTCGATATACTACGGCTTCCTTAAGTGCCAGCCCACACACCAGATACGAAGAGGCAGAGCTTATGTTTCTGATCGATCGTTTGTTAGGATTCTTTTCAAGTGATATCGGAATAGACCTCGGAACCGCCAATACCCTCGTTTACGTCAAAGGCCAAGGCGTTGTGTTGTGCGAACCCTCCGTCGTGGCGATCGATCGTTCGACTCACCAGGTCCTTGCGGTGGGCGAAGAAGCCAAACGCATGCTCGGTCGCACGCCCGGCAACATTACCGCGATCCGCCCCATGAAGGACGGTGTCATCGCGGATTTTGATATCACCGAAGCCATGCTCCGCTATTTCATCCGGAAAGTCCATCGCCGCAAGACAGGGATCAGCCCGCGCGTCGTGATCGCGGTCCCGAGCGGGATCACCGAAGTTGAAAAACGCGCCGTGAAAGATTCGGCGGAACGGGCCGGGGCCCGCACGCCGGTCTACCTTGTGGAAGAACCGATCGCGGCCGCGATCGGCGTCGGTTTGCCGATCCATGAGCCGGCCGGGAACATGATCATCGATATCGGCGGCGGCACGACCGAGATCGCCGTGATCTCCCTCTCAGGGATCGTTTTCGCGAAAAGCATCCGTATCGGCGGCGACGAATTCGATGAGGCGATCATTTCTCACCTTAAAAAGGCCTATAATTTGATGATCGGGGAGCGCACGGCCGAAGAGATCAAGATCCGCATCGGTTCGGCGTATCCTCTCGAGGAAGAAACCACTTTGGACGTCAAGGGGCGCGATGTCCTGGCAGGACTTCCCAAGACGATCAGCGTGACCAGCGAAGAGATCCGCGAGGCCCTTTCCGAGCCGCTATCCGCGATCCTCGAAGCCGTCCGGATCGCTCTCGAACGGACACCGCCGGAGCTGTCGGCCGATCTGATCGACAGAGGTTTGATCTTGGCAGGGGGAGGATCGCTTTTAAGAGGTTTTGACAAGCTGATCAGCGAGGAAACGGGGCTTCCCGTTCATATCGCCGATGATCCTCTCACCGCAGTGGCGCTTGGCACGGGACGTTATTTAAGCGACTTCCATCTTTTGAAGCGTTTATCGGTGAATAGCAATACCGCCCGGGAATACTAGGATTTTTCGAGCCCTTCCACAAGCGGTCTCCTGCGAATAAGGATGATGTTTTAAGCCCTTTTTATCGCGTATCGGAGATTTTGCCCTCATGCGGCGCTGGCGTTCTTATTATTTTCTTGCGGTTCCCGTCCTCGCGCTCGTCCTTTTCTTTCAATACCCCCGTTTCAACGAAGCCATCCACGCCTTTTTTTATACGCTCGCGCGGCCCGCGTTCGTGATCGCGAGCGGCCTCCGCCAGGGGTTTTACGCCCTTCGCTACGAATCCGCCGGTTTTTTCAACGCCGTCAGCAAACAGAAAGAATACCGCGCGCGCATCCAGGAACTTGAGACCCAGCTGATCCACTACGATGACATGGAGCGGGAGAATGCCCGGCTGAAACGGCTTCTTAATTTCAGCAAGCCGCTCGGAGCGCGCACAGTCGGGGCGCGCGTGATCGGCGAGGACCTGACGCCGTGGAAAAAAGTGGTAGTACTGGATAAAGGGAGCCGCCATAACTTGAAAAAAGACATGGTGGTCGTGGTGCCGGAAGGGTTGGTGGGGAGGATCCTCGAGGTCGAACCCTACACTTCTCGCGCCATTCTCCTGCCCGATCCTGATTGCCGGGTAAGCGCCCTGACGTCCGCAAGCCGCGCCCAAGGGATCATCGCCGGCATCGGCACCGAAAAACTGCAGATGCGTTATTTGTCGCTCGACGCCGAGATCGCTCTTGGGGAAGATGTGATCACTTCGGGGATCGGAAGTGTTTTTCCCAAAGGACTGCAGATCGGAAAGATCGAATCGATCGAGCGCGACGGTGACGGTTTGCATCTGCTCGCGCTCGTCAAGCCATCCGTTCCATTCTCCAAGATTGAGGAAGTGCTATGCCTCGACTTTTCTCAGCAAAAGTGATCCTTTATTTCTTTCTGCTCGCGGTGCTGGACGGGACCGTGATGCCGGTCTTCCAGATCCATGGTGTTTACCCAAGCCTGCTTTATCTTTTTGTCTGCTACGCCGCTTTTGAATGGGGAGCGCCCAAAACCCTGTTTGTCGCATTCTGGGCCGGTCTTTTACGGGATCTTTTGGGCGGGGGATTGATCGGAGTGGAAGCGTCGATCCTGACTCTTCTGGCGTTGGCGCTCGATTTTTTGGTGCAAAAAATGGAGAAGGCCCTGCCAGGGATCTATTTTATCATGACATTCCTTTTCGCTTTTTCCGCGGGCGCCCTGCGGCTTTTGGCGGGATACGCCGGAGAGCTTCCCGCCTCGCTCGTCTGGAATTATCTGGGGGCGATCGCGATGACGGCCCTTTACACAAGCGCCCTCCTGCCTTTTTTTAATTTTATGACCAATGGCTGGTTCGGACGGTCCTCCAGAAAACAATACGAGTTATTTCGCTAATGTTCACGCGATTTCATTTTTTTCAGGTGTTTGTATTCATCCTTCTGGCATTGCTTGGGTTCGGGCTTTTCCATACCCAGGTCCTGCGGGGACACTATTTCCGCGAACTCGGCCAGCGGAACCGCATTCGCCTGATCCCGCTTGAGGCCCCGCGCGGCCGCGTTTTTGATCAGAAAGAACGGCTGCTCGCGGCCAATCGCCCGTCCTACAACGTTGTCGCCGTGCCCGAGGACGTGACGCCCGAGGTCTATCCGCGACTTGCGAAGCTTCTCGACATACCGGAGAAGGAAGTCCGCCGCCGCATGAGCGCGGGCCGCGAATATCCGTTCGCTCCCGCCGTGATCAAGGAAGATATTCCCCGGGAGCTCGCCTTTCGTCTCGAAGAGAAAAAGCCCGAACTGCCCGGAGTGGCGATCCGGGTTGAGGGGATCCGTTATTACCCTTACGGTGAGATCGCCTCGCATGTGATCGGTTATATCGGGACGGTCAACCGCGTCGAATACGATGTTCTGGATCACGATCGTTTTGGCGTCAATTCCAAGATCGGCCGCGCGGGGATCGAAAAAGCATTCGACGATTTTCTCCGCGGATGGCGCGGCGGTCAGCAGATCGAAGTGGACGCGCGCGGCCAGATGGTCCAGGTCCTCTCGGACCGAAAGCCCGAACCCGGTTCCGATATCACGCTGACGCTTGATCTGGAATTCCAAAAGAAGATCATGGCAATGATCGAGGGGAAGCACGCGAGCATCGTCGTTCTGGACCTCGAGACAGAGGGGCTTCTGGCGATGGCGAGCGCGCCGGCTTACGACCCGAACATCTTCGTTTCGCCCGCGACGAGCGAACAGCGCCTTCAAGTGCTTAAAGACTCAAGTTCTCCCATGTTGGATCGCGGGATCAATGCGGCCTACCCGCCCGGTTCTGTTTTCAAGCTTGTGACCGCGCTTGCCGCGCTGGATCTTGGAAAGATCACGCCTGAAACAAGGTTTTATTGCAAGGGCTCATTCCAATTAAGCCCCAAGGCCAAGGTGGCGCGCTGCTGGCTTCACGAGGGACACGGGAGTCTTAATCTTTACGAGGCCCTCGAGCGCTCCTGTAACGTCTATTTTTGGAATCTAGCCAAGCGGTTAACGCCCGATGAGATCGCGCATTACGCGCACGAACTTGGCCTCGGCGAACCGCTCAAACTCGAGATCTCGCGTATGGCGCCCGGCCTGATCCCGGACTCTTCCTGGAAAAAGGCGCGCTTCAAACAGCCGTGGTATCAAGGCGAAACACTGAATATGGCCATCGGGCAAGGATACATGCTTGTCACACCGTTCGAGATCCTGCGCCTTACTTCGATCATTGCAAAAAACGGGAGGGTCGTGGAGCCGCATCTGGTCGTTCGCGACCCGCGTATGATGCACGAAGCCCCGCATGTCGCCATACAGGAGCACAATCTGAACGCGATCCGCCGCGCGATGCTACAGGTCGTGGAATCCGACTATGGCACGGGGCAGTTGGCGCGGGTCGATTTTGATAAATTGGCCGGCAAGACGGGGACCGCGCAAGCCCCGCCCGAAAAAGCCCACAGCTGGATGACGGGATTTTTCCCGTACAAGGACCCGAAGATCGCTTTCGTGGTATTTGTCGAGCATGGAGGTTCGGGGGGTATCACAAGCGCCCGGCTTGTCAAACAGATGCTTGAGGCCTGGAAGGATCTTCATGCTGCGCCGGCTGCTTAGCGGGATCCATTTTCCGCTCCTTTTCTCGGTCGTCGCTTTGGCCGTGATCGGCATTCTTTTCATCTATAGCGCTTCCTACCGGGATCCCGGCAATTATGAAGCGAAGCAGGTTTTTTGGGTTTTGACCGGATTGACGGTTCTTATTCTGGTCCCGTGGATCGGCTACCGGCCCGTCCTGAGCGTTTCCTATCCTTTTTATGTCTTGACGCTGATCCTTCTTGTCTTGGTCGATTTTTTTGGCAGCAAGGTTTTGGGGGCCCAGCGCTGGCTCGCGCTCGGGCCGGTCGTGATCCAGCCGTCCGAGTTCGCCAAACTCGGAACGCTTCTTGCGGTCGTTAACTTCTTGGGCTCGCATCATCCCTGGGAAGGGCAAGTGAGGACGGTAAGTATCGCCCTCATGCTTATCGCGCTTCCGCTCATCCTGGTGATGAAACAGCCGGATCTTGGGACGGCCCTCCTTTTTATTCCCATGGCCGTGGTCATGTTATTTTTATGGGGCGTAAGGAAACGCTTTTTGATAGCGGGTTTCAGCGCGCTGGCATTAGCGGCGCCTCTAGCATGGGGGTTCTTAAAAGAGTATCAAAAAAAACGTCTCATGGTTTTTGTAAACCCCAATCTGGACCCGCTCGGTTCCGGTTACACCGCGATCCAATCCAAGATCGCGGTTGGTTCCGGCGGATTATGGGGGAAAGGTTATTTAGGGGGGACGCAAACCCAGCTTCATTTTGTTCCCGAGCATCATACCGACTTCATCTTTTGCGTGATCGGCGAGGAGTGGGGGTTTTTGGGAAGTCTTCTTGTGCTTTGCTTGTACGGATTTCTCTTTCACTCGATCTTTCTCGTCATGCAGCATACGACCGACGTGAAGGCGAAGATGCTTTGCGGGGGAGTGCTGGCGCTCCTTTTTTCCCATGTGATCATCAATATCGGGATGACCATCGGGTTGATGCCTATCGCGGGAGTGCCGCTTCCGCTCGTAAGTTACGGAGGGTCTTCTTTCATTATGACCTGCATGTGTCTCGGGCTTGTTCTCAGCGTTTATAAAGAGCGATCGATATTTTGAGAAGCATTTGCCATTCGCAAGTTCCGTCGATAGAATGACATTCGCGTCGGGGGGCCTGATTTTCGTTGGAAAATTCTAAGGGAATCAGGACAACCCCGATGAGCAATTAAAAAGAAGAAATATTAAGGTCCATCGGGGTGTAGCTCAGGGGCTAGAGCGCTTGCTTTGGGAGCAAGATGTCGGAGGTTCAATTCCTCTCACCCCGATTTTTCTATTAACGAAAGAAGCGGGCAAATCGGGACCTGGCCTGCGAGCCAGGCCCCTTCGCGCTGAGAGGAATTGAAGGGAGCGCTTGTCCACAAATCTGACCAATGTCAGATTTGTAAGTGCGGGTGGCCTACCCCGGAGGGGAGCCAATTCCTCTCACCCCGATTCTTTTGCTGCGTTGAATAATAGGGTCTTCTTTAAGAAGACCCTATTCATTTTGGAAGCAAGCAAAAGGATCTGTCCTAATGCGTTTTTTGCATTAGGGCGATTTGACGAAATAAAAATTAAGGGAACGTGTCATGGCGAGACATCGCCGGAAAACCAAAAATTTTTTCTCAAAAACGGTTTGGATCTCATCCCTCCTGTTTTTTTTCACTTCTTTTCCCGTTCCGGCAGACGAGCCTAAGCCTAGCGGATTTCTGGATTACGGCAACATGACGATCCGGGGGGATCTTCCCTTTGAGCTGGGTTGGAACAAACCCGGCGTGAACTGGAAACAATATCAAAAGGTCGTGATCGCGCCCATCGACACCCAATATTTAATGGAATCGGATTACTGGCAGGAATTTGGCAGGAGCGGCGAGATCCAGAATGACATTAAAAAAATCGCGCTCTACACGCGGTCCGCGTTCGAACGGGCTTTTATTACGGATCCCCAAAAACGATTCAAGGTCACTTACAGCATGCAGCGGGATCCCAGTATTCTCAGAGTTGAAATAGCCCTGACCGAACTCACTCCGAACAAGGTTCTTTTAAAAACGCTCGGTTATGTGCCCTTTGTCGGGTGGGCGTCGAAAGCGGCGAATCTGACCAATATGAGCCATGTTTCGATCGAGATCCGTCTTAGGGACGCGCAAACCGGAGAGATCCTCGCAAAATTCGCGGACAGACAGAAGGAACCCTTCACCCTTGTGAATATCGAACAGTTCAGCATGTACGGTTTTGCCGAAAAAAGGATCGATCAATGGGCGGCGAAGCTCGTCGAGACTCTGAACCGCAAACCGGGAACCGTGGTCGAAAAATCCTCAAGCTTTACCCTAAAGCCTTGGTAGTTTTTCGAAAACCCCTGCCTTTAAAAGTTTGTTTTATTGTAATTGCGGGAGCGGTACCAATCCTCTATAATTTCCTGCCTCCAGAAACTGTAAACGAGACCGTCATATCAATACCCAAGGTAAGGAATTCTGACCGTGAAAAAAATACCCTCTCTGATCGTTCTTTCGATCCTTCTTATGGGTACAGCAGGGTGTACCTCCGTCGCTCTCGACCGGAAAGCCAAGCTTCTCGGGCGATCTTGGTTTGCGTTATCTTAGGAGCTTCCCCGGTGAGCGCGGCGGAATTCGAAGGGATCACTTTCAAAGATAAGATCACGGTTCAGGGGCAGGAGCTCGTGCTGAACGGTCTCGGCCCGCGGTTTGCGACGATGGCTAAGATCCGGGTTTATGTGGCCGGGCTTTATGTGCCTGCGAAAACCTCTAATCCCGACGAATTGATCCGTTCCAAAGGGATCAAACAAATGGTCATGAAATTCCAGCGCGACGTGAGCGCCGAACAATCCCGTGAGGCATGGGAAAAGGGGCTGGAAAAGGCTTCCAGGGATTATCCCGGGATCAAGGACCGGATCCCGCAGCTTATGAGCGCTATGAGCGATATGAAAAAAGGGGACGAGATGATCTACTCATTTGCGGACGGGAAGGTCGACATCATTGTCCGCGGCGAATCCAAAGCTGTTATTGAGGGGCAGGATTTTATCGAAGCTCTTTTTACCGTTTGGCTCAAATATCCGCCCAACAAGGAATTCGCCAAAGGCCTGCTCGGGTCCAGTTAGATCTCGATGAGGAAAAATGAAACTTCGTAGCCACAAAACCAAGATCGTTGCGACGATCGGTCCGGCGTCGGATTCGCCGGAAATGCTCGAGCGTTTGATTCGGGCCGGTCTCAGTATCGCGCGGCTCAATTTCTCCCATGACGATTTTTCGGGTCATGCGGAACGTATCGCCCGGATCCGCGCCGCCGCCAAAGCCGCTGGTCAAAATGTCGCGATCATGGCCGATCTTCCCGGGCCCAAGATGCGGGTCGGAAAGATCGATCCCGAGCCCATCCAGCTTCAGCCCGGAGCCCGCTTTACCCTCACCACCGAAGAGATCATAGGTAATTCCGGACGGGTTTCGATGAGTTTTGAACGATTACCCAAGGTCGCAAAACCCGGAGACCGGCTTTTTCTTAATGACGGGCTTGTGCAGCTGGTGGTCGAACGCGTTGAGGGTCGCGATGTTGTTTGTAAAGTTGTGGTCGGCGGGGAATTACGCTCCAAAAAAGGGCTCAATCTTCCCGGCATCGATCTTGGCATCGGCGCCTTTACGGAGCATGACCGGGCATGCCTTGAATTCGCCCTTAAGAACGGTGTGGATGCGGTCAGTCAGTCTTTTGTGGAAAGTGCCGCCGATATCGAGGCCGTGCGTAACGCCGCGAAAGCTTTTGGGAAACAACCTTTTATTATCGCCAAAATCGAGCGCGTGGACGCTCTTAGGAAATTCGATGAAATTCTGAGGGCCGCCGACGGCATCATGGTGGCGCGCGGCGATCTTGGCGTCGAAGTGCCGATCGAAGAAATAGCGATCCTGCAAAAAAAGATCATCGCCAAAGCCAGCCTGGTGGGGAAGCCCGTGATCACGGCGACGCAGATGCTCGAATCCATGGTTGCCAGCCGTTTGCCGACGCGCGCCGAGGCCACCGATGTCGCTAATGCTATTTTGGACGGTACCGATGGCGTTATGCTTTCGGGTGAATCCGCGATGGGGAAATATCCCGAAGAGTCGGTCGCCATGCTCGCGAAGATCGCGGCCTATACGGAAGCGCACCGTCCTCCGATGCGCCTGCACGAACTTGTGGAAAATTTTGACCGGGTTAAACCTTCCTCGGCGCCCGAGGCCATAGCGCTTGTGGTGGAACATTCGCTTGAAACTGTGCCTTGCGCGGCGGTCTTTGTGCCGACCCGGACAGGAACGACCGCCCGGATGATCTCGCGTTTCAATCCAAAGGTCTGGATCGTCGCGGTAAGTTCGGATGCGCAAGTTTGCCAGGGGCTCATGTTCTCATACGGCGTGCAGCCGGTTCAGGTGGCAGCCGATCCAAAAAATTGGCGCGACTTTGCCACTTCTTGGCTTAAAGAACAAAATATCCCGGGTCGCGTCGCAATTCTGGTGGCCGGACCTTCTGCGCAAAATCCCGACGCGAACCACCGCATTGAATTCATGCGCGTTGGAGATAAAGAGGGAAAAATATGAAAACCTTAAATGAATTAAGCGCCCAGCACATCATGGATTCGATCAATACAGGTCTTTACGTGACCGGCAGGGACCGGAAGATCGTTTATTGGAACAAAGCCGCCGAAAAGATCACAGGATGGTCCTGTCAGGATGCTATCGGAAAAGGCTGTTTTGATGATTTTTTATCACACATCGATAAGGATGGCCGGCAGCTTTGCGGCGAAGAATTCTGTCCGCTTCACCGGGCCATGGTAACCGGCAAAGGCAGTACGGTTCCCGTGATCGTTTTCGCTAATTCCAAGAGCGGAAAGCGGGTCCCGATGAGGGTGAGCGTTGCGCCCATTTTTGACGAAAAGGGGGAAGTGATCGGCGGGGTGGAAACCTTCCAGGATCTTTCGCTCGAATACCGCGATATTCAGAAGGTCAAACAAATTCAAGAGCAGATCCTCATAAACGAGGCTTCCGACGATCCGCGTCTTACCGTCACTTCTTATTACGCCCCATGCGATATTATTGGGGGGGACTATTACACGGTAAGCCGGTTAAGCAAGGACCGTTACGCGTTCATTTTGGCGGATATCGTCGGTCACGGTATGGCCTCAGCGCTTTATACCATGTATCTTAACTCTCTCTGGCAGGAACGGAGACGTTTGGATGCAAATCCTCAGGAGCTCATGCAGGCACTGAATAAACGCTTGCATCGCCTGACCCAGGGAGGCACCTTCGCCGCTGCTTTGTGCGGTTTTCTCGATCTTAAAGAAGGAACGCTTCAAATGGTCAGCGCCGGCGGGCCGGCACCTATTATTTATCGCGCCGAATCCAACATCTATGAAAAGGTACCGCTCAAAGGCATGCCGCTCGGCTGTATCGAACAGCCAGAGTTCGGGGAAGTTTCGATCGAAATGCGCTCCGGCGATCATGTGGTGCTTTTTTCCGATGCCCTCTTTGAGATCGCCGATACAACGGGCAAAATGCTCGGCGTCGACCGCTTGATCGATATTTTTAAGGAATGCGGCTGGCCCAAAGCTGACGTACCTTTTAAAGAGATCGAAAGACGGCTTCTTGTTTTTTCAAACCTCATTCGCTTCAAAGATGATTTTACGATACTTGATATCGTCATTCATTCGTAAGAAAACCGAAAGAGATTTGTAATGGCTCCCGTCGTTGAAGATGTTCGGGCATTCCGGTTAGCGATCCAGAAAAGCGAAATGAGGCGGCTCCTGCTTCTTCTGGGGGTTACGGGCGTGATGCTCCTCCTGATGTTTGCGCGGCATTTCTCAGGCGGGAAGCTGATGCAGGGCAGGGCTTTTTTGTGGTCGCTGATGCTTACCGGGATCATCGCCTGTTACGCCGCGGGTTTTCTATGGATCGTGAACCGGGCGAACCGTTCCGGACGTCTTTTACCTCAATGGTTCTGGACCGTAGGCGTGATCGCGGAATCCTCAGTGCCGACTTTTGCGCTTTTTTGTCTCGTTTCATTAGCCCGGCTTGATCCTCTAAAATTTGTCGCAGCGCCCGCGATCCTTCTCTACGGAGTTTTCATTGCCGCCAATATCCTTCGTCTGAACCCAAAATTGAATCTACTTTTTGGGAGCCTTGCCGCGGCGGGTCATGCAGGAGCGATCATCGCTGCGGTCCATAAAGCAGGCGGGGTCGAAAGATCGATGATCCCATTCTTTGCCATGTATCCTGTTTTTTTGTTCCTGATGGGCTGCGTGGCCGCGTTCGTAAGCAAGGAATTGCGCCATCATGTGATCGCAGCGCTCGAAGCCGCTGACCTGAAGCGCAGGACCGAGCTTTTACAAGGCGAGCTCCGGATCGCGCGCGAGATCCAACAAAGTCTTTTCCCGCGCCAGCCCCTTGATATCCCGGGGTTTGAAGTGATCGGATGGTGCAAGCCGGCGACCGAAACCGGAGGCGATTATTACGATTGGTGCAAACTTCCTTCGGAGGAAGGTTTTGTGATGCTGGGGGACGCGACGGGGCACGGGCTTGGGCCGGCGCTTTTGATCGCTTCTTGCCGCGCGTATGTCCGGGCCGATCTTCCGCAAGACCGGGATCTTGCCGCTTTTATGAACCGGCTGAACGAACGCTTGAGTCAGGATACGGACGGGTCGCGCTATGTGACTTTTGTGGGGACTTTAATTGACGAAAAAACGGGCCAGGTGAAATTAATGTCCGCAGGTCATTGCCCGGCGCTTTTGGTGAAGACCTCGGCGGGGAAGGTGGATCAGATCAAAGCTCACGGAGTGCCGCTTGGCGTGATGCCGGGGCAGCTTTATCCGGAAGCACAATCCATCCAGCTCGAACACGGGGATCGCTTAGTGGTTTATACGGATGGGATGACGGAGGCGAAACGCGCGGATGGAGAGATGTTCGGTACCGACCGGCTGATCCAGGCCGCGATCCGCTGTTCCAAGCTCGAAGGTCAGGCCTTCATTAGCGTGTTAAATCAGGAGTTGGCCGATTTTCTCGGTGGCGCAGGTCTTCAGGATGATCTTACCATCTTAAGCATTCGAAGATTATAAGCCGCGGTTTTAGGGTTTTAAGATTTATTCAAGATTTTTAGGGGTCTGCCGATGCTCTTCCAGCGACGCGCTCTATTGAAAAAAAAGTGAAAAAGCGGTTGCATCATTAATTTTTTTTTAGTAGAGTAATTTCGCTGACGCAATCGTGAACAGTTCGAAGGTGTCGCGCTTTAAACCAACAGGAGGAGTGAATCAATGAAAAAAATCATCAGTTTGGTGATTGTAATGGCCATGTTCGCGGCTCCAGTGGCTTTCGCTACGCCGAGTGCTTGGACCGAAGAGAAGAACTACGGGGACAGAGTGTCCGGCAAGCTGCAATTTGGCTTGGCCAACACCCTTCTCGGCTGGATCGACCTCTTCGCTGAACCCAACAAGTTTGCCAATGAAGGCAAGAATGTTTGGTCCGGCGTTGGAAAAGGCATGGTAGATAGCGTTGTCAACACTGTTGGCG
>Ga0116153_10001348_pt1 | contig 23310 bp, 22 predicted proteins | sample AD_UKC028_MetaG_FD_89896 | JGI IMG/M metagenome (GOLD analysis project Ga0116153, IMG submission 89896) | Active sludge microbial communities of municipal wastewater-treating anaerobic digesters from USA - AD_UKC028_MetaG | ecosystem: Engineered > Bioreactor > Anaerobic > Digestate | place: USA...
ACGATCTCCAGCCCCTCCATCGCCTTGTAGAAGGACATCTTGTTCAGGTAGTAGTTCTGCGTCGTGTGCACCTCGGTGGTGCTCACCGAAAGCCCGGCCACCAGGATGATCGACAGGATCAGCGTCGCGAAGATGGCCAGGATCAGCATGCTGCCTTTCTGCATCGTCGTTCTCCTAAAGCTTGACATTGAAGTTGCGCGGCTGGACGCGGAAACGGTAGGTGCGGTAGTTGTACTTCCCCGCCGGCAGGGCCTCGGGGAGCCGGTCGGCCAGCTGCGGCAGCTGGTGGGTGATGGTGCCGCGGCCGGCGTAGTCGTCGGTGAGGGCGATCACGCTGACCAGCACCTCCTTCATCGTCTTGACGCGCAGGGTGTTGAGCAGGGCGGACAGGTCGGTCAGGCCGCCGTTGCTGAAGTAGCTCTCGCTGGCGGCTACGTTGGGGAAATTCGGGTAGGCGGTGTAGGACAGCTGCAGGTCCCAGATGTTCTCGGCGATGATGCCCTTGACGACCTTGCCAGTGGCGTCGGTGAGCGCGGCGCCAATGTCGAAGCAGTCGCTGACGCGCACCAGGTCGCGGACGTCGCGCTTCTTGATGCCGTCATAGCGCTGCTGGATCAGGTAGATGCTGAAGTCGCTGAGGCGCATGACCGGCGCGTTGACCGGGTAGATCATGGCCTTGCCCGAGGTCTCGATGTCGTCGTAGTTCGTGGTATGCAGCAGCCCCGAATAATAGACCGCCTGGGGCCGGATGGTCAGCGTCGTACCGCTGGGCGCGCCCTGCACCTCGAATACGTAATAGCCGTTGGGGCCGATCAGGATCCCCTTGTCCTTGTCGGCCCAGGCCGGGTTGGAGACGAGGCTGTTCAACGACAGCGATGTGTCGCTGCTCATGTCGGCTTCGCTGACCAGCTTGCCGACGGCGTTGGGATCGCCGCTGGCCAGGATCACGCCGTCGGCGAAGTCGTCGTTGTTCAGCGGGTAGATGCCGTTGAAATGGGGCGGCGTGGAGAGGAAGCTGCCGGTGTTGACCAGCGTCATCACCGCGCCGGCGTTCTTGACCTCGGAGCTGAAGACCGACAGCAGGTAGCGCGATTCCTGGGTCTGCCGCACCCGCGCCTGCTCGGTGCCGGCCACGTCGCGGTAATACAGGATCATCATGTAGACGGAGCTCATGACCAGGATCATGATGACCAGGACCACCATCGTCTCGACCAGAGTGAATCCCTTGTTCCTGGACATGTCAGCCTCCGCGCTGCGAGGAGAGCGCGACCCTGAACGGGTAGCTGTTGCCGCGGTTGCCGTACTCGACCCGCACGCGTACCGTGTTCAGGGTGCCCAGGGCGTTGGGCGTGATGGTGACCGTGCGCCGGTACTGGTTGTCCTTGCCGGGATCGCTGGCATAGACGACCAGGTTGCGCCCCTCCTCCACCACGTAGTCCACGGCCCCGGCCGGCATCTGCGAGGCAGGGAACTTGAGGTACTCCTCGAGCCGGGCCTCGGCCAGCGAGACGGCAATGTTCTTGCTGCCGGCGTAGCGGTTGGTGACCATCTGCTGGGTGAAGCCGGAGAGGATGGAGACGACCACGAACAGGACGATGGCCATGGCCAGCAGGGCCTCGACCAGGGTGAAGCCGTTAGTTTTTTTCAACTTTCAGCCCTCCGTAGGGAAAGATTTGGATGGTGCGGCGATACAGGATGGGGTCGGTTGGCCCGCCAGGACGCTTGCGGATGTGGACCGCCTGGCTGATGGTCCCCAGCGGCGTCACCAGGTCGGGGGTGCCGTCGCTCTTCAGCAGCCGCACCTCGCCGGTCGAGTTCACCGCGATGTCGCTCACGCCGCCGGCGTTGAAGAAAATGCTGCCGTCGAGCGGCGAGACGGTCTTGATCGTCGCCCAGGCATTGAAATTGGTGATATCGGCCTGTTTCTTCAGGGTGTAGGAACGGCCGTCGGCGGCGAAGGTGATGGATACGTAGCGGTTTTCGGTCGCGGCCAGCAGTTTGGCCGCGTTGAAATCCGCCAGGAAATTGTTGATCAGGCCGGTGATGCGTGAGCTGGCGGCGACGCTATCGCCGATGCGCAGGGACATGGCGGTCACGATTCCCAGAAAGAGAATCACCAGCAGCAGCTCGACGACGGTAAGGCCTTTCTTGTTTTTCATTGGCGTCTCCTTTACTCAAGCAATATGCATGCCAATAAGTAATCAAACGCTTGCACGAAAAAAGCAGCAAAAAGCCCTGATTTGCAGGGATTCTTTATGATTCATTGCAGAAAATGTTGAAGAGTTGGCTGGGTATTTATTACCCACTTATGGCTTCTGCACCACATTCCACCACTCCACGGCGCCGGGCGCCTTATCGATGAAATTTCTTTATCAGCAGCGATATGGCGAAGAATGCGATGAGGTCGATCAGGATGGCCGCGAACAGCCGGTAGAAGGCCACGGTGTGCAGGAGGTCCATCATCGCATCCAGCATGTCCCCGCCTGCGCCTGTGGCCATCCCCGATTACGGCCTGATCTTGAAGCGCGGCCCGGTGAAGACGAGGCACAGGGCGTTGAAGAGCAGTCCGAGCAGCAGACCGAGCACGGCGAAGGCGATGAAGCCGGCGATGGCGCCCGTGGCGCCGAAGAACAGCCCGCCCAGGAACTTGCCGCGCATCTCCTGGATCATCACCGGGAACTGGTAGATCAGGTCGCCGAAGATGCGGAAGATGCCGAAGGTGGCGCCCAGGACGACGCCCGCCACCAGCCCCAGCCCGCCCAGGAATACCATCAGCGGCAGGAGGCGCACCGAGCGGAACTGGATCTCGTCGCCGGAGGGGCGGCGCTCCTGGCGGACCGCCCCGGCCTTCGGGCTGGCCCCGCAGAAGCGGCAGTAGGCGTCGTGTTCGTCCATGCGCGAGTGGCAGAAGCGGCAGAGCGTCTCCGCCTTTTCGCCCTCGGCCGCCGCTTCCTGGCGGCGCGCGGCGGGCCGGGCCGGTTCCAGCTCGATGGTCGTCGCTGCCGGCGCGGCGGAAGCCGGCGCGGCGCCGGCCGCCTCCTGGCCGCCGTAGGGATCGGCGGGCTTCCAGGCGCTGCCGTCGTACACGTACCAGCTCCCGGTCTTGCCGCCCAGCATCCAGAAGCGGTTCTCCTCGTCGCGCAGCATCATCTTCTTCAGCTCGGACTTGGCGTCCTCGGCGGAGACCTCGCCCGCCGCCTGGCGCTCTTTCAGGTCCTTATAGAGCTCTTCGATCTCGCGGAACTTTTTGACGTCCATCTTGCCTTCCTCCCAGCAGGATCTCCCGCATGCCGCCGACGAGATACAGTGAACCGCACACTATTATAGTTCTTTGCAATTTTTTTGCAACCGCCAGGGCGCGGCCGTAGTCGCGCTCGATCCGGCAGCGCCGGCCGGGAAAGAAGCGCGCCAGCCTTTCCGGCGGCAGGGCGCGGGGCGAGCGCGGCGCGGTCAGCACGACGTGCGCCGCCAGCGGCGCCAGCAGCCGCGCCATCGCCGGGTACTGCTTGTCGCGCAGCGCCCCGAACAACAGGGTGAAGCCGCGGATCCCCTCCTCGCTCAGGTAGTCGACCAGGGCGCGGACGCCGGGGCGGTTGTGGCCGCCGTCCAGGATGACATCCGGCCGGCCGGGGAAGAATTCGAGCCGCGCCGGGATGGCCATGGCGCGGATGCCGGCGGCCACGTCGCCGGCGCCGACGGCCAGCCCGCGCCGCCTCAGCTCGTCGACGACGGCCGCCGCTAGGGCGGCGTTGCGGCACTGGTGCCGGCCGCGCTGGGTCACCCGGAAACGGTAGGCCGAGGCGCCGGTGTCGTAGCAACAGTCGTAGCCGGCGCCGGAGCGCGCCGTTTCCAGCCGCCGCGGCGGGGCGAAGGCCTCGACCAGCGGGGCGCCGCGGCGGCGGGCGAACTCGCGGACGACGCGGGCGCCGGCGCTGCGCGGCGGGCAGCCCGATACCAGCGGCACGCCGCGCCGGGCGATGGCCGCCTTCTCGCGGGCGATGGCCGTCAGCGTCCGGCCCAGGATGTTCATGTGATCCATGGCCACGTTGGTGATGGCCGACACCTCGGGGCGAACGGTGGAGGTGGCGTCGAGGCGCCCCCCCAGCCCTACCTCCAGCACCGCCCAGGAGACGCCGGTTTCGGCGAAATGGTGCAGGGCGGCCAGGTAGAGAGTCTCGAAAAATGTGGGCAGGTTGGCGATGCGCCGTTCGGCCACAAGCCTTTCGCCCAGGGCGCGGGCCGCGCTCACCGAGCGGGCGAAGGCGGCGCGCGAGATGGGCCGGCCGTTGACGCGGATGCGTTCGCGCGCCTCCTGCAGGTGCGGCGAGGTGAAGAGGCCGACCCGCAGCCCGGAGCGCTGCAGGATGGAGGCGACGTAATGGCTGGTCGAGCCCTTGCCGTTGGTGCCGGCGACTTGGACGAAGCGGACGCCCGACGGCGCGAAGGGCGCGGCGGCGATCAGCCGGCGGATGCCCGCCAGCGAAAGCTTGCCCGTCTCCCCCTGGATCCGGTCAAGATAGGAAAGCGCCGCGGCGTAACGCATCGGCCCTTCCCCGGCGGGGACGCGCTCAGTTGTCCTGGCCGCCCTCGCCTTCCTCGAATTCGTTCTTGACGCCCAGGATGTTGGCCGCGCCGTCGTAGATGAGGCGGGTGGCCTTCTTCTGCTCCTGCAGCTGGGCGATGAGGTCCTTGACGCGGGCCAGTTCCTCCTCGATCTTGGCGTCGATTATCTCAATCTGCTTCTTCGCTTCCCGGAGCGTGGACTCGTAGAATGCCCTGGCCTCGACCTTCAGTTTTTCCATATGTTCACCTCGTTGTTATTTTTTTATAGACATGGAGATCGACTTCCATACCTTGACGCGCAGGGAGTTCTTCTGCGCCGGCTGGAACTTGTAGGACTTGACCGTGTCGAGAAGGATGCCGTTGAGCTGGCCGTTGTTGGTCTTGATCAGCATGCGCGCCGTTTCCACGTCGCCGTTGTGGTTGATCAGCACGCTGAAGGTGACGGTCTGCGATCCGCTCATGGCGGCGCGGATCGAGTCGGGGATGTTCGGCTGGGGAGTGGAGACGGCCACGGGCTGCACGTCGACCTCATTCAGGGGGACAATGTCGCCCTCCTTGACCCGGTTCAGCTCGGCGCGCTTCTGCTCCTCGGCCCGGCGCTTCTCCTCCTCCGCCTGCTTCTGGCGGTCGGCCTCCTCCTGGCGCCGCCGCTCCTCCTCCTGCTGCTGCAGGCGGGCGGCCTCCTCCTCCTGCTGCTGCCGCGCCGCCTCCTCCTTCTTCAGGCGGTCGGCCTCGGCCTTCATGCGCCGCTCGTCCAGGAGCTTCTTCTGGTCCTCCTCGGCTTTCTGCTTCTTCAGCGCCTCTTCCTTCTGCTTCGCTTCGTCCAGCAGCTTCTGGGTGGCGGCAAGCTCGTCGGCGATGCGCTTCATCTCGGCCTCTTTGGCCGCGTCGGCGGCCGGAACGCCGCCCGGTTGCACGCCGGCGGCCGCGGCCTGGGTGGCGGCCGCCCGACCGGCCGGCGCGGCCGGTTTGTTCAGGACCAGGAAATAGAAGCCCGCGGCCGCGGCGCACAGCAGCAGCACGGCGGCGACGGGCAGCAGCGGCAGCTTCTTCTTGCCCTTTTCCAGCTCATGGAACAGCGCCTCGGGCTGGAACTCGGTCTTCTCCGCTGCGGCCGGCTTGCGCGGGGCGGCCGCCTTGTCCTCGTCGAAGCTGATGCGGATCCCGCCCTCGGGCGGCGCCGGCCGCGGCGGCTCGGGAACGGCGGCCGGCACGGACGGCGGCGGCGGGGGCTCAGCGGCCCTTGGCTTTTCGGGCGCCAGCGGCGGCTTGGGCACCTCGCGCGGGCGCGGCACATAGGGCAGCGGCTTCAGGTCGACCTTGATCCCTTCGCGCTGGATGTCGTTCTCGAAGAGGCCGTACAGGAAATGCGAGAGATGGACCGGCCCGGGCGCGCGGTCGTATTTCTTGTGGATGTAGGCCTCGAGGTCGGCGATCATGGCCGCGGCGCTCTGGTAGCGCCGGTCGCATTCCTTGTTCAATGAAGTGAGCAGGATCTTTTCGAGCGCCGGGTCGATGTCGGGGTTGACGTCGCGCGGATTGATGATCTCCCCGTTCTGCACCTTCTTGAGCACCAGCATCTCGGTGGTGTCCAGGAAGAGTTTCTTGGCGGTCAGCAATTCGAAGAGCAGCACGCCGACCGAATAGAGGTCGGAGCGGTAGTCGATGCTGCTCTCGCCGCAGGCCTGCTCGGGGGACATGTAGAGCAGCTTGCCCTTGAGCGCCCCGGAGAGGGTCTGGTGGATCTTGATCGAAGCCTTGGAGACGCCGAAGTCGGTCAGCTTGACGTCGCCGTTGTACGAGATGAGGATGTTGGGCGGCGACACGTCACGGTGGACGATGTCCAGCGGCCGGCCGCGGCTGTCCTTGGCCTTGTGGGCGTAGTTGAGCGCCTCGAGGATCTTGATGGTCAGGAAGATGGCGATCTCCTCGGGGAACCACTTGTCGCGCTCGCGCAGCCGGGTCTGGATCTCGCGCAGGTCCTTGCCCAGGACGTACTCCATGGCGATGAAGTAGTAGTTGTCCTTGCGCCCCAGGTCGTAGATCTGGACGATGTTGGGGTGGGAGAGCTCGGCGGCGATCTTGGCCTCGTCCACCAGCATCTCGATGTACTTGTCGTCCTCGCCGTATCCGGAGAGGATCTTCTTGATGGCGATCACCTTCTCGAAGCCCTTGACCCCCTTCTTCTTGGCCTTGTAGATCTCGGCCATGCCGCCGCGGGCGATCATGCCCAGCAGGACGTAATCCCCCACTTCGTTGGGGTTCTCCTCGGCTTTCTTCTCGGGCTTGGGCTCGCGGACTTCGCCCGCCTCCTCGGCGGCGGGAGGCTTCGCGGCCGGGGCAACCGCCGGCGGGGGCGGCGGCGGAGGCGCGGCCGGCTTGGCGGGCGGCGGCGGCTGCAGGAGGGCTTCGCCCAAGTCGATGACCTCGTCCTGCAGCTCGTCGCGCCAGCCCTTGGGCGGCGTGGGGGCGGCGGCGGCAGGAGGCGGCGGCGGGGGCGGGGCCGCGCTCGGCCGGGCGGCCGGCGGCGGGGACGCCGGCGCGGCCGGTTTTTCCATGACCGGCGGGGCAACGGGCATGGGGGCCACCTTGATCTCGGGCATCACCACGGTCTTCGCGGCCGGCGGCGGCGCGGGAGGAGCCGGCCTGGCGGCCGGCGCCGGCGGCTTGCGGGCGGCGCCGAGGCCCAGACCCGAAAGCGTATCCTCGAACTTGCGGGCGATCTCGTCCTCGATGCGGCGCATCTCCTTTTGCACGCCCTCGCGCTTGGGCTGCGGCTGCGCCTTCAGCCCGTCCAGGCTGGCGTCGATGCGCTGCTGGGAGGCGGCGGCGGGCGGAGTCGGCGGCGCGGACGGCTTCTTCGTCCCGCGCAGGCTGTCGAGGTCGAACGACGGCCCGGCGACGCGCGTGCGCCCCAGGTCGGGTTTCGGCGCCGGCGGCTTGAGCGGCACGGTCAGGCCGGGATCGGGCCGGCGCTCGGGAGGCGGAGCCGGCGGGTGGGCGGCCTTGCCGTCGCCCAGGTCGATCTCGAAGGACGGCACCTGCTCGATCTTCTGGATGATGTCGCCGAAGATATCGGCCGAGCTCAGCTTGTCGCCCTCGTCATCGAACTTGGGGGCCGGGATCTTGGCCGTTTCGAACTGGGGCACGCGCGTCGACGAGGCGCCGGCGGGCTGCAGGTCGGACTCCGACATGCCGAGCAGCTCCAGCACCCGCTTGAGCAGCCGCTCCTTTTCCAGCGGCTTCTCGAAGAAATCGTTGGCGCGGTACTGGGTGGTCGCCTGGTGGCGGTACTCCAGCCCCTTGTAGATGGCGCTGATGATGATGATCTTGATCCCCGGGTGCTCCTGGGAGACGGCCAGCGCCAGGTTGAAGCCGTGGAAGCGCGGCAGCATGGCCGCCGTGATCATCAGGTCGAAATGGCGGTCGCGCAGCAGCTGCTTGGCCGTCTCGCCGTCGCCGGCGATCACCACCTCGAACGCCGGCGGGTGAAAGATATCCTTGATGGACAGGATCGTTGACTCGTCGTATTCAACCAGCAGGATGTTCTTGCTCATGTCCTCTCCTCGCGGGCCGCTTCACGTCCCAAGAGGCCTCCCTACAAGATCGATTTGCCGGCATATTTCTCGAACATGCGGATCTTGTCCCGCACCTTGAAGGTGACGGGCATGTTGATCAGGGCCAGCAGGAAGCCGCCGACGAAGAAGTGGAAGGTGCGCTGGAACGGCATGCCCAGCAGCGTGATCACCAGGCCGAAGACGGCGATCAGCTCGGCGAAGGCCAGCAGCACGATGTCGATGGTCCGCCAGCGCTGCAGCAGGGCGGCCAGGGTGAAGTCGTCGCGGACCAGCCGCGGCGAGAAATAGATGGTCTTGCGCACGGCCAGCACGGCGATGATCAGCACGATGGCCACGATGTTCAGGACGTTCCACGCGTCGCGCACGGCCCGGCTGGCGGGCGCCGGCGCCGGCACGAGAAAGGCCACCAGCGCGTAGGCGACGATCGACGCCAGCATGGCCAGGCAGATGATCATCGTCGTCCGCGACTCGCGGCGGATGTGCTCCCTCTCTATCTGTTGCTTCTCGAATTCTGCCAGCATGGATATTGATCTACCATATCTTCGCCTTGAATGTCAATAAGCCGCGCCGCCCGCGCGGGATATCGGGCCGCCGCCCGGTCGTTTGACTTTTGGCCGTGTTCGGGCTATAAGGGGGGCATCATGTGCGGAGTTTTGGGCATTTTTTCCACCGAACCGGTCATCGGGCCGATGTACACCGGGCTGCTGACCCTGCAGCACCGCGGCCAGGATTCGGCCGGCATCCTGACCTACGACGGCCGCTACCACGTGAAGAAGGGCAACGGCCTGGTGCGCGACATCTTCGCCGAGCGCCACATCGAGCGCCTCAAGGGCGCGGTCGGCCTCGGCCATACCCGCTACCCCACCGTGGGCGAGGGCACCGGCGAGGACGCCCAGCCCTTCTGGCTCAACCATCCCTACGGCATCGCCGCCGCCCACAACGGCAACGTGGTGAACTTCTTCGAGCTCAAGAAGGAGCTCTTCGAGAAGTCGCACAAGATCGTCAATTCCAACTGCGACGTTGAGGTCATCCTCAACGTGTTCGCCGAGGCGCTGGAGCGGACGGCCCGCCGGGAGATCACCCCCGACGCCGTCTTCGCCGCCGTCCGCCAGGTATACCGGCGCGTGAAGGGCTCCTATTCCGTCGTCTGCCACATCGCCGACCGGGGCATGGTCGGCTTCCGCGATCCCCATGGCCTGCGGCCGCTGCTCTTCGCCGTCGATCGCCGGCAGATGGTGCCGGCCTTCGCCTTCGCCTCCGAGAGCGTCACCCTCGACCTGCTGGGCTTCGGCGACATCCGCGACGTGGCGCCGGGGTCGGCCATCTTCATCGACCAGAACCGCACCCTCCACGAGCGCACGCTGCAGACGGCGCCCTTCCGCCCCTGTGTCTTCGAGTACGTCTACTTCGCCCGCCCCGACTCCTACCTCAACGGCATCAACGTCTACCAGGCGCGGGTCGACCTGGGCCGCAAGCTGGCCCGCCGCATCCAGAAGAGCGGCATGGACATCGACGTGGTGGTGCCCGTGCCCGACTCCTCGCGGCCGGCGGCCATCGAGATCGCCCGCATCCTCAAGCTGAAGTACCGCGAGGGGCTGGTCAAGAACCGCTACATCGGCCGCACCTTCATCATGCCCGGCGACCGCCTGCGCCAGCGCACCATCCGCCAGAAGCTCAATCCCATCGCCGACGTCTTCCGCGACCAGAACGTGCTGATCGTCGACGACTCCATCGTCCGCGGCAACACCTCGCGCTCCATCATCCAGATGGTGCGCCAGGCCGGCGCGCGCAGCGTCTGCTTCGTCTCCTATTCCGCCCCCCTGACCCATCCCTGCGTCTACGGCATCGACATGCAGACCCGCTCGGAGTTCATCGCCAGCGGGCTGAGCGACGACGAGGTCGCCGCCCGCATCGGCGCCGACCGCGTCCTCTTCCAGGAACTCCGCGACATGGTGCAGGCGGTGCGCCGCCAGAACCCGGCCATCCGCACCTTCTGCACCGCCTGCTTCTCCGGCGAGTACCCCACCCATGACGTGTCGCGCGGCTACCTGGAGCAGATCGAGCAGGAGCGCGAGCAGCTGAAGCTGAAGCAGAAGGACCTGGCGCTCAAGTTCTGATGGAACGCCACCTGCCGATCTCCGGTTCGCTCGGCGAGCTCGACGTCGCCTCCATCCTGGCCCTCATGCACCGCCAGGCGCTGGACGGGCGGCTGAAGGTCAGCGCCGCGCGCTTCACCAAGACCGTCTGGATGCAGGACGGCTGCATCGTCTTCGCCCAGTCGACCCTGGCCGACGACGCGCTGGGGAGCTACCTGCTCGGGCGCGGCGCCATCGACGCGGCCGAGCTGGAGAAGGCGCGCCGGCGCATGCAGAAGAACCGCTGCCGCCTGGGCCGGGTACTGATGGAGATGGGGCAGCTCACCCCCGAGCGGCTGTGGAGCGAGGTCGGCGGCCACATGCGCGCCATCGTCTTCTCCCTGTTTCCGCTGCGCGACGGGCGCTACGACATCCTGCACCCGGTCACCGAGGCCCGCGAGAACATCCGCCTGCGCCTGCCGGTACCCGAAGCCATCCTCGAGGGCGTGCGCGCCATCCGCGACGAGGAGTTCGTCGCCAGCCGCTTCGCGCCCGGCCTGGCCCTGTACCCGTCGCCGGAAGGCGCCGCCCTGGACGCGGAGCTGAAGCCCCACGAAGCCCACGTCCTCGCGCTGGTCGGCGACGGCGTGCCGCTGGAGGAGATCGTCGCCCGCAGCGAGCTGCTGCGCTTCGACACGCTGAAGGTGATCTACGCCCTGCGCGTGCTGGGGCGGATCGGCGACCGCCGCCGGCCCGGCCGCGCCCCCACCCCCCATGCCTCGGTCGGGGCGCCCGCCGCCTTCGCCTCCTTCGACGAGGCCCTGCGGGAATACAACGCCAAGTTCGAAACCATCTACCGCCTGCTGTCCAAGGAGATCGGGCCGGTGGCGCATGCCATCCTGGCCGACTCCATCACCGCCGTGGTCGAGACCATACCCTCCTGCTTCCGCGCCCTCGAGATCCGCGCCGACGGCCGCCTGGAGGAGAGATCGATCCTCAAGGGCGTCTGGCACGAGGACTTCGCCGGCAGCGGCGGCGAGTTCCTGCGCGGCCTGGAGGAGATCCTCTACGCCGAGATCTTCGCCGTCAAGCGGCACCTGGGCAAGGAATACGAGAGCCAGATCCTGCAATGGATCCGCAATCCCGGCAACTGACCCGTCTGCGGCTGCAGCTGGCCTTCCTGGCGCTGCTGTTCGCCCTGCTGCTCCTCGCCGGCACATGAAGGCCGTCGTCCAGGTCCTGGGCCCCACCGGCGCCGGCAAGAGCCGCGCGGCGCTGGCCGTCGCCCGCGCCGTCGACGGCGAGGTCATCTCCGCCGACTCGGTGCAGGTGTACCGGGGATTCGACATCGGCAGCGACAAGCTGCCGCCCGGCGAGCGCGGCGGCATCCCCCACCACCTGATCGACGTGATCGGTGACTGCGCGCAGTTCAACGCCAGCCGCTTCCTGGAGCTGGCCTACGCCGCCGCCGAGGGGATCTGGGCGCGCGGACGCGTGCCGGTGGTCTGCGGCGGCACCGGCCTCTACCTACGCGTCATGATGCAGGGCATCTTCCCGGAAAGCCGCCGCGCCGGGCTCCGCGAGGAGCTGCGCCGCCGCGGCGAAGAGCTGGGCTGGGAAGCGCTGCACGCCGAGCTGCGGAGCATCGATCCCGCCTACGCCGCCAAGGTCAGCGTCCGCGACCGCGTGCGCCTGGTTCGCGCCCTGGAGATCCACCTCGACAGCGGCCTCAGCCCCAGCGCGGCGTTCCAGGCCAGCCGCTCCCCCTTCGCCGGCTGCCGCTTCGTCCGCGTCGGCCTGCACAGGGAGCGGTCGGCCCTGTACCGCGCCATCGACGCCCGCGTCGACCGCATGCTGGCCGCCGGCCTGGTCGACGAGGTGCGCGGCCTGTCGCGCCGACATCCGCCGGACTGCCCGCCGTTCCGCGCCCTCGGCTACAAGGAGGTGCTGGCCATGCTGCGCGGCGAGGCCGACCTGGCCGCGACGCGCGAGCGGATCCAGCGCCATTCACGGCAGTTCGCCAAGCGCCAGCTCACCTGGTTCCGCAAGGAAACGGACATCCACTGGCTCCCCGCCGACGACCTCGCCGCCATCGTCGCCTTCGTGCGCCAATGCCTGCCGAGCGAGCCCTAGCCTGCGGCTGGTTCCCCGCCCCGGCGCGCGAGGCCGAGATCGCCGCCGCCATGAGCGAGCTGCTGGCCCTGTGCCGCGCCGCCGGCGCCGTAACCGCCGGCCAGGCCTGGCAGCGCCGCCCGGCCCCCGACCGCCGCTTCCTGGTCGGCCAGGGGAAGGTGGACGAGCTGCGCGCCCTGATCGCGGCCAACGGCGCCACGCTGGTGGTGTTCCACAACGTCCTGACCACGCTGCAGCAGCGCAACCTGGAGGAGGCCCTGGGGACCAAGGTCATCGACCGCAGCCGGCTCATCCTGGACATCTTCGCCGCCCGCGCCCGCAGCCAGGAGGGCAAGCTGCAGGTCGAGCTGGCGCAGCTTCTTTATCTCCTGCCCCGCCTCACCGGCCAGGGGACGAGCCTGTCGCGCCTGGGCGGCGGCATCGGCACCCGCGGCCCCGGCGAAACCAGGCTCGAAACCGACCGCCGCCAGATCAAGGACCGCATCGCCCGCATCCGCCAGAAGCTGAAGGGAGTGACGTGCAGCCGCGAGCAGCAGCGGCGCGGGCGCCGCCAGCTGCCCGTGCCGCTGGTCGCGCTGGTCGGTTACACCTCGGCCGGCAAGTCCACCCTGTTCACGGCCCTGACCGGCGAGAAGGTCTTCGTCTCGCCGGCGCTGTTCGCCACCCTCGACCCCCTGCTGCGGCGCGTCGACCTGCACGACCTGCATCCCGGTTATTACTTCATCCTGTCCGACACGGTGGGGTTCATCCGCGACATGCCGCAGGAGCTCTTCACCTCCTTCACCGCCACCCTGGAGGAGGTACGCCAGGCCGACCTGGTGCTGCACGTCATCGACGTCGCCGACGCCGGCTGGCCCGGGCGCAAGCTCGAGGTGGAGAAGGTGCTGCGCCAGCTGGGCATCGCCGCCGACAAGGTCGTCCCCGTCTACAACAAGGTCGACCTGCTGACCGGCGCCGGGCTCCCCGACGGGCCCGCCGCGCCCGGCCCCCTGCGCGTCTCCGCCCTCGAGGGCACGGGGCTGGACCCGCTGAGGGAGGAGGTCTTCCGCCGCCACTTCGGTGACTACGCCCCCTATACCCTCGAGGTGGAGGACGAGCGCAGCCTGGAGGCGGTAAGCCGCTGGGCCATCGTGCTGGAGAAGGAGCCGGCGCCGGCCGGCGGCCTGCGGGCCAGGGTTTTATGTTCGCGAGAAAACATGCTACAATTCGAGGAATCCCGCGGAGGTGTAGCCCGATGAAAGCGCTCCTGCCCGCCGTGGTCGTCCTGCTCTTCGTCGCCTGCGGCGGCGTCCAGCCCGTGACCGTCGATTTCCACCTCCCCGCCCTCGACGGCGGCGCCTTCGCCGACTCCTACTACCGCCAGGGCTGGGAGCAGCTGCGCCAGGGCGACAGCGAGGCGGCCTACCGCTCCTTCCAGAACAGCATGGCGCCGCTGGACAAGAAGCAGGCCGCTTTCGGCTACGTCTTCCTGGCGCGGCGGAAGTTCAGCGCCGCCGCCGACCGGTTCGCGAGCGCGCTGGAAGGCAACCCGCAGAACGTCGAGGCGGCCATGGGCCGGGCCATGGTCCTGGAGCTCGAGGGCCGCACGGCCGACGCCTTTCGCGCCTACGGCGACCTGCTGATCCGCGTCCCCGGCGACGCCTGGGTCAAGCTCAAGTACGAGTCGATCCGCTCCGACGCCACCCAGGCCCACCTGCTCGCGGCCGAGCAGGCGCGGGGCCGGGACAAGGGATCCTATCTCCGCGAGCTGGAGCAGGCGGCGTTCTATTCGCCGGAAATGACCGCCATCACCCTGCAGATCGCCGACCATTACGACGCCGAGGGCGACCTCGAGCGCGCCCTGCCCGGCTACGAGGCGGTCCTGGAGCGGGATCCGCACAACGAGGCGGTGCTGCTCAAGCTGGCCGTCCTCTACGAAAGGAAGGAAAAATTCGATCTGGCCATCGTCACCCTGGACCGCCTGCTGGCCATGAAGCCGGGCGATCCGGCGCTGGAGGCCGAAAAAAAGCGCCTCCGCGACCGCTTCCAGGAGGTGACCCTGCCCGAGAAGTTCAAGCGCATCTTCTTCAAGACCGAGATCAACCGCGAGGAGCTGGCGGCGCTGATCGGCTTCTACTTCGAGCGCGACCTCGAGCTCGGCGCCGCTCCCGAGATCCTCACCGATATCGACGGCTCCTTCGCCCGCGAGCAGATCATCAAGACGGTCACCGCCGGCATCATGAACGCCCGTCCCGACCACAGCTTCCAGCGTTTCGCCGCCCCCGACCGCGCCGGCTTCGCCGTGACCTTGCGCGCCCTGATCCGTTTCCTGGAATCGAAGGGACGCCGCCTGCGCTTCACGCCGGCCGCGGCGGCCGCCGTCGCCGCCGACCTGTCGCCCCTGCACAAGGACTACGAGGTCATCTCCGGCCTGCTCAACGCGCAGGTGCTGACCCTCGACGGGCAGGGGAACTTCAACCCGACTCGGACCGTGGCCCCGTCCGAGGTCATCTACGCCCTGAAGAGGATCCAGAACGCCATCGAGCGGTAGCTCAGTGAAAGAGCCTGAAGAGAGTGAAACGTGACGGGGACTTCCCGAAACGGAAGAATCAGGGTATAACCATCAAGCTTTTGCAGACTCTTTGAGTTCGAGCAGCCTGTTCCAGGCACATTTCAGCCAGGCCAGACTCTTTCACTTTTGACTTTTCACTTGGGCTAAAAAAAAGGGCGGCATCCGCCGCCCTTTTTTTTACATCTCAGCTTTCTAGCGGTTCTGCATGTCCTTCATGGACAGGGTGCTCTGCTTGCTGAAGCCGGCGGGGACCGCATAGAGTCCGGCGGGCGGGGTCTTCTGCGAGATCTCCACGACCTGGCTGGCCACGCGCATCTTGCTGCCCATCATGTCCATGTTCATTTCGGTGGCGACCTGGAAGCCGTCAATCTTGAGGAACTCGGAGATGGCCGCGTCGTCCATGAACTGCATCTTGGAGACGTTGGCGTACATCTTGGCGAACATCTTCCAGTCGAAGGGGACCTCGGTGGAGGCCCAGACCGTCATCTTCATCGGCATCATGGCCATGTTCATGTCGACGTTGTAGCCCTTGCAGTTCCAGGTGCCGACCTTCTTGGTCTGGCCGTTGGGCGCGACCTTGACCGTCACCTTCATCATCGAGGCCATCGCCGCCATCTCCTTGGGCAGGAGCTTCGTCATGTCCAGCGGCAGGGGGGTTTCCACGTAGTTCTTCTCCTTCAGGTTGACGATGTACATCATGTTCTTGCCCAGGTCCATGATCGTGATCCGGTCGCCCTGCTTGTTGTACATCTGGGCCTTGTTGACCCACTGCTCGGTGACCTCGTCCTTCGCCGGCTGCTTCTGCCCCATCATCTCGAAGGCGTCGGTGTGCACGTTGGTCCTGATGTAAACGTCGGCCGGCAGCAGCAGGGAAGCGGCCAGCACGACGATCGCGAGAACAAGCGCTTTTTTCATGATTCCTCCTTGGAATACCCATCATAGCCCCGCAATGGTCTCAAGTCAAGAGAATGGATACGCCGGGCTCCCCGACAGGCGGCGGGCGGCAGGATCGTGAACTGAAGAAAGTGATAGTGTTAGTGGGAGTGAAATGCACTGGATCGATTTCTAAAAATTCCAAGATCACATAAAGCGAATTCATGTTGCCAACTTTTGGCTTATGTTTGTTAAATTTCCGTGATCAGAATATTTGGTTATCTGAAGGCGAACGTGAAGGATACTTCGCCTGGCTCCATAAAGATTACGCTGCGGTTCCCAACACGATCACTTTCTTGGGCGCTGGGTGTCTGGATTTTTAGTCTTACAGGTGTCTGGCTTTTCTAAAATCCGCGTTTTGGACAATGTGCCGGGCGCCGGAGCGGCGCGGTGGGGACTTCACGAATTTTTCATGAAACTCCCGGCTGGGATCGCGCGTATAAACAATTGGAAGAGGAAGGAAGGGTTGGCTTCGTACCTCCCCTCTCCCTCCTGAATGCCTATTCTTCCCTTCCTCTTCCTTATTTCGTCCCATCAGCGAATCCGTTCCAGTGACAGTGTCAGTGTCTGGGTCAGCAAAGCCACAACTGGAAATATCATGAGGTTGTGCCCTTGCCTTGACTTTTCACTTTTCACCTTTCACTTTGCACAGTTGTAGGTTTATTGCGGCTCCTCGTCACTCGTCATGCGTTACGCGTCACGAACGTTCAACTTGTGATACAATGGACTCATGAAAATGGACGACGTGGCGAAATACCTGCAATTGGTGCGCCAGGATTCCTTCTTCATCGACTACGACGTGCTGGAGACCGAGCCCTGCGAGAACAAGGGCAAGGAGACCCGGGTGGAGATCGTCAACCCCGAGTTCACCTCGCTCTGCCCGAAGACCGGCCTCCCCGACTACGGCACCGTCCGCATCCAGTACGTGCCCGACAAGCTGATCGTCGAGCTGAAGTCCCTCAAGTACTATTTCCTGCAATACCGCAACGCCGGCGTCTTCTACGAGACCCTCACTCCGCTCATCCTCAAGCACCTGGTCAAGAAGGTCCACCCGCTGGAGATGACGGTGACCGCCGAGTTCACCCCCCGCGGCGGACTGGCGACGAAGGTCGTTTCGACTTACAAGAAATGATCTGTCGTGACGCGTAACGCGTGACGCGTGACGCGTAACCGCATTCACTGAACTCTTCCAAGATGATCGGATATCTCCACGGCAATAACATATTTATCGCGCTTGCCGCCGGCCATAAGGGTGCTCAGCGTGGCATGATGGCTCAAGAGCTTTCTTTGTTCGTTTCCGTGTCTCTCGGAGCATGAATGGAATGTCATTCAGGGTTTTTACTCGTCACGCGTTACGCGTCACGCGTCACGTTTGCTCGTCTTAAAGTTCCCTGTTCACCCAAAGCCGCAAGCCTCGCCGGTAGAAGAAGGCGATCAATGCGGCGTTGATCGCCCAGTAGCCGGCGAACCAGGCCGTGATCTTCCCGACCGGGACGGCATGACGGGTCACCTGCCACCAGTAGTACAAGACGACCGGCCGGGCCAGGAACAGGACGGAGCCGACCACGTAGATCATGCTCCACAACATGTAGGCGATCCCCTGCTTGGAGACGATCACGTGCTCGGGTGACAGCGGATTGGTCTCGTTGGTCGCGATGCCGAGCTCCAGCGCCAGGACGGTCAGGAAGACGACCGCCGGCAGGATGAAGACCGGGGCCAGCAGGCGGGTGAAGCGGTCGAAATGCAGGGTCAGGTCGCCCAACGCCGCCAGGCCGAAGGCGACCAGCATCAGCGGCAGCAGGTGGAAACCGAGCTTCAGCCGGTAGACCGCCGCCTTGTCGCAGGGCGAGGCGAACAGGTGGACCTGCCCCGGCCCCTCGCCGGGTACCGAGGTGAAGGTGAAGCGGGAGTTCAACCCGGCGATGATGAAGACCGCCATGATCAGGTTCAGGTAGATGACCACCCCGCGCACCGACGGGTGCGGCAGCGGGATCATCTTCATGTTGATGACGAAGACGGCCACCAGGGCGCCGACGATCAGCAGCTGCGACCACTGCGCCGGCGTGCGCAGGAAGGTCTTGCGCTCCTTGCGCAGCAGCGGCCGCATGTCCGCGGCCAGGCGGTGGGGCCGCCAGCGCGAGGCGTAGGCGCCGCTGCCGCCGCGGTTCATCTTGTCGAAGAGCTTCAGGTACAGGCGGCGGCGCAGCAGGCCGAGCAGTCCCAGCAGCAGGGCCGCCAGCAGAACGAAGAGGGCGACCGACTTCCAGTATGCCGCGCTGCGGCCGCCGGCGGCATGGCTCATGGCCCTCGCCAGCCAGGAGAACGGAAAGGAATAGAGCGCCCGCATGTCCAGGGAGCCCATGAAGCGCAGCACGTCTTCGATCTCGCCGGGCTCCAGGAAGCGCTCGGGGCGCAGCAGGCGCATGAAGACGACGACCGACGAGATCAGGATGATGGAGAGGACCGACAGCACCGGCTGCAGGCGGCGCACCGAGAAGAAGGCGGGCACGAGCATCCCCAGCAGCACGCCGGCGAGCACGCCGCAGGCGACGAAGAGCAGGAAGGCTAGGAGCACCTGGGCGACCTGCCCGGCGCCGGGGGCGAACCAGCGGCAGTAGCTGGACAGGACCGGCAGCGAGAAGAAGACGACCATGGACGAGCTGTAGGCCGCCGTCTCCGCCAGCTTCCAGGCGAAGGCGCTGCGCAGCGGCAGCGGCGTGGAAAAGAGGAAGAGCAGGTCGCGGGAGATGAAGAAGACGTCGAGCGTACTCAGCAGCGACGAGAGCAGCAGCATGGCGAAGAGGGTCAGGTAGACCATCATCAGCAGCTTCTCGGCCAGGAAGAGCTTGAGCGCCGCGGGGAACTCCTGCGCCCCGGCCAGGTAGGCGAAGAGGCGGTTGAAGAAGAAGCCCAGCACCAGCAGGAAGAAGGCGGCCAGCAGCAGGAGCAGCAGGAACTTCCCCCGGCCGCCGCGCGCGAAGGCGTTGCGCAGCTGGCGCAGCTTAAGCTTCAGCAGGCTCGCCATGGGCCAGCACGGTCTGGAAGTAGAACTCCTCCAGGCTCCCCTGCCCGGCCATCTCCATCAGCCGCGCCAGGTCGCCCTGGACGATGATGCGGCCGTCGGCGATGACGCCGATGCGCCGGCAGACCTCCTGGGCCAGGGTGAGGATGTGGGTGGCGAAGAGCACCGCCGTGCCCCGCGAGGCGATCTCGCGCAGGTGCATCTTGAACTTCCTGCCCACCAGCGGATCGATGGAGACCAGCGGCTCGTCCAGCAGCAGCAGCTTCGGCTCGACGGCCAGCGCCTGGGAGATGAGCAGCTTCTGCCGCGTGCCGGCCGAATAGTTCTCGACCAGCTCGGAGCGGTATTCCTCGAACTCGAAATAGCGGAAATAGAAGTCGCACCTCTCCCGGCGGCGGGCGTAGGGGACGCGGTAGAGGTCCATGAAGAAGTTCAGGTGCTCCTCGCCGGTCAGCTTGTAGTAGAGGAAGGGCTGGTCGGGGACGTAGGCGATCCGCTTCTTCAGCTCGTGGTTCTCGCGGTGATAGGTCTCGCCCTCGACGGTCACCGAGCCGCCGTCGGCGGCGAGGAGCCCGGCCAGGATCTTCAGGGTGGTGGTCTTGCCGGCGCCGTTCGGCCCCAGCAGGCCGTAGATCTCGCCGGGCGCCAGCGTGAAGCTGACGCTCTTCAGCGCCTCGCGCGCGCCGAACGACTTGCGCAGGTCGGTGACTTCCAGCATGAGGGCATTCTATCACAAGACGAACTTTCGTGACGCGTAACGCGTGACGCGTGACATGAAACAGCAAATTGATGATCTATCTAACTTGATGGAAGAAGATCGATAAGCGCCCGAATTCTTTGATCATCAGCGGTGTTCAATCGGAACTAGAGTATTGCGCGTCTTTCATTCAGGTTCATGATTGGGGTAATTTCTCGTTGCAAGTCCCAGGAATTCACTTCATGCTCGCTACTCGTCACGCGTCACGCGTCACACGTCACGATAGTTCGCTTTATTTTTCTGTAAACGTCCACACTCCGTCCCAGTCCTTGGGCGGATCGGCCAGCAGGAAGGCGCAGCGCCTGGCGAAGACCCGCGCCGCCGGGTCGTCTGGCAGTGCGGCGAAAACTCCCGCCGCGGAGGAGAAATCGCCCGAGAAATAGAGGCGCAGGCCGCGGTCGAACTCCTCCAGGCCGCGGGGCGGCATCCCGGCGCCCTCCCGGACGGCGGCGACCTCGAAGATCTCCTCGGGGACCTGCTTGCCCTTGACGCGCACGCGGTCGAGGCGGCGCAGCGCGATCTCCGCGGCGGCCATCTCCCCGGCGAGCGCGCCGCAGATGATCCGGGTGCCGTACTGCTTGTTGATCCCCTCCAGCCGCGAGGCCAGGTTGACGGCGTCGCCGATCACCGTGTACTCGAAGCGCTGGCGCGAGCCGATGTTGCCGACGATGACCTCGCCGCTGTTGATGCCGACGCGCATGCCCAGCCGCGGCAGCCCCGCGGCCGCGAATTCATCATTCAGCGCCAGCAGGTCCTCCTGGCAGCGCAGCGCCGCGCGCATCGCGCGCGCCGCCTGGCGCCCGTCCGCCAGCGGCGCCCCCCAGAAGGCCATGATGGCGTCGCCCTCGAACTTGTTGACGAAGCCGCCCTCGGCGATGATGATCGAGGTCATGCGCTCCAGGTAGGTGTTGAGGACGCGCACCACCTCCTCGGCGGGCAGCTTTTCCGAGAGGGTGGTGAAGCCGGCCAGGTCGGAGAAGAAGACCGTGACCCGCTTCTTCTCGCCGCCCAGATGCAGGCCGCGGGGGTTCTTCATGATCTCGGCCAGGAGCGAGTCGGACATGTAGCCCTTGAAGGCCTTTTCGATGAACTTCTTCTCGCGGCGCACCTGCTGGTAGCGCTGGAAGGCGTCATAGCCGGTGACGGACGCCAGGGCGGCGAGCAGCGGGATGAAATCGAGGTCGATGCCGGCGCGGAACAGCAGGACGTTCCCCGCCAGCGCCGCCAGGACCGCGGCCAGCGCCGCCAGCAGCTGCCGGGGCAGAGTCCGCAGCCGCGACAGGAACAGGTTCAGCAGCGCGATCAGCAGCAGGACCAGCAGCCACTGCAGGCGCGGATCGAGGACGCGGACGAAGTCGCCGTGCAGCAGGTTGGCGACGGCGGTGGCGTGGAGCTCGAAGCCCGAGCTCACCGGATTGACCGGGGTGGCGCGGTTGTCCAGCAGCGCCGTAGCGGTGGCGCCGATGACGACGATCTTGCCCCGCAGCTCCGCCGGCGGCAGCACAGGCTCCTCTCCCGCCTGGCGCCTGACCTGCGACTGGATCAGCTCGGAGATGGCGTAGTCGCGGAAGCTGCCGCCCCGGTAGAAGCGCAGGTTCAGCCCGCCGTCGGCGGCGAAGGGGACGCGCTTCAGGTCCAGTCCGGGATCGGCATGCAGGGCGGCGGCCAGCGCCAGGGAGGGAAACACGCGGCCGCGGTGGCCGACGAAGAGGCGCAGGCGGCGGTACACGCCGTCGCGCTCGGGGTCGTCCTGGGCGTTGCCGCCGCCGCGGGCCGCGTCGCGCAGCGGCCCCAGCTGCTGCTGCACCCTGCCGTCGCGCCGCTCCAGGCGGGGCGGCACCGGCGGCGCCTCCAGCGCGAAGCGCTCCACCCCGGAGTCGTCCCCCTCCCCCTTCAGGAAGAACAACGGCAGGAAGACCCGCCCCGACGCCCGCAGCGAGCGGGCCAGCCACTCGTCCTCGTCCGGGTAGCTGGCCTCGCTGAAGACCATGTCGAGGATGACGGCGCGGGCTCCGGCGAAGGCGAGATAGTCGACGGCCCGGGCGTACAGGCTGCGCGGCCAGGGCCAGCCGATGCCGAACTCGCGGCTGTAGAAATCGAGGCTGCCCTGGTCGATCTTGGCCAGCACCACGTCAGGGGGCGCCGGCCGGCTGGTCAGGCGCGTTTTCAGGTCGTAGACCCGGGTCTCGTACTGCCGGGAGAGAAATCCGCCCAGGACGAAGACAGCGGCGGCGAGCAGCGCCGTCGACAGGAGGAAGCGCTTCAAGTCAGCGGCTCGCGGCCTGCTTCTCGAAACGGGCGTCGCGGGCCTGGCGGTTGGCCGGGTCGGCCGGGGCGACGTTCTCGCCGACATAGTCGATGCGCCGCGCGGCAGAGGGGTGGGCCGAGAAGGCCTTGAGTTTCTTCTTGCCCTCCGCCGCCCGCACCTTCTTGAGCATGTCCAGCAGCGCCTTGGGGTCGTAGCCGCAGGCGGCCAGCAGCTTCAGCGCGCCGAGGTCGGCGTCCTTCTCCTGCGAGCGCGAGTAGCCCTTCTGCAGCAGCGTGCCGCTGATGTCCATGACCGAGTCCTGGAATACGCCCAGGGCGCCGCCGGCGGAGCCCACGGCCTCGCCGGCGGTGAAGGTGCCCAGCGCCTTCAGCCGCTGCAACCGGATCGCCTTCAGCGGGTCCTTGGCCACGACGTGCTGGACCTCGTGGGCCAGCACCGCCGCCAGCTCGTCCTCGTCGGCGGCCATGGCCACGATGCCGCGGGTGAGGAGGATGATGCCGCCCGGCGCCGAGAAGGCGTTGACCTCCGGCGTGTCCAGGACGGCGAAGTGGTAGCCGCCGTAGACCTCGGGCCGGCCCGAGCGCAGCGCCAGGGTGCGGCCCACCAGGTTCAGGTAGCGGGTGAGCTCGGCATTGCGCCACAGGGAGTACTGGCCGAGAATGTTGGCCGCCACCGCGCGGCCGATGTGGTACTCCTCCTCCTCGTTGATCTTGTGCGCGGCGCCGGCGACCAGCTTGGCCCCCTTCTTCACCTTGGTGACGTTGCCTAGGTTGACCGGCTTCCAGGAGACCAGCAGCGCGCCCAGCAGGATGACCGGGATCAGCCGCTTCATTTGAGCCTCCCGTCGCGGATGAACTGGGCCACGGCCGGGACGGCGGCGCCCTGCTCCATGACCCACTCCAGGTCGGAGAAGTTGTAGCCCTTGCTGCCGCGCAGTTTCTTCTCGTTGGCCTCGTCGAAGCCCTTGGCGGCCAGCGCCAGCTCGTCCTGGCTGGCCCCCTTGGGCCCGGGGGCGATGCTGCCCAGCGTGACCTTGCTCTCGGTGACCGCGCTCTGATGGACGTAGCCCTTCACCCCGGCGGCACTGCGTACCAGGTACCAGCCGCCTTCGCTGCCGATCCGCTCCAGGCGCGCTCCCTTCTGGAGCGGAGCCAGGCTGGAGGAGAGGAAGTCGGGCTTGGCCATCAGGTTCGAGCGCAGCACCTGCACCACCAGCGCCTGCCCGGCCAGCAGCACCATGGCGGCGGCCAGTAGGGCGATCATGATCGTTGTTTTCTTCATGCCATTACCTCGATGCATTATTGTAAAAAAATCGCCGGGGATTTGCAAGTGAACGTAGTGATCGTAGCTGCGATAAACGGAGCTCGGCAGACGGCCGACGGCGTACGGCGTACGGCAGCAGCAAGTACAAACGAAATTTCCTCTACGC
>Ga0116153_10001362_pt1 | contig 23057 bp, 22 predicted proteins | sample AD_UKC028_MetaG_FD_89896 | JGI IMG/M metagenome (GOLD analysis project Ga0116153, IMG submission 89896) | Active sludge microbial communities of municipal wastewater-treating anaerobic digesters from USA - AD_UKC028_MetaG | ecosystem: Engineered > Bioreactor > Anaerobic > Digestate | place: USA...
TGATGGCTTCGAGCTCGGCAGGATAGTGATCGCGGCGCAGGCATTCGGCAGCATGCTCTACGGCTATGAAAAGATAGTGGATTACTCGAAGAAAAGGATGCAGTTCGGCAAGCCGATAATAAAATTTCAATCCATCGAGCACGACCTGGTGGATATGTATGTAGAGATAGAAAAATGCCGCAACCTTCTTTACAAGGCGGCCTGGCTCTATGACAGGAAAGACCCCGAGTCGAAGCAGTACTCTTCCATGGTGAAGCTGGCTGTGCCCGAGAGCGCCATAAGGATATTGAACAGGTCCATAGATTTTCTCGGCGGTTACGGCTATATGCGCGACCAGGGACTCGAAGGGGCCCTCAGGGACGTGAGGATAACATCGATCTATGAAGGCACCAGCAAGATACAGAAGAATGTCATTGCAAGGATGCTTTACTAATATTCTTTTAATTATCAACACTTATCTCCGAGTGGGGCAGATTTCCTCAGTAACTGCGTGAAATATCAAAGAGCGGCGATCGATCATTATGTGGTTCACAAATAACCTGCTTGAGTATATACTATCTCATAGTATTATTAACATGTCTTTAGTCGGCGAAAGCGATGGCACCAGTTCAGTGAACATCTAAAAAAGAGGCCGGCAATGCAGTTTCATAGGATCGTTTGCCATTCTGGACGGCTGTATTTATACTTTTTTCTGATATTGCTGTCATTGTTCAACCCCGCAACCCTGTCAGCTGCAGGCAATGACCGCATCGTCCGTGTGGGTGTCTATGAAAATGCACCAAAGATCTTTGTTTCCGATACCGGCAAACCCTCAGGCATCTTTATCGATATAATAGAAAGCATCGCCGGAAAAGAAGGGTGGACACTGAGCTATGTGTCCGGTACATGGGCGGAGGGCCTGGATCGCCTGCAAAGCGGCCGGATAGATCTTATGCCCGATGTGGCCCTTACGCCTGAACGGGAAAAGATATTCTCCTTCCACAAGGAGCCGGTCATGTTTGACTGGTTCCAGGTATATGCCAGGAAAAACCACAAGATCCGCTCGCTGATCGAACTGGATGGAAAGAAAATAGTATTTCTTGAACGTTCGGTCCAGCGCGAGGTCTTCGGTCGCCTCGTAGAAGGGTTCGGGTTGAAAACCACCCTTATTTCTGTGGCTGATTACAAGCAGGCATTCAATAAGGTTGTGAAAGGGGAGGCTGACGCCGCCATCACCAATCGTTTCTATGGTCTGAAACATGCGGACAGAGAAGGACTTGAAGACACGGCGATCATATTCCATCCGACCCACCTCTTTTTCGCGGCGTCACGAAACGTTCCGGCCCACCTGCTTAACTCGATCGACAAACAATTGAAAGTCCTGAAAGAAGACCCTCAATCGGCATACTACGCATCCCTGAAGCGGTGGACGGCGGAAGAAACGGCCTTAAAGTTCCCGGTGTGGATACAGATCCTCGGGCTGGTCGCAGGGGTCGTATTGTTCACGAGCCTTGCAGGCGGTGTTCTGCTCAAGCTCCAGGTGAACGCGCGCACAAGGGAACTCCGTAAAAGCAACGAGGAGATGGAGGAGCGCATCAGGGAGCGCACGGCCCAGCTTGCTGAAGCCATGGAAAACGCCCAGGCGGCCGACCGGATCAAGTCAGCCTTTCTCGCCACAATGTCCCACGAACTGCGGACCCCGCTGAATTCAATCATAGGTTTCACGGGCATTATTCTGCGAGAACGCGTAGGGCCGTTGAACGACGAGCAGAAGAAGCAGCTGAACATGGTGCGCAGCAGCTCCCAGCACCTGCTTGCGCTCATCAACGATGTCCTCGATATATCAAAGATAGAAGCAGGCCAGCTGCAGCTGGTACCGGAAGATGTCAGCCTGCCTCATTTAATTGAAAAAACCCTGCAGAGCGTGCACCCCCTTGCTGAAAAAAAGGGGCTTGAACTTACACTTGAGATACCCCGGGAAATAGACACCGTAAAGGGCGATCCCCGCCGTATAGAGCAGGTCATTCTGAACCTGCTCAGCAACGCCATAAAGTTCACGGAAAAAGGCTCGGTGAGGGTCGTATGCGAACCGAATGAGAATAGTATTATTGTAAAGGTCATCGATACGGGTATCGGCATCAGGGAAGAGGACACTGAAAAGGTCTTTCAGACATTCCGGCAGGTCGATGCAGGACTGAACCGCAGCCATGAAGGGACGGGGCTTGGCCTGTCCATATCCAAAAGACTCGCTGAATTGATGGGGGGCGATCTCAAGGTGACGAGTGTGTTGGGGTCGGGAAGCACGTTCAGCTTCTCTCTGCCGAAGAACGGGAGCGGTATATGAATGGGAAGATCCTTGTCATAGAAGACAACGAACAAAATCTCTACCTCATCAGGTATATTCTTGAAAACTGCGGCTGCGAAGTCTCCTCCGCGATGGACGGCAAAGAGGGGATCGAACTGGCAGCGAGACTGCTGCCGGACCTGATCCTCCTTGATATCCAGCTGCCCGTCATGGACGGTTATGACGTTGCCCGGGCCCTGAGGCAGAACCCCGCCCTTGCGGACACGCCCATCATCGCCGTGACGTCCTATGCCATGCCCGGCGATAAAGAAAAGGCGATGGAGGCAGGCTGCACCGGCTACATCGAAAAACCCATCGATCCCGACAATTTTGATAAGCAGGTGGAAGAATATCTGTCCGCGAACAAAAAGGAAGGGGCAGGAAAATGAAAAAGAAGGTCCTTGTCGTTGACGATAACGTTGACAACACCTATATGCTGAGAAGTCTGCTGGAAGAGGAAGGCCTGGAAGTAATAATGGCGCAAAACGGCAGGGACGCCCTGGAAATGGCCCTCGCCGACCCTCCGGACATGATCGTTTCGGACATCCTCATGCCCGTCATGGACGGCTATGCCCTGTGCCGTCACTGCAAATCGAATGGACGGCTGAAACATATCCCGTTCATGTTCTATACGGCCACATATACGGGACAAAAGGATGAAAAGTTCGCCCAGGACCTGGGCGCGGACCGCTTTGTCCTCAAACCGCAGGAACCGGATATACTGATCGGTATGATAAAAGAACTGCTGGAAGGGGGACAAACTGCAAGGCCCGGATCGTTCAAGCCGCTGGGCGAGGAGATGGAGTTCTTCAGGAGGCACAACGAGATCCTCTTCGGAAAGCTCGAACAAAAAATGCTGGCCTTGGAAGAGGCGAACCTTGAACTGAAGAAAAGAGAAGAGGACATACGCAGGGATGGGGAATTCTTGAGAAGTATCATCGAGAACATCCCCGACATGATATTCGTCAAGGAAGCGGAAAATCTTCGATTCGTGAAGATCAATGAGGCGGGGGAGAGGTTTCTGGGGGTGAACAGGCAGGACATGATCGGAAAGAGCGACTACGATCTTTTCCTCGAGAGCCAGGCCGATCTTTTTACGGAAAAGGACAGGGAAGTGCTCAAATACAAACAAATGGTCGATATCCCCGAAGAGTCGATCCTGACAAAGCACCTCGGGGAGAGGATCATACATACAAAAAAGATCCCGATCGTCGAAAGTGGAGGGAGGCCGGTCTACCTGCTGGGCATCTCGGAAGACATCACCGAGCGCAAAAAAACTGAAGAACAACTCAAAGAAACCATGAAAAAACTGAAACAAAGCCTGATAGGGACCATTCATGCGATGTCGATGATGGTGGAGGCGCGCGACCCTTACACGTCAGGTCATCAGAGGAGGGTTTCGAGCCTTGCCGTTGCGATTGCCCGGGCAATGGGTCTTTCGGAGGCCACGATCGACAATATCGGAATGGCCGGCAATATCCATGATATAGGGAAAATGGCCATCCCTTCAGAGATATTGAGTAAACCGGGCAAGCTTACCGGCATAGAGTTGAAACTCATCAAGGTCCACCCTCAAACAGGGTACGACATATTAAAAGATGTTGAGCTGCCCCATCCCATAGCGGAGATAGTCCTGCAGCACCACGAGCGATTGGATGGTTCCGGCTACCCCAATGGTTTGAAAAATGGTTCAATCTTCCTTGAATCCAAGATCATATCGATTGCCGACGTAGTGGAGGCCATGGCGTCCCACCGTCCTTACCGCCCTGCCCTGGGAATGGAAACGGCGCTGCAGGAGATCGAAAAGAACAAAGGTATCTTTTATGACGCGGACGTAGCGGATGTGTGTGTAGAATTGTTCAGGAACAAGGGATTTACGATGGAATCGGCAGCATCGTAGCCAATTCGGCCGGATATTGAAAGTGTTGTATAGGAACCGCGTAGAAAAAAAGAGAGAACATGGCGGGCCTGAGTGGTATGAAAAAGGATGAACTGGTCCTGGAAGTGGAAAGGCTCCGGCGACATATAACCAAACTCGAAGAGTCATCTACCGATAAAGACAATCTCATTCAAAAAACATCGTTGCTTGCCAGCATTGTCGAGTCCTCAAATGACGCTATCATCGGCCTGACGGTGAGCGGCGCCATAGTCAGCTGGAACAGGGGCGCGGAGAAGATCTTCGGATATTCTCCCGGTGAGGTTTCCGGGTCCAGCATTTCCATCCTGATCCCCGCTGACGATCTGGAAGAGTTCTTGAATATGCAAAAAAAGGCCCTGTCAGGGCAGCATATTGACCACTGCGAGGCGACCTGCCTCAGGAAAGATGGATTTCCTCTCCCGGTCGTTCTTTCTGTTTCTCCCATCCTTGGTGTTGCACGGTCCGCCGTTGGAGTTTCAGTTATAATACGCGACATAACGGGCCGCAAGCAGGCGGAGGTGCTCCTCAAGCAAAGTGAGGAGAAGTTCCGCCTGTTTTTTGAAAACGTTGTTGAGGGGATCTTCCAAACCGAACCGGAAGGGAGCTTCATCAGCGTAAATCCGGCGATGGCCCGAATACATGGTTTTGGATCACCGGAAGAAATGACGGGATACATAACAAACATCGGTGAACAGCTCTATGTTGATCCCGAAGACAGGGAGAGATACCGCATGATCCTTCAGGAGAGCGGGGCGGTAAAAGACTTCGAAGCACAGGTATACCGCAAGGACGGACGCATTATTTGGACATCGGTCAATTCAAGGGCGGTGAGGGATGCCGACGGGAACATACTGCGCTTTGAAGGCACTGCCGAGGACATCACCGACCGCAAGAAGTATGAAGAAGAGCTTAAAAGATCAGCCCAGAAACTCAGGAAAAACCTGGCAGGTACAATTCAGGTCATATCAATGATGCTGGAAACCAGGGATCCTTACACCGCGGGCCATCAAAAAAGAGTATCAAAACTTGCCCGGTCCATAGCGCAGGAGATGAACGTGTCACCAGACATAACCGATATTATCAGGATGGCGGGCAGCATACATGATATCGGGAAAATGTCCGTCCCCGGTGATATTCTGAGCAGACCGGCAAGGCTGAACGATGTGGAGATGCAGTTGATGAGGGTCCATCCCCAGACAGGGTATGATATTTTAAAGGTCGCAGATCTACCTCATCCCATGGCCGAGATCGTCCTTCAGCACCATGAAAGACTCGACGGTTCAGGATATCCACAGGGGTTGAAGAACGATGAAATTCTATTAGAGGCGCAGATACTTTCTGTTGCAGATGTGACCGAGGCTATGATCTCCCACCGTCCCTACCGGCCGGCTTTAGCCCTCAACGTCGCCCTTGAGGAGATAGAAAAAAACAAGACCATCCTTTATCATCCAAAGGTTGTCGAGGTATGTTTAGGGCTGTTCAGAGAGAAAAGGTTTGCCTTCGAGTGAATAGAATGCCGCCTCCCGGCCTTTATATTTGATGAAAAAAATCATATTTGGCCGTTGACAACGATAGGATAAAAAGCCTCTATTGTGTCATATCCGGCAGACGGTTTGTGCTGATCTGTGGTAAAATTGTGAAATCGGCAAAAACTTGTTCGTGCGGGTATGGCCAACCGGGAAGAATGTTTTTGATAAGGGATATGAAGGTTATAAGATCGAAAGGATTAGTTTGAATGCGCCGCTTCCGACAGTCGACGGTATAGGTCCGAGCTGCCTGAGGATAACTGGTGGCGTGGGGCAAAACATACTGGAGTATCTGGGGGCACGGTTTCCCAAAGTAAAAACGGAAACCTGGATCTCCCGAATGAGAAAGGGAGAAGTGGTGGATGAAAAAGGGGCCCCATTAAGGGCAGACAGTCCCTGTCGAATCGGGGGCTATATTTTTTACTACCGTGAACTGGAACAGGAGACCCCGATCCCTTTTGAGGAGCGCGTCCTTTACCGGGATGACCATATCCTGGCGGTGGACAAACCGCATTTTTTGCCTGTCATGCCTTCCGGCAGATTTCTCCGTGAAACCCTCCTTGTCCGCTTAAAAAAGAAATTTGGGTTTGAACACCTCGTACCTATCCATCGCATCGACAGGGAAACCGCGGGAGTGGTGATATTTTCCCATAACCCCGATAGCCGGGGCGATTACGCGTCGCTCTTCCAAAAACGAGAGGTAAGCAAGGTCTACGAAGCTCTGGCCCCGACACTCCCGGACGGCCGTTTCCCCATGACATACCGCAGCTGCCTGGCGGAGGGGGAGCCCTTTTTCCGTATGAAAGAAGTCGATAGTGAGCCCAATTCCGAAACCCGCATCGATGTCATCGAGAACAGGAGAGACACAACCCTTTACAGGTTGACCCCTGTTACCGGGAGAAAGCACCAGATCAGGGTGCACCTTGCGGCCCTCAAGATCCCCATCATCAATGACAGGCTTTACCCGGACCTGCAGCGCCGCGGGGCGGATGATTTTTCCCTTCCCCTGAAGCTGCTGGCGCGGGCCATCTCTTTCCCGGACCCTCTGACGGGACAGGACAGATGTTTTCAAAGCGGAAGGGAGCTTTGATGACGGGGACAATCTTTCCGCCGCCCTTGATCGTTCCATTACCTGCCGCGCGAGACCCGGCCCGGGATCGCTCCTCGCTGTCGAGGGAGAGACCCTGTCGATGAACAGCCGGTCGTTATCACCACTCTTTCAACCAGAGGGTATTTGATCAGCCTGCCATATTCCTGCAAGGTTGACAGTACCTTATAGATGGCGGTATATTAAGTGTTGCAGGTCGTGACCGAATCTATTCACACACATAAGGAAATATTCCACAATGGACATTCCACGGATCTTCAACATCACCGAAAGTGCTCACCGCATCCATAACCCGTTCACACCCGAAAAGCTCGCCACTCTCGGCGCGGCGCTGCGTCTGGAAACGGGGACCCGGGTGCTCGACCTCGGCAGCGGTTCTGGGGAGATGCTGTGCACCTGGGCACGCGATTACGGAGTCATCGGCACCGGCATCGACATGAGCCGGTTATTCACCGAGCAAGCGAAACTCCGCGCTGAAGAACTCGGCGTGGCCGATCAGATCAAGTTCATCCATGGCGATGCTGCCGGTTTCGTCTCTGACGAGAAGGCCGATGTGGCAGCCTGTGTCGGCGCCACGTGGATCGCCGGGGGAGTTGTCGGCACCATTGAGCTTCTCGCGCAGAGCCTCCGCCCCGGAGGGATCATCCTCATCGGCGAGCCCTACTGGAGGCAGTTACCGCCGACGGAAGATGTTGCCAGGGGGTGTCTTGCCGGCTCAATCTCCGACTTTCTCCTGCTTACAGAACTTCTCGCGTCTTTCGGCCGCCTCGGCTGCGACGTCGTGGAAATGGTTCTGGCAGACCAAGACAGTTGGGACAGATACGAGGCGGCCAAATGGCTCACCATGCGCCGATGGCTTGAAGCCAATCCCGACGACGAGTTCGCGAAAGATGTTCGAGCCGAACTGACCTCGGAACCCGAGCGCTACGCCGCCTACACGCGTGAATACCTGGGCTGGGGCGTGTTCGCGCTGATGAGGCGGTGACGAGTTGGGGCATCCGGCGGATCGTCAATGGCTGTGCCGCGCAAAAGCCGGTGGCTCGCCGAGGTGTGGTTGAGCCTGAATTCATTTCTTATGGTCTAGTTCTCCGTGCAATCAACAGAAAGGTCGGTCGCAGGCAGGCCTAACAATTCATTCAAGCCGATGCCGCTTCGCGGCACGGCTTAATTCAGGCGTTATGATCTGTTTCTGTTCGTAATTCTCAAGATTTCATAAAGCTCAACGCAAGATTGGCAGGTGGTACGGGAAACCTTTTAAGGCCGATATGGATTTTGGAAAGATCAATTGGGAGATTTATTTGCTTCTTCCTGAAATCGAGGGTTTCAACGAAAGGCGCAGTATACCGCCTTTTACGCAGTGCTCCCCGCTGCAGGCGCCCCGAAGAACAGACTGACGCTTGACGCAACGAGCAAATTTATACTATGATAGTATCACTGCATCAGGTACATAACATAGACACCCTTCTGCAGCAAAAAACATTTATATTATCGGGGTATAGAATGGAGATTAATAATTCCAGTAACATGGAAACAGAGAACGGTTTTTCCGGGTCCGATGAAATCAATGATTGTCTCCCCCGGGGGATCTTTTCTACCGAAGATGTTGAAGACGACTTTCTTTCAGAATCCCATATCGACATAGTCGAAACGATGCAAGGGAAGGTTGGGCCGCATAAGGGAAAGAATACGGACCGGGGAGAGGTTGAAAGGTTATCTTCAGAAACGACCGATAACATAGTATGGGCCTACTTAAAGGATATGGGGCATTTATCACTCCTCACATCTGATGAAGAATACCAGATAGCGATAAAAATTGAAGAAGCTGAAAAAAAGGCAAAGAATATCCTGTTTGACCTGCCACAGGCAGTGAACGAACTCTTTGAAATAGGCCTGCAATTGAAGGACGGGACTATAAACATAGTAGACGTGATCAATGATATTGATGAAATGGACTATACACAAAAAGATGAGGAGAAATATAAGAAGAAAACCATATCCTCTATCAATACTATAAAAAGGCTTCACGAGAAGAAGGAAGAAATAAAGAGAATGCTAGCGGGAGCCGACAAACTGAGCAGGAAGGAACTTATCAATGATCTGCAGAAGATTAAAGATAAGTCAGACGGGATCGTGGTTAATCTCAAACTTAGCAAGAAGCTTCTCGTATCGATAATCAGAAATATCACGCAGCAGATGAAGTTCATGACCAAGGCTGAGACAAGCATCGTAAAACGGAAACTGATCGAGCTCGGCGAAATTGAAAATGGACTGAAGATAGTCAGGAACAGGCTCGTTCAGGCAAACCTGAGGCTTGTAGTTACTATCGCCAAGAAATACCTCAACCGGGGGCTGTCATTCCTTGACCTTATCCAGGAAGGTAATATAGGGCTCATGAAGGCTGCTGAAAAATATGATTATCAAAGAGGCTACAAGTTCTCTACCTACTCAACGTGGTGGATCAGGCAGGCCATAACACGGGCAATTGCAGATTGTGGACGGACTATCAGGGTACCGGTCCATATACTTGAAACCAAAAACAAGATCAGCAAGGCCGCTGTGGCCCTCTTCCAGGAATTGGGGGGGCAGCCGAACGTCGAAAACATTTCGCTTAAAGCCGGGCTTTCCCCGGAGAAAGTCAGAAAGATCATGAAGGTTTCCGCCGGGACCGTATCACTGGAAACGCCCGTCGGAGACAATGAGGCCAGGCTTGGTGATTTTATCGTGGACCGAAAGGCCTCTTCGCCTTTTACGGAGTTTGTGGATAGCTCTCTCAAGGAAGAGATAGACAAAGTTCTGTCAACCCTTACCCCGAGAGAAGAGAAGATTATCAGGATGCGGCTCGGCATCGGCGAGAAGACTGATTATACCCTGGAAGAAGTGGGCGATGTCTTTGGGCTAACCCGTGAACGTATCCGTCAGATCGAGGCCAAGGCCCTGAGGAAACTGCAGCACCCCTCAAGGCGAAAGAGGCTGGAGAGCTTCCAGGAATAAACTTACCTTCCCTAAAAGAACTGTTTATATTCCCTGCCGGTTTTATCACGTGATCCTTAAAACCGGAGCAAAAAGGCCGCGCGCTCCATCTGTCCTTATAAATCTTTAATTTACAAATTGTTACTTGAACGAAACCGATAATAGCAATAAAATATATAACTTTATTTATGCTTAAGGAGATTGCAATGAAAAATACATTACGGGTGTGGATGGCCTTTTGCTTGCTGATCGGATTTGCGGGCAACGCACTTGCGGCGGACAGCAAGGAGAATAAAGCAGGAGAAACACAATCAAAATCCAGCCCCGTCACGGGAGAAAAAGCATCGGCGGAAAATATAAAGTTTGATGAAACAACAACGCAGTATTTGAAAAAGCTCAGAAGTATCAATTCAGAACTGGTGGCCGCTCACCGCGAACTGTACAATTACAACAATCCTGAAAAAACCACAAAAGGGATAAGTATGGCCGATATTCTAAATCAGGAAAGCGCGTCGCGCGAGGCAAAGGAACAGGAACAAACATTGAGGAGCAAAAAGGCCAGAACGGAGGAGAAAATAAGCAATCTCCAGAAGGATGTTGAAAAACTGAAACAGGACCTGCTCAAACACTATAATGGGGAATTGCCCAAACATGTATCAGATGCGTGGCAAACCGAAGAAGGCTACACTGCGTATAAAATTTCCAAAATCAAATAGCGCGGTTGCATTAAAAGCGCTTCCTGGCCCGGTAGAGGGCGGGAGAGATATTTTACGTATCCGGGCGTCCTTTTCTATACAGGTTCGCCGATCAACCCTCCCCCTTTAGTTCTATTGTTTCAACCTTTACCCTTGCCAACCCTTTTCCGTAATATCCGAGCTTTTTGGCGGCACCGGCTGAGAGATCGATGATCCTGTTGCCGGATGAAGGGTTCCGGTCGCTGGGGAAAGGCCCCCTGTCATTCACTCGCACAATGACTGAGCGGTTGTTCTCCAGGTTCGTAACCTTCACGTGCGTCGGAAGAGGCAGGTATTTATGGGCCGCCGTCATTTGCGTCGGGTCAAAGACCTCACCGTTGGCGGTCATGCGCCCCTTGTTTTGGCGCAGGGTTTCGTAGCCGTACCATGATGCTATGCCGGTTTCTTCGTAAGACTTTGCCTGTTCGACGGACATGGGATAATATCTCTTTCCTTTTACCGTGTAAGGCGCGGTCTTGACCCGGCCCTTGCGAATGGCCTCTTTTGGAGGCAAATCGTCGATCGTTTCAATATCTTCATTGACGAGCGCCCAGTCGATGGGGGCCTTTACCACCTTGAAGGTAAATCCTCCGATCTTGTAAACGATTTTCGTTGTGCCCGCAGTGAGTTCATAAGCCCCCTTCACAACGTAGTAACCGCCTTTTACAGTGCCGGCGACCACCTTATACGGCACCTTGACAATTGAACAATTAACGAAGAAAAGGCAGATCGAGGCAACAGAAAGAGCAAAAATAAGGCGTTGTTTTATTATGCGCCGCAAAGCTTTACGCACCGAATTTGCCTGCGTCATCACTCATATACAGAATAGCATATTCAAGAAAGCAATAGAACAGGGCCGCTTCAGAATTACGGAAACAGCCCCGCTCTTTATTAAAAAAAGAAATAAGACAGCTTACACTGGATGGCTTGAGAGGCATCTTTTTTGAGAATGGTCTGTCCCCTATAAATATGCCCGGCTTCTGTGTAATGATCCGGGTAGAAGGGTGTTTAAGCTTAAATTGAGATTAATAAAAAAAAGATTCAATTGAAGTTAACACCCTTTCATTTGTCCAGCACAAAAATTACATCAAGGGTAACACGAAATCTAAGAATCGCCCCGTTTTCCACGTGAGCATATTGATCTTTCACGCGTATTCCGGTAATACCCCTCAAGGTCTTGGAGGCCCTGTGAAAACCGTTTAGTATGGCGTCCTCAAAACTTTTTTTTGAATCGGCAATAATTTCTGTTACTCGTGCAACCCTGCTTTCGGGTACCATGTTTTCTCCTTGATGCTTTTTTCAGAAACTAACAAGATGCAGCCGTTGTGTCAACAGCTTTTAGCATATCGTCCACTTTGCGCTGATATTAGAAAGACGCATTGCATTGGTGGCTGAGGGCCACAACCCGGCCATTTTTGTGTTTTACTATTTCCAGTGTATAGCTTTCTGTGTTGTTTTTTCAGGCTGCGTAAAATATGCTATTAAGAAAAACTGATATACAAGGTTGGTATATTAACCGATGGGGCCGGCAAGAGACGGATATTGAATTGGATTACTCAAACCTTGAATAATCAGTAAGGAGACAAATATCGATGGCTAAAGTGTCAGCCTTCAAATCGGCCGAAGGCAGGGATAGTTTTCTTGTGTTGTACAACGCAATTCTTGCGCGCTGGCCTGTAGCTTATGAAGAACTTGACATCCCTACCCATTTTGGAACAACTCATATTATCGCCAGCGGTGCTTTGGACTCGAAGCCCCTGTTCCTTCTGCATGGCATGACAGCGAGTGCGACCGCATGGCTCCCCAACGTTGCAGATCTCAGCAGGCGTTACCGCGTATATTCCGTCGATGTGATCGGAGAACCCAATAAGAGCAAGCCGATACTTCCGGTGAAGAACAGGAGGGAATTTGCGAAGTGGCTTGTCGAAGTGTTCGACGGGCTTGGAATAGATCGGGCCAACATCGCAGGGAACTCATACGGAGGATTTTTGGCCCTCAATCAGGCCTCCCTTGCCCCTGAACGTATTGAAAAGCTTGTTCTTATCAGTCCTGCCGCCTCCTTTACCCAGATATGGTCTTTCTATTTCCGCCTGGTACCTGCATTGTTTGGTCCAGACAAATTCACGTCCAGTTTTACAGAATGGATCCTGCAAGGGTTGCCATGTGATAAGGACTGTGGTGAGTTATCAAGGGTATTGCAGAAACATGGGAGATCTATCAACAGGGTATTCCCTGTTGTCTTCAAGGAGAAAGAGTTGCAAAAAGTCTATCATCCGACGCTCCTTCTTATCGGGGACAAGGAGGTTATCTATGACCCGCAGAAGATAATAAGGAGGGCAGGACAACTGCTTTCGAATCTTCAGGGCGAGATCGTTCCCAATGCCAATCACATAGCGGCAATGTCAAACCCGGAATATGTCAACAAGAGGATGATTAGATTTCTGGATGGTGAGCCCATATAGGGGTAATATACACTTATGCCTTTAAGAATAAACAATTAAAAATATCACTCTCACTGGCCGGTAATTGTGTTGATATCCGCCCCCCCGGTTAAGCTCTTTATGCTGTACGGCCGCTATTTCTTCCGGATGCGTATGATCATTTTCAAATGAGTGCCCTTACCGACCTCTGAGATGATGCGAAACGTGTCTGAAAAGTTTTTCATATTGGATAGTCCCATGCCGGCCCCGAAGCCCATGCTCCGGATCTTTTCCGTAGCCGTTGAATAGCCTTCCTTCATGGCTAATTCGATATCCTTTATACCTTGACCTTCGTCTATTGCTTCGATGATTACAAACTTGGGTGTTACCCGGAGCACTATCTTGCCGTGGTCAGCATAGGAGCATATATTCGTTTCTGCCTCATACGCGACTACGGCTGCTCTCCTGATCGTCTGTTTGGAAAGATCCATGTCTGTCAGCAGTGCTTTGACCTGACTGGAGATATGCCCGGCGTTTTCAAGTCCTCCTTTTACGGAGAATGACTTCTCAAAGGTTTCATGAGAAATCACGTGTTTCGCCGACCTTTTCTATACAGCCCACGATTCCCTTGGCGTAGAGCCTGCCGACGGCTTCAAAGAGGATAAATTTTGTTGTCAGAAGCGGGATTCTTAGTTCCTCTGCAAGCCGGATCGTTTCCGGTAAAGGGTACTTTCCTCGCACCATTATAATGGCTGCGATATCAAGAACATCGGATGTACGGACAACCTGGGGGTTTATAAGGCCGGTAAGCAGGAGACTTCCCGGTTTGGCAAAGGCAAGGACGTCACTCATTAGATCGGCGCCAAAGGCGGCCCTTACCTCCATGTCCAGCTGATCCTCGCCTACAATAAATTCAGCATCAAGTATCTCTTTAACTTCTTGCAGCCTCACTGTGTTGTTCTCCTTTTAATTTAGAATATGTAAAAAAATGGGCATGTAATCAACCTCAAATTTCAGCGAAAAAACACACTGTTCAGACAGGCAAAGCTGCTATGCCGGAAAAAGCTTCAGGGTGTTGCGCAAAGGACGTGCGGTACCAAGTAATCCCGCATGTGTCTGGAGTTCGGGAAACGATGGCCTTTTTAAGTTTCAAGAGATCTGCGGCTTTAAAGTTGAAACATCCTTTCCGTTGATCGGGCGGTTCATTCATCAGCCGTTTGGCAGTGTACCCCCATTTCTTTGCACACACGCATGATGCCGTTCAGGACTATCGAAGTGCCTGCCTTTCCGGTTGTCGTGGAAACCACAAGAAGCTGGCTTATGTTGTCCCCGAGACTGCTTACCTGCATTCCCGCGGAGAGTTTGCCGTCGGTGAATTCGATGGTAAGTGCTTTATCGTCCTTCTTCGTGATCCTCATATCCTTGTTGGCCTGCAGGATGTTGATCGCGGTGCTGTAGACCTTGTCAGCGCGGGCCTCGAGGAGGACCGTGGCGGCGTCATATCCCGGCTGAGGAGCGTTTTTTGTGTCACTTACAGGTTGCTGACTGCTCGTCTCTGTGCTGCTCGTAGCCTCGCTGGTCAGTTGTTTTATCTTCCCGAGGGCTTTTCTGCCGAGTGTTACCCACTGCGCATTCGCGACACCTGAAAGGGACATCAGCGCGATAAGAAATATAGCAACGGATCGCAGGATTTTTGACATCGTCGGGATACCTCCTCCATATATTTATTCTTTGCGGCATCGGCGGCATATTCCAACATACCGTTTTCGGGACATACCACACTTAAAGATATGTAGCTAATTATCTATTCAAACGTAAACTTATACAAGCAATTTTTAAAAATAATTTCTGCTGCTATATACCTTAGAGAGAGGCAGGAAAGGAAATAGCAAGGTATACAATGAACCCCGCAGATCTTCTTATGCAATCAGGCAAGCTTGTCACGCAGGTGGAGCAGCAGGTGGCCGCCATCGTCACCGCCATAGCCTTCTTCATGGGAAGCTCGCGGCTTGCTTTTTTGCTTTATAAAAAAGGACATGAAAATATCGTTCCCTATCTGAAAGACCAGGCCGGCAGGTTCATAATCATCTGCGCACTTTGCACACCCCTTCCGTTCCTTGGCGGTGCCGACGGCAAGGGCGGCACGTTCATCGGGACGTTTCCGCGGATGATCATATCTGCCGGATTTGCACAGGCGGGAGACGGAAAGGTATTCGCGAACCTTGATTCCGTAAAAAACAGACTCGCCACGGCTTCGGCACAGCAGGACCTTTCGGAGAAACTGAAAAACATCAAGGAAACGTCGCCGCTGATGGGGGTGAAGATCAAATGGGTAGACGCTATCAAGGTGCGCCTTGCCCAGCTCATCTTTCTTCTCCCCCTTATCCCCCCCTCTGCATGCCTTGCGTTTTTCCATTCCGGGCTGGGTGTTTTCATGATGATGATCTGTTACGTTGTATCTGAATATATGGCTGTCATCTCTTGCGGGATAGGGGTGAACGTCGATGTTGAAGGTATGGTATTCGTTCTGGCGACAGTCCGGGAACTGGTGCGCGGCCATGCAGGGGCCATCGCTGGATTTCTCTTTTACACGTCATTGATCTTTGCTTTCACCGGCGTCATCATTGCTGCTGCCATCAGGGCTGCAGTCTTTTCCGTCACCTTCCCTTTTTCCGTCATCAACATGGCCTTCGATTCACGGCGGGACATCTTTTTTCAGAACATCGTTAAGGCCTTTGCCATAGCGCTGACGCCGATCGTGGCAGTCAACATCCTCCAGATACTTGTCATGGCATACGATCTTTTCGTGGGTGGAGGCATAGTTTCCAGGATGGTCGATGCCTATCTTTTCAGCAGCATGGACAAGCTTAAGGATTCCGGCGTCCTTGCCGTGGCGGGCGAGATGTACGGATTCATCTTCCGGTTGTTCATAGCAACGGTGCTGGCCCCGGCGGTGCTGAGCATACCGGCCCTGGTTTTTCTGATAAGGAGCCACCGCATCGCTTCGGAGGCCATCGGCGCCGGGCTCGGTTGTTCCATAGGGTCCGGCAGGAGCGGGCAGGAATAGATACTGCGCCTTCCGGGATTGGCTTTTCATCGGCATATAGCTGTCATCTGTGCCGGAAGGGCTTGAAAAGGAGAAGCAGCGGTATGAGGAAAAATGCGTAGTTGCTCCAACCAGGGTGGTAGAAAGAAATCGCAATAGCGATCAGAGAGACAATGCAGGTAAGGAGCGAGCGGATCTTGCCCTTCATGACCAATCGATCGTCAAGATTTTCGTCCACAAGCTTGCGGTGGTGTGTCGCGTATGCCCAGCTCAGCAGGAACAAAAGGCCTAGAACAAGGAGATTCACGTCAAAAATTATATTGGTGAGATGGAGGTGATGGTAGGCAGACATCCAGGCGGCAGTGAAGGGTACTATGACGATGAACATGAGGATCGCCACCTGGATCCAGAGGAAATTACGGTCTGTCCGCTTGATGTAATGGAATTGCTGGTGATGATTGATCCAGAAGAGGGCGAGCAGGATAAAGGCCAGGATGTAACGGTCGAACTTTGTGATCTCTTTTAATAGTATTGCGGTTATCTGGCCCTCGTCCAGACCCGCTCCAGCGCCGGGAAAGGTAAAGTTCATAACGAGGAGGGTCATTGAAAAGGCAAAGATGCAGTCTGACAGACTCTCGATGCGATGGGTCGTCATGACGAATGGACTACCGGAAGATTTTGCCGGACACATATCAATATCGCTTATATCACTTCAAATACAAAAGTGTCAATGAAGCCGGACAGAAATACGCGATGATTGCCGCATATATGTTCTGTAAGCCGTTCTGGAATGGAAAGACAGGCGTGCCGGCCGGTCATTAAGATTGCCAAAGAGCGCATTTTCAGTTAAATTAGAGTTGACTCCAAGGCTGGGAGTCACAAGGGAAGGGGATGGGAAAGTTTAAAATATTCACAAAGGACCTCGCCCAGGATCTCGGGGCCATCATAGAAAATATATACGATGGTCTCTATATCACTGACAAAAATGCGAATACGCTGATGATCAACAGGGCATACGAGCGTATAACGGGCATCAACCGGGGCGAAGTGGTGGGAAAGAACATGAGGGACCTTGTCAGTTCCGGTATTATCGATCGCTCGGTCAGCCTTGAAGTGATCGAAAACCGCAAGCCCGTAACTATCGTACAGGAACTCAGAAGCGGTAAAAAGATACTGGTGACCGGCAACCCGCTTTTTGATGACGAAAGCGGTGAGATCGCGCTCGTTGTCACAAGCGTACGGGACATAACGGAACTGGTGGACCTAAAGGATAAATTGCACGAGCGTACCCTGGAGGTGAACCGTTACCTCGCAGAGCTCGATCATTTGAAGATACTGCAGGGGCAGCAGAAAACATTCATCACGAAAAATAAAAAGGTTTTTGAGATCATGGAGATTGCCATCAAGGCGGCCCAGTTCGATTCCAATATATTGATAACGGGTGAATCCGGGGTTGGGAAAGGGCTTATGGCAAAACTCATTCACGAATCGAGTGACCGCAGGAGCCACCCTTTTGTCGTTATTAACTGTGCCGGAATTCCTGAAGATCTTTTTGAAAGCGAGCTTTTCGGGTATGAGCCCGGGGCTTTTTCCGGGGCGAGCGCGAAAGGAAAAAAAGGTCTTCTGGAAGTGGCGAATAAGGGAACTGTATTTCTCGATGAGGTTGGCGATATGAGCCTGAGGCTTCAGGCAAAGCTTCTGAGGGTCATAGAGGAGAAAGAGATGACCCGGCTTGGATCCACAAGGACGGTGAAGCTGGATATTCGTATTGTTTCCGCCACCAATCAGGATCTGCAAGGTCTCATTGAGCAAAAAAAATTCAGGCAGGACCTTTTTTTCAGATTGAATACGATCTTCCTTACCATTCCCCCGCTGAGAGAGAGGACAGAAGATATAATCCCCCTCGTCCAGCACTTTACACAACTGCTCAATGAAAGGTACCACATGGAAAAGATGCTCACCCCTCAGGCTGCCCAGCTCCTCATGATGTATCATTTTCCCGGCAACGCGAGAGAATTGTCGAACATCGTGGAACAGGCATTTTTGATAAGCAAGAAAAACAATATCGAAGCAGTCGATCTGCCTTTCAATGTAAGAGGTTTTGTTGGCTCAAAAGACCTTATGATCGAAGGAGATGCCAGGTCATACAACGAGATCATAGACCTCATGGAGTATAAGATTCTCAAGCACGCTCTGGAAAAATACGGCAGCACGCACAAAGCCGCAAAAAATTTAAAAATAAGCCAGAGCACCATCGTTCGCAAGATGAAAAAGCTGAACATGAAAGTGAGTGATGACACTTAGCATCAGTATGATGCATTTATGCATCAAGCATGCCGCAGCCGGCAGTCGAGCTATTCCGAAAACGAAATATAACCATTCAATATAATTAGAGCCCCCGCTTTTCCCCACAACGATGTCTGAATTGGCATGTAAATTGCTTTGTTGTGAAACGACAACCCGAACGTTCAACACGATCCGACCAAACTAACAAAAGGAGGGATTATGTTTTTCAAGATATTATCAAGTGTTTTATTTCTTTTGCTTTTGTTTTCCCAGGTATCATATGGTGCGGGCACATTCAAGATAGGATGTCCTGCCCCGATGACGGGACCGGGTGCTAACTTCGGCGAGAAATTCAAAAAGGCCTATACAATGGCTGCGGACGAGATCAATGCCAAAGGCGGAGTGAACGGGACCAAGCTGGAGCTTGTCTTTGAGGACACACAGGCGAAGCCGGCCCTGGCAGTCTCTTCTGCGAAAAAGCTTATTTCATCGGATAACGTCATAGCCCTTCTTGGCGGATGGAGCAGCGGTGTCGCTTTTGCGGTTGCGCCGGTGGCCCTCGATAACAAGACGCCTTACCTTCTCGAACATCCGGCCCTTGACGATATTACCCGCAAGAACAACGATTACGTTTTCCGTCTTCAGCCGACGACGGGTATGTATAGTGCCGCACTTGAGGATTTCATTTTGAAGGTAGTTTATCCCAAGGAAAAGAAGAAACAGTTGACCGTGGCGTACATCTATGTCGACAATGCCTTCGGTCAGGGAGTTGCAAAGTACGGTATCATACCTTTCTTTAAAAAGAACAAGGACAAATTCAATCTCGTTGTTTCAGAGTCATACAATGAAAATGCCATGGATTATAAGCCCCTATTACTCAAGGTCAAGAACGCTGCGCCCGATATCGTGGTGCTCACGTCGTATCTGACAGATGGGATCCTCCTTGCAAAACAGATCAAGGAAGTGGGTCTCCAGGCCAAAATGTTCACAGGTACAGGTGCGGGTCACAGCATGCAGGACATATATGAGAAGAGCGGCAAGGCTACAGAAAAATATTTCAGTTCAGGCCCGTGGCATGGAGAGATAAAGGACGCGAACTGGAAGAAATGGCGCAGCGCATGGGAAAAGAAGTACAAATATGTTCCCGGAGAGCATGAAGTCGAAGGCTATGTCGCCATTCAGGTCCTTGCTGAGGCGCTCAAAGGCGTAAAGTCTTCCGACGTGGTAAAACAGAGGGAAGAACTGAAGGCAAGTCTCAAGGCCCTCAACATGAAGACTATCTTCGGCACGGTCAAGTTCGATAACTTCGACGGATATACCAACCAGAACAAGGCATATAAAATGACAGCAGTGGCCCAGTGGATCAACGGCAAACTTCTCCAGGTCTGGCCCAAAGAGGCGGCGGAGAGGGAGCCCGCATATTAAGCGATAAGATCTAAAGCGGGGTGTTATCATACACCCCGCACCCATAACCGGCGGTATATAGACTATGATAACTTCAATCATTATAAACGGCATACTGATCGGTCTCATCTATGCTCTTCTTGCCATAGGGCTTACCGTTATCTTTGGCGTCATGCGAATAATCAACATGTTCCATGGCGAAGCAGTGATGCTCGGCATGTATGCTGCCTTCGTGTTGTTCGACAAGTTCGGGATCAGTCCTTATATCAGTGTTTTTTTAACGGCACCAATATTTTTTGTCCTCGGTTCGATCATTTATAAGTTTCTGATAGACCCCATACCGGCAAGGGAGCGGGAGATCACATCGCTCATTATTACGCTGGGGATCTCCTTTATCTTTGCCACATCGGCAATGTATATATGGTCGGCGGATTATCGTACCGTGACGCTTCCCTTTTCTCAGGATGTCATGGTTTTCATTAAAACGAGGATCGGTTATCCCGCACTGATATCGTCATGCATGTCTGCCGTTATGATCGTGGGGTTTTATCTCTTTATGTCCAAGACCTATATGGGAAGGGCTATCAGGGCCACTGAACTCGATAAGGACACCGCATCGGTCATGGGAGTCAACGTTAAGTGGATATCGATCGCGACCTTTGGTATCGGTGTGGTGCTGGCCGCGATGGCAGGCGGCATCCTCTCGCCCATCTTCTACATTTATCCTTTTGTGGGCAGCAACTTTGTAATCAAGGCATTTACCATCGTTGTGCTGGGCGGTATGGGTTCTGTAACGGGTGCCCTTGTAGGAGGGATAATCCTTGGCGTGGCCGAAGCGCTGGCCAGCACTTTTTTAGAATACAGTATGAAGGACATCATGGCTTTTATCCTCTTTCTGGGGATATTGCTTTTTAAGCCATCCGGTATACTTGGAGGAAGGACGAGGCTATAGGTTATGCAGAACAGATCTGTCAAGCCAATTGTAATTCTTTTTGTTTGCCTGGTTGTACTCTCGTTCATGCCGTTTATCATTGATCCGGGATCGTACAAGTATCTTTATAATATCTTTTTTATCGTGAATGTCACGGTGCTCCTTGCCACCTCGTGGAACATCCTGGGAGGATTCGCGGGTCAGATATCCTTTGGTCATGCGGGATTTGTCGGTATCGGTGCCTATACCGTGGCACTTTTACATTATCACCTGCAATGGTCGCCCTGGCTGGCACTTCCGCTCGCAGGTGTTGTCACACTTCTCGCCGCGGTCATTATCGGTTCCATAGCGTTCAAACTGAGGGGGCCCTATTTTGCCCTTTCTACCCTTGCCCTTGCAGAGGTGACAAAGCTTATAGCGGAAGGATGGAGGTCCTTCACGCAGGGTACCCAGGGTGTTGTTGTGAGCCCGGGTCCTCTTTTGTCCATCCCGAGCGGCGGAGCGCTTTACTTTGTTGTTTCCCTGTGGCTGGCTGGTTTCGGCATTCTCTGCGCTCTCCTTATAAAGCTCTCAAAAACGAGTTACTTCTTTCTTGCGGTCGGTGAAAATGAAGATGCCGCGCTTTCACTGGGGATCAATTCCAAGAAATACAAATTGATCGCGCTGTATATCAGTTCTTTTCTGGCCGGGATAACGGGTGGTGTTCTGTCGGTACATACCGGTTTTATTGATCCTTCGAGCGGGTTTGACATGGTCCATACTGTGGAGCCCATATTTCTGACCATGGTGGGAGGCATCGGCACGGTGCTTGGGCCCGTCATCGGCACGGTACTGCTAGTGCCGGTCGGCGAGGTATTCAGGTCACATTTCCCGACAGCGCACCTTTTGCTCTATGGCATCGTCCTTGTGGTTTTTGCAAGATTTATCCCTAAAGGAATCATGGGTCTATTCAGGAAGAAAAAGATATGAATATACTGGAGATAAAAGATCTGACAAAGGCTTTCGGCGGTGTGGTGGCGGTTTCCGACCTCAATCTTTCCATACGTGAGGGCATCATTTTCGGTGTCGTCGGTCCGAATGGCGCCGGGAAAACGACTCTCATCAATGTTATCACCGGAGTGGAGAAGATCACAAAGGGAAGTATTTTTTTCAAGGGCAGCGACATAGGAAAACTTCCTACATTCAAACGCTCCCTCGAGGGCATAACCCGTACGTTCCAGATCCCCCAGTGTTTTACAGGGCTCACTGTGTTCGAGAACATACTGATACCACTCCTCTTGAGGCTGCCGAAACAGGAGGCCCAGTTGGAAGCGGCAAGGATAGCCGAGCGAATGTTCCTGAAGGACGATCTTAACAAACAGGCACAGATGCTTTCGGTCGGGCGCCTGAAGCTTCTCGAGCTGGCCAAGGCGTACGCCACTTCTCCAAGGCTGCTCCTTGTTGACGAACCGATGGGCGGGGTTAGTCTCGACATGATGGATTCGCTCATCAACCTCATTAAGAGTCTCAGGGATGAAGGGATCACAATCCTGCTGGTGGAGCATGTCATGAAGGTTGTAGTTGCGCTTGCCGATGAATTGGTGGTATTGAATTTTGGTAAGCAGATTGCCCTTGGAGCACCGCAAGAAGTTATGAAACGGAAAGAGGTCATCGAGGCATATCTGGGAGACGAGTATGCTTGAAATTAAAGGAATCGATTCAGGATATGGGAAGATCAAAGTCTTGAAAGACATCACGCTCAAAATAGAAAAGGGCGAGATGGTTGCGCTTGTCGGTCCCAACGGTGCAGGCAAGACCACACTTTTAAAAACGATAGCAGGAATGATCGTCCCATCGAAAGGAGACATTCTACTGGAGGAAACTTCCATTTCGGGTATGCCGCCACATAAGACTTCCGCGAGGGGCATTGCCTACGTACCGGAGGGAAGAAGGGTTTTTTCGGCCATGAGCGTGGAGGAGAACCTCCTTATGGGCACTTATTTGAAAAAGAACCGGCCCCACAAAACAGAAAGCCTTCGAATGGTCTATGACCTGTTTCCGAGGCTCGAAGAACGCAAAAAACAGACTGCCGGGACCTTATCCGGCGGTGAACAGCAGATGCTGGCCATAGGGCGGGGGCTCATGATGAGACCGAAACTGGTACTTCTTGACGAGCCCTCCCTCGGTCTTGCCCCCCTTCTGATCAACTCCATATACAAGGTGCTTGAAAGGCTTAACGGCGAGGGTATGACCACCCTGCTCGTTGAGCAGAATGTCAAAAAGGCCCTTAGTCTTTGTAAAAGGGCATATGTGATAGAAAGCGGCGAAATAGTAATGAAAGGCCCAAGCGAAGACATCTTGTGCGATGAGAATGTCAAATGCACCTATCTCGGCATCTAACGGCCCGCTGAA
>Ga0116153_10001363_pt1 | contig 23045 bp, 15 predicted proteins | sample AD_UKC028_MetaG_FD_89896 | JGI IMG/M metagenome (GOLD analysis project Ga0116153, IMG submission 89896) | Active sludge microbial communities of municipal wastewater-treating anaerobic digesters from USA - AD_UKC028_MetaG | ecosystem: Engineered > Bioreactor > Anaerobic > Digestate | place: USA...
GCTTCGGCGGCGCAGCGAAGGACTTCCGCAGCAGGGCCGCAAGGGCGGCCAGGCCCGGGTCCGAGGGGCCCGCGAAGCCCAGGTCCGCAAGGGCGTCCGTCCGCTCCCGGGACATCCAGCGGTGCAGGCCCCTCCCCGCCTCCGCGGCATCCGGATTGGCGTGGGCGATCCGGACCAAGGCCAGCATCTCGTCGGCGGAGAACATCTTGTACCGGCCGGCGGACACCACGTGGTAGGTCTGGCCGTCCTGGGATCGCTCGATCCGGAGGGCCGGGGATCGGGGGCCGGTCCGTCCTCCCGCGGCCGGGCGCTTCCCGGCCCGAATCGAAACCGCTTCCGCCCTCCCGGCCTCCCGCCGTTCCTCCGCCTCGTTCAGGCGTTCCACCTCCATGTTGTACCGGTGGACGTGGGCCTGCTCCAAGAGGAAGTCGAGGCCCTCCTCGTCCAGTTCTTCCAGGACGGATTTCAGTTCCTTGAGCAGGGCCGCCTTCCGCTTCTTGCCGGAGGCGCGCGCCGCGGCCGAGGCTCCGGCCCGCCGCGGAGGCGATCCCGAGCTAAGAGAAACCGGTTCCTCCACGGCAGAAGCCCGGCCCCGTCCGCGCGCCGGGGCGTCCTGCTCCGGGGCGGGCTCCGGCGCGGGACGGGCCCGCGCGGCGGCGGCGTTCGCGGCGGAGGGTCCGGCTTCCTCGATCTCATCCCGCAGGGCCTTGGATAGGCGGTCCAGGAATTTCGGGTCCGGCTTTCCGGGCGCCTTGGTCGGCTTGGGTTTCCTGGGAGCCAGCTTCTTCTTGAGGGAGGCGAGTTTCTTCCGGTCAGCCATGGTTCCTCCTCGAGCGCCGCGTATAGTAGTATTCTATCCGACGGGGTCCGGAAAATCCGCGGCGGGCGGAAAGTTCCGTGTAGCGGACGGCCTCGTCACGGAGAGCGGATGAACCACGAGGAATTCTATGAATCCTGCCGGGAGGCCCGGGAGGAACTGGCGTACTTCATGCGGCGCCTCTACGAGCGGGGGCTGACGACCTGCTCCGGGGGCAACCTGAGCGCCCGCGTCGGGGAAGCGCACGTGATCGTCACCCCCTCCGCCCTGGACAAGGGCCGGATCACCGGGGACCAGGTGGGGCTTATCACGATGGACGGAGAAAACCGGACACCGCACCTCAAGGCCAGCATCGAGACGGGGATGCACCTGGCAGCCTACCGGGCGAGGCCGGACATCCGGGCCATCGTCCACGCGCATCCGGTGACCGCAACCAGCTTCGCGGCCCGGCCCGGCGGTATCGACACCACCCTGACGGCGGAGGCCTACACGGTGCTGGGCCGCCCCGCCGTCGCTCCCTACGCCCTCATGGGGACCCGGGACCTGGCCGACCGCGTGGCGGAACGCCTGGCGGTCGCCGACGTGGTGATCCTGGAGAACCACGGGATCCTGACCGTCGGCCGGACCCTGCTTTCGGCTTTCGACCGGCTGGAGGTCCTGGAGGCCGCGGCCAAGATGACCCTGTACACGGCCCTCCTGGGTGGCGCGGCGCCCCTGACCCCGGAACGGCTCACCGAACTGGACGCCTGGAAGGCCGCCCGGAAATGAAGTACCGCCGCGGCCGGTATTCGGCAGGCGGCGGCACGGTTTGGGGATGGGGCGGAGCCGGATAGACTCGAAGCTAGGACTTTCCCGGGTACTCTATCCCCAGCCTCTTCAGGGTCTCCGGTTTCGGGATGCCCTCCGGGGACCAGCCCCGGAGCCGGTAATACTCGTCCAGGGAGGCGTCCAGGTCCGGGGGCAGGTTGTCCCCCGCTCCCCCTCCCTTGGGCACGAAACGGATGCGGTCCGGCAGGGTGTCGTCCTTCCGGGAGACCCCCAGGGCGCAGTTGTAGGCGCGCTTCAGGTTGAAGATCCGCTCCCCGGCGGCCAGGAACTCTTCCATGCCCATGTCCCACCCGGTGGCCAGGTTCAACCACCCCAGGGCGACGGTCGCGCCGACTCCGCCGTTCATGGCCAGCTTGCAGAGCTTCAGGCTGTCGAACAGGCCCATGAGGTCCTGGGAGGCGATGACCAGCTCGGCCTTGCGTTCCGTCCCGAACCGGTCCTGGGCGGCGGGGAAGCCGCGTTCGGGAAGGGTGATCGCTTTCTCGAAGACGTAGGTGAAGCCCTGGAGGTGGCAGGCCCCCCGGTTGCTCGTGGCGTAGGAAAGGGCCAGGCTGTTGAAGGCCCGGGGGTCGTGGGCCGGGAACTCGAGGCCCTTGGAGTGGATGGCGTATTCCGGCCTGCCGATGACCCGGGAGGCCCGGAGGACACCCTCTCCGAGGAGTTCTCCGGCTCCCCGGCGCTCCCCGATCATCCGCACGAGCTCCACCAGGGCTTTTCCGTCGCCCCAGGCGGGCACGACGCTCCCCAGGTCGATCCCGGCGGTCTCGCCCTTCTCGAAGGATTCCATGAGGAAGCCTATGGCGGCTCCCGCGGAGATCGTGTCGATCCCGAGGCGGTTGGACAGCTCGTTGGCGGCGATCACCGCCTCCGGGTCGCCCACCAGGCAGTTGGAGCCGTACATGCACGCCGTCTCGTACTCCGGGCCCGCCCCGAGGGTACCGTCCGATAGCTCCACGGTGCGTCCGCAGCCGATGGGGCAGCGGCCGCAGAAGAAGCGCTTTTTCAGCCGGCCGCTCTCGGCCAGGTGCTGGCCGGACAGGGGCGCGGCCCGGTCCCCGAAACTCCCCTCGTTCCAGTTGCGGACCGGGATGTCCCCCAGGTCCTGGGAGCTCACGACGATGCCCGCGGTGCCGTACTTCACCAGGCGCTCGGTCTTTCCCGGCATCTCCCGGGCGAAGGCCGTGCAGGCCTCCGCCAGGGCCGCGGAGTCGTGGACGGGGCGCGGGTTCTTGTGGGCCGGGGCGGCCACAACCGCTTTCAGGCGCTTGGAACCCATCACGGCCCCGATCCCGCAGCGGCCCGCGGCCCGGGCATGCCGGCCGTCGTGGAGGACCGCGGCGATGCGGACCAGGCGTTCCCCCGCGGGGCCGATGCAGGCCGTCTCGGACCCGGGAATGCGGGACGTATAGGTTTCATAGGTCTCGAAGGTGTCCCGGCCCCAGAGGTCCCCGGCGTCCTCGAGGGAGGCGCCGTCCTCCCGCACGATCAGGGAGACGGGCCGGTCGGAGATTCCCCGGACCACAAGCGCGTCGAAGCCCGTCGCCCGGAAGGCGGAGCCCCAGGCTCCCCCGACGTCGCATTCCCCGAAGACTCCCGTGAGAGGACTCTTGGCCAGGACCTGGTGCCGGCCCGAGGTGGGGACGGGGGTCCCGCAGAAGGGTCCGACGGTGAAGACCACGGCATTGTCCGGTCCCAGGGGATCCGCGGCCGGAGGGACGTGGCGCGCAAGCAGCCGGGTTCCTATTCCGGAGCCGCCGATGTAGGACCGTATCTCCGAAGCCTCCAACGGTTCGATCCGGACCTTCCGGGTGCCCAGGTCGACGATCAGGGTCCTGCCGAACGAAAGTGCCATGGTTACCTCATTTCCCGCAGGGCGTGGGCGATCCCGTAGGCGTGGTCGCCGATCTTCTCCACGTGCCGGACCAGGTCGATATAGAGGAGCTCGAGCTTCACGTCCGCCCCGGCCTTCAGGCGTTTTCGGGCGCTCTTCTTCAAGGTGGCCCGGAGCCCGTCGATGCGGTCCTCGTACTCCGAGGCCTGGGCCAGCTGTTCCTCGGAGATGTGCTTGTTCATGTTGGCCACCACGAAACCCAGGAAGTTTTCCACGAGGAGGGTGTAGGGGCCCAGCTCCTCGAGCTTCAGGGCGTCGGTGGGAAGCTTTCTCTTCCTCCCCCGGTCCATCAGGTGCATGAGGCTCAGGGAGTCATCCGTGATGTTCTCCAGGTCGTCCACGATCCGCAGGGAGGCGGCCAGGTCCCTGCGGGCCCGCTCGCCCATCTCGTGGGACACGCACTCCAGGATGAAGCCGGTCAGCTCCTCCCGCATCTGGTCCGCCCGGTCCTCCAGGGCGGCGATGGCCTCGATCTCGGGTTCCAGGTCCGCCGGCGGGGACTTCAGGACGTTCCGGAAGCGGACGAACATGTCCCGGGCCAGGGCGGCCATGTCGGCGATCTCCTTCTGGGCGTAGACCAGGTTCATCTCCGGGGAGTCCATGATGGGTCCGGCCACGTAGCGCAGGCGTTCCGGGGCGGCGGCCTCGCCCGGCCGCTCCCGGACAAGGCGCTCCAGGAGGGCGGCGAACTGCCGCACGAAGGGGAAGAGGACCAGGGTGTTCACGACGTTGAACACCGTGTGGAGCATGGCGATGTGGGTCGCCACGTTCCCCTCCGTGCCTCCCGGGGTCAGGACCTCCACCAGGCGCAGGAAGGGATTGAAGAGGATCACGGCCCAGACTGTGCCGGCGACGTTGAACAGGATGTGCGCCCAGGCGGCCCTTCGGGCGTGGACCCGGGCGGCCAGGGAGGCCAGGAAGGCGTCGATGGTGGTCCCGATGTTGCAGCCCAGGACCAGGCCCGCGGCCATCCGGAAGTCCACGACCCCCTCCAGGGCCAGGGTGATCACGATGGCGGTGGAGGCGCTGGAGGAGTGGACCAGGACCGTCAGGATCGTGCCCACCAGGACGCTGATCAGGACCGAGACCAGGCCCAGGCCGGAGAACCGGGCCAGGAAATGAAGGACCTCGGGGCTGGGTTTGGGCAGGGTGTGGGAGAGGAAGTCCAGGCCGATGAAGAGGATCCCGAAGCCGATCAGGGCGTCCCCGTAGCTCCGCAGGGACTTGTTCCGGGTCTTCAGGTACGTGGTTAGGATGAAGCCCACCCCGACCAGGGGGACGGCCAGGAGGGTGATCTTGAACTTGAAGCCCACCAGGGAGACGATCCAGGCGGTCACGGTGGTGCCGATGTTGGCCCCCATGATGACGCCCACGGCCTGGATCAGGGAGAGGAGCCCCGCGTTCACGAAGGAGACGACCATGACCGTGGTGGCCGAGGAGGACTGGACCAGGGACGTCACGCCGAGGCCCGTCAGGACCGCGGCCAGGGGGCTCCGGGTCATCTGGTTCAGGGCGCCCTTCAGGCGGTCCCCGGCGGCGCGTTGGATCCCGTCCGACAGGACCTTCATCCCGTACAGGAATAATCCCAGGGCGCCAATCATTTCCAAGGTCAGGGTGACGACGGTCATGGGTGCTCCCGCGTTAGAAATTCGGGGATCGATCAGGAACCTTATACAATTCTAACGAGGTTTTTGCATAGCGGACCCGGGCCCGTGCCGGGGAAGGCGAAGCGCCCCGTTCCGCGGTATATTCCCCTTCGAGGCGGCAGGAAGCGGCCGCCGGATCTACATCCAGGAGTGACACCATGCGGACCGGAACCCCGTCCCCCGCGGCCATCGCCGCCCTAGCCTTTTTCGCGGCCGTCCTGCCCCTGGCCGCGGACCCCTTGGCCGCCCGCGTGCCCGCGGACCGTGCCGCCGTCCTGATCCGCGGGGAGGAACTCCGCCGCTCCTCCACCGGTCGGGAGGCCGCCGTCGCCTGGTCGCCCTCCCACCCCCTGGCCGCAGGGGTCCAGTCCGACCTGCGGGCGGAGGGGCCGGACGTGGTCGTGGAGGCGCTCTACCTATGGAAAAAACCGCGCTCCGCCGCCCCCGCGACGGAACTCCTGACGGTCTACAACGTCCTCCGGGCCGTCGGGACCCTCCAGGGCATCGAGTACTGGTCCGCCAGCCGCAACACCATGCGTCTCTTCTACGAGGAGTCCTGGCGGGTCGTCTCCCTGGAGGACCGCACCCGGGTGCCCGACCAGCGGGTCTCGGTCGTGCCGCCGGCTGAGACCTTCACGGTCTGGCAGAAGGACCTCTCCTTCGGGGGGAACCTGAACCGCCTGGACTATCGGACCGCTCCTGACGGGGTCCTCCTGGAATCCGTCAACCTCACCCGGATGTACTACAAGTTCGTACCCATGGCCGCTCCCGGGGCCCTGAAGGTCCGGGTGCTGGTCCTGAACACCGACGAGGGGATCCTGTTCTGGGCCGTGTCCAGCGCACGGGCCGCGGTGGTACCCGGGGTGCGGGGAAAGCTGGAGGACTCCTTCGGGAATCGGGCGGAGGCCGTCTTCCGCTGGTTCTCCCGGAACGTCGAGGAGGCCTGGAAGACCTTGTAGCCTTCCGCCCCCGCTTCCTCCGGTGCCTCCGCCGGGGCGGCCGCGTTTGTGCCCCTCCCCGGGCCGTGCTATAGTGGATCCATGAACCAAATCGGGGGAGAGACGCCGTCGGTCCTGGACGTGCGCGCCTCGGCGGAGATCCTGGCGGACCTGGCCGCCGGGATGGGCACGGTCCTCCGGGGCAAGGACGGCTTCGTGCGGGACTTCCTGGCCTGCGCCGCCGCGGGGGGACACCTCCTGGTGGAGGACCTTCCGGGCCTCGGGAAGACCACCGCGGCCAAGACCTTCGCGGCCCTGCTCTCCCGGGATCCCGACTCCCCCGCCCTCTTCCGCCGCCTCCAGTGCACCCCGGACCTCCTTCCTTACGACGTGACGGGGGTGGACGTCTTCGACCCCGACGCCCGGGCCTTCGTCTTCCACCCGGGTCCCGTCTTCGCCAACGTCCTCCTGGCGGACGAGCTCAACCGCACCCCTCCCAAGGTCCAGTCCGCCCTCCTGGAGGCCATGGCCGAGGGCCAGGTCACCACCGCGGAGGCGACCCGCCCCCTGCCGGAGTTCTTCTTCGTGGCCGCCACCCAGAATCCCGTGGAGACCGAGGGAACCTACCCCCTGCCGGCCGCCCAGCTGGACCGTTTCCTGATGAGGGTCTCCCTGGGGTATCCCGACCGGGACGCGGAGATCTCCATCCTCCGGGACGACCCCTCGGTCAATGTGCTGACCGGACTTTCCCCCCGACGCTCCGTGGAGGAGCTCCTGTTCGTCCGCCGGACCGCCCGGGCGGTCTGGGCGGATCCGGGACTCATGGGCTCCCTGGCGGACCTGGTCTCCGTGACCCGCTCGCACCCGGGTATCCTCCTGGGGGCGTCTCCCCGGGCGGCCCTGGGCCTTCTGGCCGCGGCGCGTGCCCGGGCCCTGCAGGAGGGCCGGGGCTTCGTGGTCCCCCAGGACATCGTGGACCTGGCCGCCCCGGTGTTGGCCCACCGGCTCCGGACCCGGGATCCCGGGTTCGACGCGGCCCGATGGCTCCGGGAGGAGGCGGCCGCCCGGACGGATCCCCTCCGAAGGACCTAGGCGGGCCATGCGGAATCCCGAGGCGCGCGGAAGACGCCGAAGCGTTCCGGGCGCGGGACCGCGCCTCACGCGCCGCGGGCTGGGCTTCTCGCTCTTGTCCACGGGGCTCCTGGCCGCCGGAATCCTGAGGTCCGAGCTGGGCGCCCTGATCTCCGGGGCGGGCCTTGCCGCGGCGGTCCTGGCCTCCCTGGCCGGAGTACTCCTGGAAGGACGCCGGCGGGACCGGGCCCTGGGCGCCGACCCCGAGGCCCTCCGGCCGAGCCTTTCGCCCCCGTCCCGGGACGGGGATCCGGACCTGCGGGCCCTCTTCCGGATCGAGAACCGCGGAGTGCCCCTTCCCCGGGCACCGGGGATCTCGGCCTGGGTGGAGCTGCGGTGCGGGAGCCGGCAGGGGCGGCACGCCGAAGCCGCCGCGGCCCTGCCCGCGCCCGGCTCGTCCGGGGCGGCGGGATTCCCGCCTTCCGGCCCTCTGGCCCGGGGGGTGTACCGGGGCCGGGCCGCCGCGGTCGCGGGGGACGCCTTCGGGTTCTGGCACTCCCGCCGGGAACTGCCCGGAATCCTGGAGACCGCCGCGCTCCCGGAGCCCTCGGCCGCCGCCGCGGCCGTCCCCCGGGGATCGGGGGGACAGCGGGCCGACGTTTCGGACCGGAGGATACGGGGGGAGGACCGCTTCGACTCCCGGCCCTACCTGCCCGGGGACGACCCGCGGCGCCTCCACTGGAAGCTTTACGCCCGCTTCGGGGACCTCTTCGTGCGTCCCGGAGACCTCTCCCCTCCGCCCCGCAAGACCGTCAGGATCCTCCTGGACACGGAGCGCCCGGCCTGGCTGGCCGGCGAGGCCGGGGACTACTACCTGGACAGGATCGTATCCGCGGCCCTGGGCTACGCCCGGTACCTGGAGGACCGGGGCTTGGAGGTCCGGCTCTCCGCGCCGGGCTCTCCCGACGCCCCCCCGGATCCCCCGGGCAGGTTGTACTGGCTGGCGGACCTGGCCTGGGACGCCGACGGGGCGGGGGCAGTGAATCCGGGTCCCGACCCCCTCGCGGTGTTCGGCGCTCCCGGGGCCGTTCGCCGCGGGGCCGTGCTGGCGGAGCGGAAGGCGGCGGGCTTCGACACGGTCCTGATCATCCCGGACCTCCCCGAAACCGGACCCGCCGGCTTCTGGGCCCGGTTCTTCCTGGTCCCGGACGGCCGGCCGGCGAAGTCCGGCGCTTCGGGGGTGCCGCGCGCTCCCGGGCATGGCCCGGAGACCGGGCGCGCCCTCCGGGCCGCGTTCCGGACGGCCCTGGATCGGGAGACCCGGGTTCTATCGGGGGCGGGGGGCTTCGATGTCCGGGTCCTCTAGGGTTCTGTCCGTCCCGGCCCGGATCTTCCGTACCCTGGCCCTCCTCCTCCTGACATACCAGGCCCGGCTCCTCCTGGCGGACCTGGTATCCCTGCCCCGGGCCCTGGGGCTCTGCCTGCTCTTGAGCGCCGCGGGGGTTCTTCTGGGTCGTACCCGCCTGCGGCCCTGGGTCCGCCTGGCCGCGGCCGGAGTCCTGCCCTTCGCCCTCCGGCTCGCGTTCTTCGCGGCCTTCGGGATCGCCGGCGCGATCCTTCCGGGTCTCGGAACGGACGGTCTCTTCCCGGCCTTCGACGAGACCTTCCGTCCCCTCCTGCCGCTGTGGATCTGGAGCGTCGTCGCCTCGGACGCGGCGGAGCGGAACCGGTCCTTCGCGGTCTTCGAGGCCGGGCTGAACCTCGCCCTCCTGGCCCTCCTCTTCGCGTCCCAGGGAGGGTTCCGGGTCACTCTGTACTCCCACCCCAGCCTTTTGGCCGCGGTCGCCGCGGCCCTGCTCTTCCTGAGCCTGGCCGTCCTGGCCCTCCTCGCGCCCCGGGGCTCGGGCAGGAGTCCGGGCTTCCCGTTCCGGTTGGCGGTCCTGTTCGCCGCCCTGGCCCTGGTCCTCCTGGCCCTCCTGGGCCGGTACTCCGAGGGGGCGGCCTCCCGGGGCGGGGGCCTCTTGAAGCCGACCCTGTTCCGCTTCGACCTGGCCCGGTACCTCAAGCTGGAGACGGAGATCTCCCTCTCCGACGACCTGGTCCTGATCGCCCGGAAGGATCCCGTGGACCCGAACGTCCTGGTGCGGCGCTTCGTGCTCTCGGAGTACGACCGCCGGGGCGGGTTCCGGCCCGGCCCCGGGGATGAAGGGATCCCCGAAATACTGCCCCGGGAACCCGGCTCCTGGGAGGTCCCGCCCTGGGAGGGCCGGCAATCCCTGGAGCAGGAGTACTGGATCCTCAACCTCGAGCCCGGGGCCCTGCTGGGGGTGGACGCCCCGGTATCCGTCGTTCCCTGGAAGCTGGAGCCGGGCTCCTCCTTCGCCTCCGCGTACGCCCTGAGCTCACGGGCGGCGGTGCCGGCCCTCTCCCTCCTCCTCGGGGACTTCGATCCGGCCCGAACCCCCCCGGCCTTCGCCCTCTCCGAATCCGACCGAGACCGGTATACCCGGTGGGGGGACGACCCGCGGATCCGGGCCCTGGCCGAGGAGGTGACGGCGGAGGCCGCGACCCCGTACGACCGGGTGACGGCGGTGCTTTCCTACCTCCGGGAGAACTACCGCTACTCCCTGAAACCCGGGGCGGCCCCGGACGGGAACCAGCTGTCCCACTTCCTCTTCCGGAGCCGGAAGGGGTACTGCTCGTACTTCGCCTTCTCGATGACCGTGATGCTCCGGTCCCTGGGGATCCCGGCCCGGGTGGCGGCGGGCTTCTTCCTGGACCCCGACACGGCGGTCCTGGAGTTCCACCCCGTCCGGGCGGACATGGCCCACGCCTGGACGGAGGTCTGGTTCGGGGAGTACGGCTGGATCGCCTTCGACCCCACCAGCCGAGAGCCCGCCCCGGGGGAGAGCTTCGAGGAATCCAGGGGCACGGACCCGGCCTTGCTGGAAGGCCTCCTGCGGGAGATCCTCCGGGGTGCCCGGGAGGCGGCGACCCCGGAAGGCCCGGGGCCCGCCTCGGACCGGCGCCCCGCCTGGGATCTCCGGCGGGCGGCCGCCTGGGTTCTTCGGCGGTCCTGGCTCCTGGCCCCCGGGCTGTGGCTGGCCCTGGCCGTCCTGGGCCGAGGGATCCGGGCCCTGCGCCTCGGCCTCCTCAAGGACCGCCGCGGAAGGCTCCTGGCGGCCTGGGAGTCCTTGGAGGATGCCCTGTCCTCGGCCGGGAAGCACCGGTCCCGGGGGGAGTCGATCGTGGATTTCGCGGGGCGCCTGGACCGGGAGGGCCGCGGCACTTCGGCGGAAGACCTGGAAGGGCTCGCCCGGGACTGGGAGAGGGCGGTCCACGATCCCGCCCCGAACTCCGAGGAGGTCCGGGACCTGGAGGCCCGGATCCGGGGCTTCCGCGGCCGAGTCCGGTCGGGGATCCCCGCGCCGCGACGGGTATTGGCCTTCCTGGACCTGCGCCGTGGCCTGCGGCCCCTGCCGGGGGGTCCGGGCCGGCGGGGAGGGCGGAGATGACGGAGAGGAGGAGGCGGAAACCCGGCATCCCGGCGCGGGTCCTGGCGGTCTTCCTGGCGGCGTCCTTCGCCGCCGCGGCCTCCGCCCAGGCGCCGGACCTGCAAGCCCTGGAGGCCGAAGCCGCCGCAGCCGCGGAGGCGGGGGACTACGGCGGAGCCGCGGCGATACTGCGCCGGGCCCGCTCGCTCTTTCCCGGGGATCCCCGCCCGGCGGTCCTCCTGGGGGACCTCTACACGGACCGGTCCCTCCACGCCCTGGCCCTGGACGAGTACCTGGCCGCGGAGAGCCTGGACCCGGCCGACACGGGCACCCTCCAGCGGATCGCGGATTCCTACGGGTACCTGAACCGGGAGGAGGATTCCATCCGCTACCTGCGGAGGCTCCTGGACCTGGATCCCGGAAGCACCCGGGCCGTCGGGGATCTCGGGTGGATGCTCTTCAAGACCCACCGCCTGAATGAGGGGATCGCCCTCCTGGAGGACGCCGAGCGGCGCCTGGGACCGGACATCGGATTTTCCATGACCCTGGGGACTCTCCGGGCTGAGCTCTTCGAATACGAAGAGTCCCGAAGGCGGTACGAGGAAGCCATCGCGGGGGCCCGGGCGGAGGGCTACTCGAGGTTCACGGCGGTGGCCCTGTACAACCTGTCCCTCCTGGAGTCCCGATTCCGGCTTTGGGCCCGGGCCCTGGAGGCGGCGGACCGGTCGCTGCTGGCGGAGTCGCGGTCTTCCGGCTATCTGGCCCGGGGGGAGCTCCGGCTCCGGCGGATGGAACTGGACGCGGCCCAGGCGGACTTCGCCAGCGCCTTCGGAGTGGACACGACCCCCCTGGCACGTCTCGGCCTGGCGGAGTCGGCCCTTGCGGCGGGCCGGCTGGACGAGGCCCTGGCCTGGGTCCGGGAGGTCGCGGACCTGGAGGACCACCCCTGGATGGCCAGCTTCGGTACGGATCCCGACAGCTTCGCCATGGACCTCCACGAACTGCTGTCGGAGATCCACCGGGGCCGGGCCCGGGTCGAGAAGGCGCGGCCGAAGCGGGATCTCCGGGACGGGGCCGCATCCTGGGCGAGCCGCGCCGTCGAATCCCTTCGCGCGGCCTGGCACGAGGGCCTCTTCCGGAAGTACGCCCGGGCAGTGGCGGAGGCCTACGCCCGGGAGGGGGCGGAGCTCCCCGCCGCGGCCCACGCCTACCTCGCCTTCCGGGGATACCCGCGCCGGGCCGCCCGGTACCTGGGCAGGGCCCGGGCCCTGGAGGAAGCCTGGGTGCCGGAAGCCCGGCCTTCCAACGACCTGGAAGCGGCCCTGCTGGCGCGGAATCCCCGGGCCGTCGAGGCGGCCCTGGCGACCCTGGATCCCGCGTGGGAGCGGGACCTGACGGAGGAAGGCCTGGGAGGCCTGGCGGAGATCCTGGCCCGCAGGGGCCGGAAGGCCGAGCTCCGGTCCGTCCTCGAGCGCCTCTGGATCCTGAACCCCGGCGCCCTACCCCGGCGGGGCTTCTCCCTGCCCGCGGTCCTGGTCCTGGAAGCATCCCCGGACGCGGACGGCCGGACCGTCCGTTCCCTGCTCCGGCGCCTGGCAAAGCTCGGCCTTGAGACGGAACCCGGGGCCGGAGACCGGATCTTCGAGCTCCGCCTGCGCCTCTCCGGATCCGGCGCGGAGTTCTCCTTGGAACAGCGCGCTTCGGGAGCCGTCCTGCGCAGGGGATCCGTGTCCTTCGGGGCCGCGGGCTACGGGGCGTACGAGGTGGCGGAGTTCGTGTTCCGGGAGGTGAACAAGTGATCGGGTCCCGGGGGACCGGGTGCCCGCGTCCTGGCTCCCGTCGTCCGTGTCCTGTATACTGTCCCCGATGAAACGCGCCGCGTGGATCCTGGCCGCCCTCTTCGGGGCCGCCTTCCTGGGAGCCATCCTCATGAACGCGCGCCTGGTGGACCAGAGCCGGAGGGCCTTCGCCGGGGGCGTCTTCCGGGAGACCTCCAGGATCCCCAAGGCCCGGTACCACCTGGTCCTGGTCATTCCGGACGACGACGATTCCTTCTTCTCGGGCCTCGCCGAGGGGGTCCGCTCGGGGGCCCTGGAAACGGATTCGGCGGTACAGGTTTTCCGGTACGCGGCCTCCTCCCCCGCGGATTCGGAACGGTTCTTCGAGATCGCCCTGGGAGCCGGCGTGGACGGGCTCATCATGTACTCCCCCCGGGGCGAGCCGGTCTTGCGCCGCGCCGAGGCGGCCTTACGGAGGGGGGTCGTGTTCGTGCCCGTGGGCACGGATGTTCCGGAGGGAGAGCCCCCGGGCTTCATCGGCTCCGCCTCCCTGCTCCAGGGCTTCGAGGGGGGGCGCCGGATCTGCGCGGCCCTGGGGGCTTCCGCCCGGATCGGGGTCATCCTCCCCGCCGGCGGCGCGGGCCCCGAGGAGGAGGAACCCCTCTTCCGGGGCGTGTCCGCCTCCATACAGGCCTTTCCGGGGGCCCGGGTGTCCGCCCTGACCCGTGCCCGGCCGGGCACCCTGGCGGGGGAGGAGGCGGCCTCGGCCATGCTGGGGGCGGACCCCTCGATCAACGCGATCTTCTGCGCCAACTCCCGGGACACCATGGGCGTGGCCCAGGTGATCGTCGACCTCAACCGGGTGGGAAGCATCCTGGTGGTCGGGGCGGACGAGACTCCCGAGATCCTCCGGTACATCGAGAAGGGGGTGGTGACGGCCTCCATCGTCCGGGACTCCAAGTGGATCGGCAGGGAGGCGGTGCTCGCCTTCGCCCGCATCAAGGACGGGGGCGCCCCCGCGGGACCCGTGGAGGCGGGGTTCTACGTGCGTACCGCCGAGGGGAGGTCCCCGTGAGACGGGCCGGCGTCCGGGGCAAGATCATCCTCAATTCGGCCCTGGTCCTCCTGATCGTGGCCTCCGCGGTCCTCTACGCGGGCCTGGCCTCGGTGGGGCTGGCCCGGAGCGTGGAGATCCTCTTCCGGAACAACCGCCTCATGGAGGACATCCGGGACTCCCTGGGGCGCACCGAGGCGAGCCTGACGGTGTACTTGTCCACGAAGAGCTCCGATGCCCTCAAGGACTACATCAAGTACTCCACCCGGCTCTCCGAGGACGCCCGCCGCCTCAACCGGGAGATCCGGGCGGACGAGGTCCTCCTCCTGGAGCGGGACCTGGCGGGCCTTCTGGATTCCTTCCTGGCCGACGCGGAGGCCTCCGTGGCGTCCAAGCGGGGCCGGGACGTGGCGGCCTACACGGAGCGTTTCGAGAGCGCCGAGCGTACCCTGGACCTGGTCATGTTCCTGATCGACCGGATCGAGGGGGTCTTCATCTCCGACTCCCTGGCGGCCTTCTCGGGCTTCAACTCCCGGGTCACCTCGGTCCTGGTATCCAACGCGGTCCTGGTGGTCTTCGCAACCCTGATGGGCATGGCCATCCTGGTGAGCTTTTCCTTCCGGCTGACCGAACCCCTGGCCGAGCTGGCCCGGGCCGCCGAGGCCCTGGGCCGGGGCGACTACGACCACGACCTTCCGCCCCCGGGCCGGCCGGACGAGATCGGGGTCATGGCCGCCTCCTTCGCCAGCATGCGCGAGTCCGTGCGCCGCGCCTTCGAGGAGCAGAGGGCCAAGGCGGAGCTGGAGCGGAGCCTCATGGAGGAGCGGGTCCGGCTCCTGGACATGGACCACAAGCTCAAGGACGCGGAGCTCCTGGCCCTCCAGACCCAGATCAACCCCCACTTCCTCTTCAACACCCTGGCGGCGGGTCAGCAGCTGGCCCTCTCGGAGGGGGCGGACCGGACCGGGGACTTCATGGAGAACCTCGCGGCCTTCATCCGATACGCCCTGAAGCCCCCCTCCCGGTCCGTCCGGGTCTCGGACGAGCTCGAGTGCGTGCGCCTGTACATCTGGCTCCTGCGCCTCCGCTTCGGGGAACGGTACCGGTTCGAGGTGGAGGCGGACGACCGGGCCCTGAGTGTCGAGACCCCCGCCCTGGTCCTCCAGCCCCTGGTGGAAAACGCCGTGGGGCACGGGCTTCGGGACCGGGAGGAGGGCGGAACCGTCCGGGTCTCCGCCCGGGTGGAAGGCCGGGAAGCCGTCCTTTCGGTTGAGGACTCCGGCGGAGGGATGAGTCCCGCCGAGAGGGAGCGGATCCTGGGCGAACCGGCCGGGGAGGGGGATCCCCGGGCCGGGATCGGGCTTCGGAACGTCATCCGCCGGGTCACCCTGGCCACCGAGGGAAGGGGCCGGGTGGACGTGGAGTCCTCGGAGGGGGCCGGGACGGCGGTCCGGATCCGACTGCCCCTGGAGGGGGTGGTCCCGTGAAGCGCGTGCTGGTGGTGGACGACGAGCGCCCGGTGGTGGAGACCATCGAGCTCATGGTCCGAAGGGACCTGTCCGCCGAGTTCAGCGTGGTCGGAAACGCCTCCTCCGGCCGGGACGCCGTGGAGAAGGCCGCGGCCCTGGCCCCGGACATCGTCCTCATGGACGTCTGGATGCCCGGGATCTCGGGCCTGGACGCGGTCCGGGAGATCCGGGCCCGGGGCCTCCCCTGCGTCTTCATCCTGGTCACCGCCTACGAGCGATTCGACATAGCCCGGGAAGCCATGGAGCTGGGGGTCCTGGACTACCTCCTCAAGCCCGTGTCCCGGGACAAGCTGGCCGCGGCCCTCCGGGCGGCCTCGGCCTTCGCGGACCGCAGGTTCGAGCTGGAGCGGAGGGAGATGGAGCACCGGGAGCGGGAGGAGCGCCTGCGGTCCTTCGTGGAGGAGGCCTTCCTGGACGCGATCCGGTCCGGGGACGGCGCGGAGTTCGACCCGGAGCCCTACCGGGCCACCCTCGGGATACGGGGAACCCGAGCCGAGGTCGCGGCGGCGGCCTTCCTGCCGCCCCCGGGTTCCCCGGACCGCCGGTCCGACATCCGCGGGCTCTACGAGTCCTTCCGCCAGGCGATCCGCTACAAGACCCGGGCTTTGGCGGGCCCCCTTCGGGGGGGACTGTCGATCGTCCTGCTGCCGATCGAAGACCCGGATCAGGAGGCCAAGGAGGCCGCCGCGTTCCGGGAGACCCTCGGGCAGTCCCCGGGGATCGAGCCGGGTCGGGGATCGCTCCGTCTCGGGTTCGCGGGCCCCGCCCCCCTGGCCGAGGCTCCGTCGGCCTGGGTCCGGGCCTACCGGGAGTCCCTGGGCCTGGGCTCCCCGGGCGGAGAACCCGGTCCCGAAGCCCCCGACATGCCGGCCGAGGCGCGGGCGGAGGACGAGCGGACATTCCTGGAAACCCTCGCTTCCGGGGATCCCGACCGGGCCCGTCAGGCCCTGGACCGCATCCTGGAAGGTTTCCGGGGCCGCGCGGAGCCGTCCCCGGGGCAGCGGTACCGACTGATCGGGCTCTTCTCCGAAGCCTACCGGGACTTCGAACGGCGCGGGTTCCTCGGTTCCGCGGAGGCGGCCCGCCTTCAGGACCTGGAGGATCTGCGCGCGGCTCCGGGGGCGGAGGGACTGGCCGAGGCGGCCCGCGCCCGGATGCCCGCCCTTGCCGCGGCCGCTGAAAAGGCGCCCCGGTGGTCCGTCCCGGTGGCCCGTGCCGCGGCGTACATCCGCGAGAACTATGCCCGGCAGATATCCCTGGAGTCCGCGGCCGCGGAAGTACTCCTGTCCCCGGGCCGCCTTTCCCGGCTCTTCGTGGAGGAGACGGGCCGCGGCTTCTCGGATTTCCTGACGGAGGTCCGGATCGAACGGGCCAAGGAACTCCTCATCCAGCCCGGAGCCTCCGTTAAGCTCGTGAGCGCGGTCTGCGGCTATCCGGACCCCAACTACTTCGCCCGGCTCTTCAAGAAGGTCACGGGGTACACCCCCTCGGCCTTCGCGTCCGACCCCAGGGAGGAACCCGATGCGGAACCCTGACCGATCCCGGCGCGCCCTTGTCCTCGCGGCCGCCCTCCTGTCCGCCACGCTTCCGCTGGTGTCCTGCAGGCCCGCTCCGCGGAGGGCGGAACCGGGGCAGGCGCCCTTGATCGGCTTTTCCCTGGATTCCCTGGTCGTGGAGCGGTGGAAACGGGACGCGGAGATCTTCATCCGCTCCGCCCGGGAGCTCGGCGCGGACGTCCTGCTCCGCGTGGCGGACCAGGACCACGCGGTGCAGGAACGGCAGATCCGGGACCTCGCGGACGCGGGCATCCACGTCCTGGTGGTGGTGCCCAACGACGCGGACCGGCTATCCTCGGTGATCTCCGAGATCCGGGCCCGGGGCATCCGGGTCCTGAGCTACGACCGGCTGGTGCGGAACGCGAACGTGGACCTCTACGTCTCTTTCGACAATGTGATGGTGGGCCGCCTGATGGCGGAGTCCGTGTCCCGGGCCGTGCCCCGGGGAGGGTTCGTGATCATCAACGGGGCCCGGTCGGACAACAACGCCCTGATGCTGAACGCCGGGATCCGGGGGGTCCTGGATCCCCTGGAAGCCTCCGGGGCGGTGCGCATCGTGGGGGAGATCTGGCCCGGGACCTGGGACAGCGAGGAGGTCAAGTCGGCCCTGGAAAAGATCGTCCAGCACGACCGGGGCATCGACGCGGTGGTGGCGGGGAACGACATGCTGGCCGAGGCGGCCATCTCGGTCCTCTCGGAAAACCGGCTCATGGGGAACGTGAAAATCGCCGGCCAGGACGCGGAGCTGGCGGCCTGCCAGCGCATCGCCGAGGGGGTCCAGTTCGCCACGGTCTACAAGCCCATCGACCGCCTGGCCCTCAAGGCCGCGGGCTACGCGGTCATGCTGGCCCGGGGCGAGGAGATCCGGACGGACGCCGTGATCAACGACGGGAAGTACGAGGTGCCCTACGTCCGGCTGGAGCCCATCCTGGTCACCCGGGATCTCCTGGACGCGACGGTGATCAAGGACGGGTTCCACTCCTCCGCAGACGTGTACAGGAAGGTCCGGAGGTAGGCTGTCCGCGCGGGGGGCGGGGGCCGGCCCGATCTGGATTTTTCCACCATTCGCCGAGCCCGAGTGCTAGCAGGGCTCCGGGAATCCAAGAAATCCCGGCAGGGCGGAATTTCGCCGGAACATTCCTGAAGACCGATCGTAAAAAGCCCCGGATACTGTAGGCCAGCGGCCCGTCGGCCGCGAGTCGCAGTAAGGGGGTTTGTATGAAGCGTATCGTCGCCATCCTGTCCGCCGTCCTGTTCCTGGCGGGCATCGTCGTCTCCGCGGTGGCCCAGGCGGGGAGCCTGCCCGTGGGCATCGTACTTCCGACCAAGGACGAGCCGCGCTGGCTCCAGGACGAGGCCCGGTTCAAGGACGCCCTGGCCAAGGCCGGGTACAACGTGGAGATCCTCTTCTCCCAGGGGGACTCCGCCAAGGAGAAGGCCAACGTCGAGTCCCTGATCACCAAGGGGATCAAGGTCCTGATCATCTGCCCGCAGGATTCCGCCGCCGCGGCCGCCGCCGCGGACGCCGCCCGGAAAGCGGGTGTGAAGGTCATCTCCTACGACCGCCTGATCACCGGAACCGCCAGCGTGGACTACTACGTAACCTTCGACTCCGTGGCCGTGGGCGAGGCCTGGGGCGACTTCCTGGTCAGCCAGGCGGGGACCCGCAAGGGACTCAACCTCTACCTGTACGCCGGCGCGGCCTCGGACAACAACGCCTTCCTCTTCTTCGAGGGCGCCTGGAACAAGCTCCAGCCCAAGATCGCGGACGGAACCTTCGTGGTCCGCAACTCCACCGAGGCCGTGGCCCAGAGCAAGAAGGCCAAGCTCTCCCGTGAGGAGATGGGCAAGATCATCGGCCAGGTCACGACCAACTGGGACTTCAACACCGCCAAGAGCAAGGCCGAGGCCGACCTGACCCGGGCCACCGGAGCCATGAAGGGCGAGGTCTTCATCTGCGCCCCGAACGACGGCACCGCCCGCGCCATCGCGGACGCCTTCGCCGTGGACCGGGCCGTGACCAAGTACTGGATCACCGGCCAGGACGCGGAAAAGGCCTCCGTGCAGTACATCATCGACGGCAAGCAGTCCATGACGGTCCTCAAGGACGTCCGGGTCCTGGCCGCCGACGCGATCGCCGCGGCCGTCGCCTACCTCAAGGGCGGGACTCCCGCGAAGACCAAGTCCTACAACAACGGCCGGGCGGAAATCCCCGCCAAGCCGTCGGCCACGACCACGGTCACCAAGGCGAACGTGAAGGCCGCCATCGTCGACTCCGGCTACTATCCCGCTTCCGACTTCAAGGGACTATAATAAGAACCTAGCATGAAACGCCCGGAGGGCGTCGGCGGCCCGGCCGTCGGCGCCCTCTTCCGCGGACGGAGTGCGGATCCCGAACGGAGGCCGGAAGATGAGCGAACCCATCCTCGAGATGAGGAACATCACCAAGACCTTTCCCGGGGTGCGGGCCCTGAGCGACGTGAGCTTCCGGGTGGCCCGGGGGGAGATCCACTGCCTGGTGGGGGAGAACGGGGCGGGCAAGTCCACCCTGATGAAGGTCCTCTCGGGAGTCTATCCCCACGGATCCTACGAGGGGGAGATCCTCCTTTCCGGATCGCCCCAGCGGTTCCGGGGCATCGCGGACAGCGAGCGGGCCGGGATCGGCATCATCTACCAGGAACTGGCCCTGGTCCCGGACATGACGGTATACGACAATATCCTTCTGGGCCACGAACTGCGGTCCGGGGTGACCGTGGACTTGAACGGAACCATCAAGAAGGCCACGGAGATGCTGGCCAAGGTCCGGCTCCAGCTGGATCCCTCCACGAAGGTGAGGGACCTGGGAGTCGGGAAGCAGCAACTCGTGGAGATCGCCAAGGCCCTGAGCCGGGACGTGAAGCTCCTGATCCTGGACGAGCCCACCGCGGCGCTCAACGAGGACGACTGCGACAACCTCCTGGACATCCTGCGGGGCCTCAGGCGGGACGGGGTCACCTGCATCATGATCTCCCACAAGCTCAAGGAGGTCATCCGCATCGCGGACACGGTCACCGTCCTTCGGGACGGTCGCACGGTCCGCACCCTGGACGCCGGCAAGGGGGAGGTGTCCGAAGGGATCCTCATCCAGCACATGGTCGGCCGGGAGATCGACGACGTCTATCCCAAGCGCACCTCGAAGAAATTCGGGGACGTGGTCCTGGAGGCCCGGAACTGGACGGTCTATTCCCACGGCCTGGGGCGCACGGTCCTGAAGGACGTGAACTTCACGGTCCGCCGCGGGGAGATCGTGGGCTTCGCGGGACTCATGGGTTCCGGCCGCACGGAGCTGGCCCGGAGCGTCTTCGGCAACCCCGACGGGTACCGGGTGGAGGGCGAGCTCCTGGTGGAGGGCAGGCCCGTCCGCTTCGGGGATCCCCGGGCGGCCATCGACGCGGGGGTCGCCTACGCCAGCGAGGACCGCAAGCGGAACGGGCTCATCCTGATCCAGGACGTCAAGCAGAACATCACCCTGGCCAATCTACGGGCCCTGGCGGCCCGGGGGGTGGTGGACGGCAACGCCGAGACCAAGGTGGCGGAGGATTACCGTTCCGCCCTGTCCATCAAGACCCCCAGCATCGACCAGAAGGTCCTGAACCTCTCCGGGGGGAACCAGCAGAAGGTCTCGGTAGCCAAGTGGCTCTTCGTACGGCCCAAGGTCCTGATCCTGGACGAGCCCACCCGGGGCATCGACGTGGGGGCCAAGTACGAGATCTACACCCTGATGAACAAGCTGGTGGCCGAGGGCATGAGCATCGTCATGATTTCATCGGAGCTGCCCGAGGTGCTGGGCATGAGCGACCGCGTCTACATCGTCTCCACGGGCCGGATCACCGGAGAGCTTCCGGTGGAGGAAGCGGACCAGGAGAAGATCATGCGGCTGGCGACGAGCTGAGGAGGGAACGGTGATACTCAAGGACTTGCGCTCCGCCCTGCGGAGCAACATTCGCGAATACGGCATGTACATCGCCCTCGTGGTGATCATGGGGATCTTCACGATCGCCACCCAGGGAATCTTCATCTCCTCCCGGAACATCGCAAACCTGCTGAACCAGACGGGGTACATCGCGATCCTGGCCATCGGGATCACCCTGGTCATCGTGATCCGGCACATCGACCTGTCCATCGGCTTCCTCTCGGGCTTCCTGGGAGCCGTGGCGGCCATCGCGATGACCGCCTGGGGAGTCTCCACCTGGATCGCCATCCTGATCGTCCTGGTTTTGGGGACCCTGGCGGGGCTGTTGACCGGATACCTGGTGGCGGGGGTGGGGATCCCCGCCTTCGTGGCCTCCCTGGCGGGCTGGCTGATCTACCGGGGGGCCCTCCTCACGGTCACCCTCAAGACCGGCACGATCATCATCCCCAACGAGGACTTCAACGCCATCGGCAACGGCTACATCCCGGACATCCTGCCCGCGGACACGGCCTTCCTGCCCGAGCTCCACAAGCTGACCCTCCTCCTGGGCATCCTGGCCATCGTGTGGCTCAATGTCCGGGCTTTCCAGGAGCGCGCCAGCCGCCAGAAGTACGGGCTCGAAGTCCTGCCCGGGGACATGTTCGCCCTGAAGCAGCTCTTCCTCTCCGTAGTCCTGTCCCTGATCACCTGGGTCGTGGCGGGGTACAACGGGATGTCCTGGACCCTGGCCATCGTCATCGTCGTGGCCCTCATCTACAACTTCGTGACCACCCGAACGGTCCTGGGACGGCACATCTACGCGGTGGGCGGAAATCCGGAGGCCGCGGAGCTCTCGGGGGTGAGCGTTAAGAAGATCACCCTGACCGTCTTCGGGTCCATGGGGATGCTCTGCGGGCTTTCGGGGGTCCTCTTCGCGTCCCGTCTGCAGTCGGCCACCACCACCGCGGGCACCCTCTTCGAGCTGGACGCCATCGCGGCGGCCTACATCGGCGGCGTTTCCGCCGCGGGCGGGGTGGGCAAGGTGACGGGTTCCATCGTGGGAGCCATCGTCTACATGTCCCTGACCAGCGGGATGAACCTCCTGGGCACGGACATCTCCCTGCAGTACATCATCCGGGGCGCCGTCCTCGTGGCGGCCGTCATCTTCGACGTGCAGACCCGGAAGGCAAAAAGTTAGAGCAGTCCGGAAAGCGCGGCCGCGGCCGCCCCCGCCAGGAGCAGGCTGAGGGCGGCGTCCGCGCCGGTGCCCCTCCGTTCCCAAAGATCCAGGATCCTCCTCGCGGGCCGCGTTCCGGCGGCCGCCGCTATAACCGCGGCCGCGCCCAGAGTCGGCAGAGCCTTGGCCAGGGCGGGCCATCCGAACGCCGGGATGCCGAGGGGGCCGGCCCCCGAATCGGCCAGGGACGCCGCGGCCGCCGGAATGCCGGGCAGACCCCCGGCGACGCACAGGACGGCCAGGGGCAGGAGCCCCGTCAGAACGACGGCGAGGTTCCGGATGTCTCCGGGACCCGACGGCGCGGGGGACCCTTCCCGCGGACCTCCGGAGAGGCGGAAGATTACGAGGAGCGGGAGGACCCGGAAGGCCGCGGCCGCGGAAAGGACGGAGGCGGCGGCAAGGATCATCCCGGCCGCGCCGCCGCCCGCCGCGTAGCCCGCCAGGGATTTGGAGGCCCAGCCGGCCAGGGGCGGCAGGCCCGCCAGGGAGGCTGCCCCGATCAGGATACCCAGGGAGGGGCCGAGGCCGGCCCGTCCCTGGAGGATGCCGAGGTCCCGACTCCCCGCCTCGTCCGCCGCCCGGCCCACCGACAGGAAGAGCAGGGCCTTGGCCGCCCCGTGGGCCAGGGCGTGCAGGGCCCCGGCCGCGAAGGAGCCCGAGGCCAAGGCCGCCAGGCAGAGCCCGGCCTGTCCCACGCTGGACCAGGCCAGGAGGCGTTTGGCATCCCGCTGGGCGACCGCGAACAGGCCTCCCGTCAGGGCCGTCAGGGCACCGGCCCAGAGCAGACCCTCCCGCAGGGCGGGGACGTCCAGGAGCGACAGGATCCGGCCCAGGGCGAAATACCCCGCCGCCAGGGTGGCCCCGGACAGGAGGGCCGAGACGGGGTGGGGGGCCGAGGCGTGGGCCTCGGGAAGCCAGGCGTGGAAGGGAGCGTAGGCGCTCCGTACCCCCAGGGCCACGGTCAGGAACCCGAGGGCCATCCGGAGATCCCGGGGAGGGACCGGACCCAGCGACTGGATGGACGCGGCCGCCTCCGGGATGGACAGGGTTCCGGCGTACCCGTACAGGAAGTAGAGTCCCAGCAGGTAGAACACCACGGCCACCGTGGAGGTCACCAGGTAGGAATAGGACGCCCAGAGGGACGCGGGTGTCCTTTTGTAGGCGATGAGAACGTAGGAGCAGAGGGCCAGGAGTTCCAGGCTCACGAAGAGGTTGAAGAGGTCCGCGGTCAGGACGCAGGCGTAGAGGGCCGAGAGGGCCACGAGGAAAAAGAAC
>Ga0116153_10001370_pt1 | contig 22974 bp, 18 predicted proteins | sample AD_UKC028_MetaG_FD_89896 | JGI IMG/M metagenome (GOLD analysis project Ga0116153, IMG submission 89896) | Active sludge microbial communities of municipal wastewater-treating anaerobic digesters from USA - AD_UKC028_MetaG | ecosystem: Engineered > Bioreactor > Anaerobic > Digestate | place: USA...
AAGTGACTCTGTTGCATACCGCATCACTGTTGCCACCGCGGAGGACTACGGCAGCATCAAGGTCATGCTTGCCGGCTATGAGGGAAGAGTGATAATTCAGCTTACTGCCGATAGGGACAAAGTGATACGGGAAGCTTCACTGATCAGTCCGGGAGAGGTTTTCTTCCCGCTGCTTGACAAAGGGCGGTACAGGCTGAAGGCGGTTTATGATCTTGATTCGGACGGGAAATGGACCACCGGCGATTTTAATTTCGGCAGGATGCCCGAGCCGGTCACTTATTACCCGGCTGAGCTGGAAGTCAAGGTTAACTGGGCCCTTGAACAGGACTGGGATCTGGGGGAAATGTACGTTAAGGATGTCTCGCTGAGGAATAAACCAGTAACAAAAAGATAAACAGATGTCTACACGCAGGAAGTTTATCATGAACAGCATGGTGGCAGGAGCGGCGCTGTCTGCCGGGATACCTTCATTTGCAACAGGCAGTGTCCGCAAGTGGCCTTCCATGAGACCCGCAAACAGGCAACGCAGGTTCCGCAGCAAGGCGGTAGAAGATACAATTAAAGAGATTGAATCATTCCTGGGAGCCGATAATGAGCTGGCATGGCTCTTTTCAAATTGTTTTCCCAACACTCTTGACACAACTGTCAACTTCACCATGAAGGAGGGCAGGCCCGATACATTCGTAATAACAGGTGATATAAACGCAATGTGGCTGCGCGATTCTTCGGCCCAGGTTTGGCCCTATGTGTCGCTTGCACCGCATGACCCGGATCTGAAGGATCTCATTGCCGGTGTTATCAACCGGCAGGTGAAGTGCATACACATCGATCCTTATGCCAATGCATTCAATGACGGTCCCGGACAGAGCGAATGGATGAATGACCTGACCGACATGAAGCCTGAGCTGCATGAGCGGAAATGGGAGATCGACTCACTCTGTTATCCCGTCAGGCTTGCCCATGGTTACTGGAAAGCAACCGGCGACACCTCTGTTTTTGACGCCTCGTGGTCATCGGCGATGAGGGTTATCATCAGGACTTTCCGTGAACAGCAGCGTAAGGAGAGCCCCGGCCCGTACAAGTTCCAGCGGGTTACAGGCTGGCAGACCGACACTGTCGCAGGGGCCGGTTACGGGAATCCCGTCAACCCGGTGGGACTGATAGTCTCAATCTTCAGGCCGTCGGATGACGCAACAATATGGCCATTTCTCATACCGTCGAACTATTTTGCGGTAAGTGCGCTCCGGAAGATGGGAGAGATTGCTGCCGATGTCACCCGTGATGAGGCGCTCCTGGCTGACGCCACCGCGCTTGCCGATGAGGTTGATGATGCCCTTGCGAAATATGCGCGTGCCATTCACTCGGAGCACGGAGAGATCATCCCCTATGAGACTGACGGGTATTTCAACTTCAATTTCATGGATGATGCAAATGTTCCCAGTCTTCTCAGTATGCCATACCTGGGAACCATTGACCGCAGTAATCCGCTTTACCTGCGCACAAGGAAGTTTGTTCTGAGCAAAAGCAACCCGTACTATTTTTCAGGCATCAGCGGTCATGGCGTGGGGAGTCCGCATACCGGCACTGACCGGATCTGGCCCATTGCCATTATAATGAAAGGGCTTACGGCCTCAGACAACCATGATATTGTCACATCACTCAGGATGCTCAGAAACACACATGCCGGAACAGGATTCATGCATGAGTCATTCATGAAGGATGATCCCTCGAAGTTCACGCGCAAATGGTTTGCATGGGCCAACACGCTGTTCGGCGAACTGGTGCTGTATACGTACAGGACACAGCCTGAGCTGCTTAAGGAAGTTTAAAATTCATAGTATATGAAAGAAGTAGTTGCCGGAGTTGACATTGGCGGAACAAACACAATCATTGGTTTTGTTGATGCCACCGGTGTCATTCATGCCGAGGGGCGGCTCTCGACGCCCGATTATGCCTTTGCCGATGATTTTGTAATTGCGCTTGACACGAAGCTGAAGGAGATGGCGGCGGCGCACAGCGGGCTGAAGCTTATAGGTATTGGTATCGGAGCCCCGAATGCCAACTTCAACAAGGGCACTATTGAGCTGGCGCCAAACCTGCGGTGGAAGGGGATCGTGCCCATGGTGAAGATCACCGAGCGCCGCACCGGGCTGAAGACGCGCATCACCAATGACGCCAATGCGGCGGCGCTCGGTGAGATGATCTTCGGCGCCGCGAAGGATGTTAAGGACTTCATCATCCTGACCCTTGGCACCGGCCTCGGCAGCGGAATCGTTGTCGGCGGTGAGGTTGTTTACGGGCATACCGGTTTCGCCGGAGAGCTGGGTCATATGACTGTTGCTGAGGGAGGCAGGGTGTGCGGATGCGGTCGCCGCGGCTGTCTTGAAACATATGCATCGGCAACAGGGCTGGTCCGCACTGTTCTTTCACTGCTTAGCGACCGCCGTGATGAAAGCATGCTGCGCGAGCTGAGGGGCGGTGAGATCACCTCACGGCGGGTCGCTGAAGCCGCGGCGGCCGGCGATGCAATCGCACAGGAGGCCCTCGATCAGACTGCACGGATGATTGCACTGGGCATTGCCAACTCAGTCATATTCTCAAGCCCGGAGGCCATATACCTCTTCGGCGGACTGGCAAACGCAGGCGATGCCCTCTTCGTGCCGGTGAGAAAATATGCCGAAGAACTTGTGATGCCAGTCTTCAGGGACACATTCAGGATCGAACCGTCAGGACTGCCGGAGGCGCAGGCAGCAATACTGGGCGCTTCGGCGCTGATATGGAAGGAGGCACGATAGAAGGCAAGAGAGGGGCGAGCGACAAGAAATGACCCGGTGGGTCATTTCCGCGAGCAGCCGGACAGAAGGGGCGGCAATAGTGTTGACAAGTATGGCCCTAAGGGCATCATAGCAGGCAGTAGGAAATAGAAGGGCGAGCGACAAGAAATGACCCGGTGGGTCATTTCCGCGAGCAGCCAGACAGAAGGGGCGGCAATAGTGGATTGGCCGTAAGCCATAAAGCATTAAGAAGTTATGCGTATAATTGAGGTCGGAAAGCTGAAGACAAGCAGGGAAATACCGCAGATGGCGGAGGTGTCTGCGCGGCTCGATGAGCTGGGCGAAGGCCACAGGATAGGAACAGTGAACTGGCAGAGCCATACATACAAGCCTGAAGTGAGATTCAACATCGCCTGGGGCGAAAAGGAGATCTACATCAAATACTATGTCAGGGAATCTCATGTCAAGGCCGAAAAGGGAAGCACCAACGAGATGGTATGCGAGGATTCATGCGTCGAGTTTTTCGTCTCGCCGGAAGATGACGGCATCTATTACAACTTCGAGTTCAATCCCATTGGCACCACGCTGATGGGCTCGGGCCACGGCAGACATGACAGCGCCCGCACAGATCCTGCCGTTGTCAGAAAAATCCGTCGGCTCACAACAATGGGCACCGAACCATTTGACGAGATAAGCGGTGACATCAGCTGGGCAATCACCGTGGCCATTCCCGTTGAGACTTTCTTCAGGCACAATGTCGGCAGCCTGGCAGGCAAGAGCTTCAGGGCCAATTTCTACAAGTGCGGTGACAAGCTCACCACACCGCATTTTGTCACATGGAACCCGGTTGCCACTGAAAAGCCTGATTATCACAGGCCGGAATACTTCGGAGTTCTGAAATTCATATGACCCTGGCAATTCGCTGATCCGTAAATGAACTTATTGCAAATGACCATGCCCCTATTTGAAATAATGCCGGATTTATGTGGCTACGCCCATATGCAATAATACTGAATGCCAATGGCAACACCACTATCTTTAACGAACTGAATAGATATAAACCACACCAGAAAAAATACTTATGATCAGGGGAAACGCAGTCATAGGCCAGTCGGGCGGTCCGACTTCAGTTATCAACTCCAGCCTTGCAGGAGTGATAGATGCCTCCAGGAGGTCAGGCCTTATATCTGAAGTATTCGGAATGAATTATGGAATTGAAGGGTTCATGAAAGAGTGGCTCTTTGATCTCTCGGCCCAGCCGGCCGAAATAATTCACGGATTGCGCCGGACCCCCTCTTCGGCCCTCGGGTCATCACGGTACAAACTGAAAGACGATGATTTCCCAAAAATCCTCTCGGTACTGCAGAAATATGACATCAGGTATTTCTTCCTGATCGGAGGGAATGACACGATGGATACTGTCAACAGGGTTGAGGCATTCTGCCGTTCCATGGGTTATGAGCTCACCGGTGTCGGCATACCCAAGACCGTTGACAATGATCTGTTCGGCACCGATCACACGCCAGGGTTTGCCTCGGCGGCATGGTCAAACATACTGAACGTGATGCAGGCAGGCACCCTTGCCCGCGACATGATGAAGGTGGACCAGTTCGTTGTCTACCAGACTATCGGCCGGGATGCGGGATGGCTGGCCGCTGCCACGTCCATGGCCCGCCGCGATGAGGATGAAGCCCCCCATCTCATATATACACCTGAGCACCCCTTCGTAAGGGAAAAGTTCCTTACCGATGCTGATCACTGCATCAGGAGATACGGCTGGGTCTTCGTTGTTGCCGGCGAGGGCATCAAATATGAAGACGGCACACCTGTCAGCGCATCTGTGGTGAAGGACAAATTCAGCAACACCGAATTCGGCGCCATGGGAGGTGCCAGCGTAGCCATTACCCTTCACCGTATGCTATCTTCGGAGTTCGGCCTGAGGGGCGAGTTCCAGGTGCCGGAGTCGCTTATAATGAGTGACTATGTCAGGGCTCTTCCGGCTGACCTCGGGGAGGCTTACCGCTGCGGCATCGAAGCTGTCCGCCTGGCAGAAAAAGGCGAGTCGGGATACATGGTGACAATAGACAGAAAGTCAGATGATCCGTATGAGGTCATCTACGGGAAGGTTCCTCTCAGCAAGGTGGCTATCGCCGCCAGGCCCATGCCAGCTGAGTATTTCAATGAAGCAGGCAATCATGTCTCTGACGCGTTTGCCAGGTATATGAAACCGCTGACCGGAGAAATTCCGGAATTTGTGAGACTAAAAAAGATCATGGTAACAAAGTAAAACATTCAGCAATGGCAACTGAATTCAACAAGGTAGCTCTTTCAGTCAACGCTCACCCCGATGATGCCGAGGCATGGAATGCAGGCGCACTCAAACTGCTGCATGACAGGGGATACAGGATTGTGATTGCGACAATGACCGGGGGTGACCTCGGAGGATGCAACATGAGCATGGAAGAGACAGCGCGGGTCCGTTTTGAGGAGGCGAAGGCAGCAGCAGCTGTGCTTGATGCAGAGTATTATACAATGGGCGGCATAGACGGATCGTTGTTTGATACCCGGGAGATGCGGCTGAAAGTGATCTCGCTCATGCGCAGGGTGCGTGCAGGCATTGTATTCACCCACCTTCCCAATGACTATCATCCTGACCATCGGGCCACTGCCGCAATTGTAGAGGCGGCTGCCATGGTGGCCTCCCTTGATCCTGTGCCGGTGCCGGAGAAGCCGCTTGAGGTTACTCCCCTCCTTTACCATACCTCACCGCTGACGCTCAGTGATCCGCTGGGGTCACAGCTTACCCCGCCACATTTCTTCGTCGACGTAAGCAGCGCCGTGCAGACCAAGATCGAGATGCTGGGCAGGCATGTATCGCAGCTCGAACTGATGAAACACATGCACAGAATCGATGATTTCTTCGGTTACGTGCTGGAGGGTAACAAAAACTACGGTAAATTAGCAGGAGTGGAATATGCCGAACCCTACTGGCAACACCTGGGCGGCGGCTTCCAGAAAGATCCTCAGATACAGCGTGACCTGAAAGAATTCATTGTATAACAATAACTTATCTAAAATGAACCTGACTGAGAAAAAATTCAGCAAGTTTGCGCTTGTGCGCGAAATGATGGAGACACCCGGAATAGTAAAATCATTCCGTCCCGAATCATCCGTTCCTTTCCTGCCTGCCTTCAAAAAGAAAAAGGGATTGTTCCTGACGGGAGAAGGGAGCAGCCGGCTCTTCCCCGCGAAGAGGGCAATCTTCGCCGATCTCAGGAAGGAGTTCCTCCTGCCGGTTCTTACGGAAGGATGCACCCAGGCCCTCGAATACGACCTGAAGGACTTTGTTGTCTTCGCAGCTTCCAACTCAGGCCAGACCAAGGAGGTCATCAGGCTCGTTGAAAAACTGAAAAAGAAAAAACATGACGCCGTTTTCGGCCTTACGGCCAACAAAAACACCAAGCTTGAAGAATTCGCCCATGCGGCCCACGTGCTCAGATGCGGCAAGGAGAATGCCGTTGCAGCGACAAAATCAGTTGTGGAACAGGCTCTCTTTTATGACTCACTGCTTCGCGGCCTGAGGGGTGAGAAGATGACCGGGCTCCGCAAGGCTGCATCGCAGATGGAAGAGGTGCTGACTGCCAGGATTGATAAAAAGATAATTGCAATGATGCATGATGCGGAGATGATATGGTTCGCGGGGCGCGATAACGGCGTGGCCGCCGAACTGGCCCTTAAGACCAACGAGATCACCCGCAAGAAATCAGGGTTCCTCGAGGGAACCTTCGCCCTGCACGGAATCGAGGAGGTGATGAACCGCGGAGATGTGCTCATATGGGTCGATCCCTTCGAACATGACCGCGACAAGTTCATGGAGTGCATTGTCAGAGGGGTGGGTGTCAATGTAATTGCAATCTCGGATGAAAAGACCGACTTCCCCACAATAGTCATACCGGACGGCGGCGACTATGCCGAATACCTGCAGCTGGCAGCCGGATGGAACCTGCTGGTTGCTACCGGCATCGCGCTGGGCATTGACCTTGACCACCCCGTTCGCGCCAGGAAGGTTGGCAACGAGTACGTCGCGGCGGCTAAAAAGAATTAGCTGGCTGCACCATTACAGTTTTTTTTCACACTTATGATCTAAAGCGTATATTTACGTTTAGCAAACTCTGTTTCTGAATATGGAAAAGGTAAAGGCAGTTGTCGGAATTGATATCGGAGGTACCAACACCACCTTCGGATTCGTAGACAGGTCAGGAAAGATAATGGCAGAGGATCACATCATTACAACTCATTATGATGAACCTGAGGTTTTTGTTGCTGCTCTCTATGAGAAGCTGATGATCACCGCGCAGAAATCCGGAAATGATTTCGAGATTCTCGGATTCGGAATCGGTGCGCCCATGGGCAACATCAACAAGGGAACCATCGAGTACCCGGCTGACCTGCCCTGGAAGGGGATCATACCCCTGGCTGATATTTTTTCACGTCACACCCCGCTGCCGGTAATCGTCACAAATGATGCAAATGCGGCGGCAGTGGGTGAGATGATTTACGGCGGAGCCAGGGAGATGAAGAATTTTGTTGTGATAACCCTTGGCACCGGCCTCGGCAGCGGCTTCGTAGTCGACGGCAGGCTGGTTTACGGCCATGACGGTTTCGCAGGCGAGATAGGGCATACATCCATCAGGCCAGGGCAGTCTAACCGCGACTGCGGGTGCGGGCGTAAGGGATGCCTCGAGACCTATGTCTCAGCAACGGGGCTGAAACGGACCGTGCTGAAGATAATGGCCGACAGGCTCGACGAAAGCGAATTACGGAAGCACAGTTTCGATGAGCTGGATTCGAAGATGATCTATGATGCTGCGCGAAGGGGTGACCCGATTGCCCTCGAAGCGTTCGAGCACACCGGTGCCATGCTCGGGTTCAAGCTGGCCGACGTTGTGGCCCACACAAATCCCGAGGCAATTTTCCTCTTCGGGGGTCTGGCCCTCGCCAAGGAACTGATTTTCGAACCTGCACGGAAACATATGGAGGAGAACCTTCTTTATATATACCGTGATAAGGTGAAGCTGCTGCCCTCTGAGCTGAGTACGCAGAATGCTGCGGTACTTGGCGCGAGCTCCCTTGTATGGTCTACGCTGGAGACAGCATGAATTCTGACTTCGGGATCTGAATGAGCAAGTATAACCTGCCGGAGATGATGAGCTATATCATAGGAGCGCTCTTTATGGTGATAGTCTTCTCAATTGCCTATGCCTATCTCAAACCGCACAGGCTCCATCATGCAAGGCCCCTCTCCACGCTGGCACTGAAAGGCACATACCTTGTCTACCTCCTTGTAATGCTGCTTGTGATTTATTTCGCCAGCCTCAGGGACGGTGGTGTAAGCCAGGTCTTTGACGGGGCTGAATTTTTCGTGTTCCTGGTTGTGCTCTTCGTGCCTACAGCCGGCATCTTTTCAAGAAAAATTTCCCGCTTCAGCGGGAAGAGAGTAAGGTACAACATCATCTTCAGCGTGGTAAACCTGATTATGACCCTGACGCTGCTTGTGCTGTACAGGTTCTGATGCCAGATATTTTTTAAAAGCTTACATTTGCCCAATGAAATAAAAAACTCCAAAATTATGATCAAGGAACGATTCATCTCCTATGTGGAGGAGAGTATCAGGAATAACTGGGAGAAAGAGGCGCTTTCAAATTACCGGGAGAAAGGTTACACCTACAGGGAGATCGCCGGTATAATGGTCAGACAGCACATGGCCTTCAGGGAGTACGGCATCCGCGAAGGTGATATGATCGCCCTTCTCGGGCGAAACTCAGACAACTGGTGCGCCATGTACCTCGCGATTGTGACATACGGTGCCGTTGTGGTGCCGATTCTGCCCGACTTCAAACCCGATGACCTGCACAATATAATCAATCACTCCGACTCGAAGATCCTATTCGCCGACGACAAGCTGTGGGAATCCCTTGAACCTGAAAAGGTTAAGGGCCTTCAGTGCGTAAAGAGCCTTGATACATTCGAGATGCTCATGAGCCGTTCAGAAAAGATCACTGAGATTTACGGGTCACTTGACGGAAAATTCGCACAGGCATATCCGGCTTTTAGTCCGGCTGACATCAGGTTTTCCGGAATCGACAACGAGAAACTGGCGGTGCTGAGCTATACCTCAGGGACCACAGGCTTCTCCAAGGGGGTGATGATACCTCACAGGAGCCTTGCTGCAAACATCCGCTATGCACAGCATAACATGCCGCTGGAACCGGGTGACAAGGTTGTCTCCTTCCTGCCGCTGGCACATACATATGGCTGCGCATTCGAGTTCCTCTTCCCCTTCACCTATGGTTGTCATATAACCATTCTGACAAAGACCCCGTCGCCGCAGATTCTCATCCAGGCCTTCAAGGAGATCAGGCCGAGGCTGATTCTGTCGGTACCCCTTGTTATCGAGAAGGTGTACAAGAAGCAGCTGCTTCCGGTTATAAGCAAGCCAGCCATGAAGGTGATGCTGAAAATTCCAGGTATAAACAAGATTCTTTTCAAAAAGGTGCGCGAGAAACTTGAGACAAGCTTTGGCGGCAATTTCAAGGAGCTGGTGATCGGCGGTGCTGCGTTCAACGCTGACGCCGAGAAATTCTTCAGGAAAATCGGAATGCGGTATGCAGTGGGCTATGGGATGACCGAGTGCGGGCCTCTTATCAGCTATGACGGTTGGAGAACCGCGCGCCTGGCATCCTGCGGCAAGCCGGTTGACACGCTCGAGGTGAAAATTGACTCTCCGGATCCTCAGAAGGAGGTGGGAGAGATCATACTTCGTGGTGACAACGTGATGCTGGGATATTACAAGAACGAGAAAGCAACAAAAGAGGTAATCGACGAGGACGGCTGGATGCATACCGGCGATCTCGGAGTGATTGACAAAGACGGTTACATCTATATCAGGGGCCGGAGCAAGGATATGCTCCTCGGTCCTTCCGGCAAGAATATTTACCCCGAGGAGATCGAATCACTCATAAACAACTACAAGTATGTTACAGAAGCGGTTGTGATCTCGGAGGACGACAAGCTTGTCGGGCTCATCTATCCTGACTATGAGGCGCTGCGCACTGACGGCATCGGGGAAGACGGTCTTGCCGCAGCGCTTGACACAATCAGGAAGGATGTCAACGGCAGGGTGCCTGATTATATGGCCGTGACGAAGTTCAGGGTGCATCCCGAGGAGTTTGCCAAGACACCGAAGAAGAGCATCAAGCGTTATCTTTACATGAAAGGTTGATTTATTATTAGTGAAGAGGCCCCGGAAGGGCCTCTCCCATATTCCCGGGAAGTGAAAAAATACTGTATCATTGTTGCCGGTGGCAGCGGACGGAGGATGAAATCAGCCGTCCCGAAGCAGTTTCTCCTGCTGGGAGGAAGACCGTTGCTGATGCATACAATCGAGAGATTCAATACGTTTGACAGCACGGCGGAGATCATAGTGGTCCTTCCGGAGAGTCATCATGCACTGTGGGAAAAGCTGTGTGCAGAGCACCTGTTCTCAGTAAGTCACCGGGTGGTGGCAGGCGGGGAGGAGCGGTTCCACTCGGTTAAGGCGGGATTGGATTGCGTGGCTGCCAATGCAACGGGGATTGCCGGGGCGAAAATGGCAAACAAAGCACCGGGAGCGGATGACGTACTCATCGCCATACATGACGGCGTCAGGCCGCTTGTGAGTCATGACACAATCTGGAGATGCTTCGCCGATGCGGAAGAGTTCGGCAATGCAGTACCCTTCATCGAACCCGCTGACTCGGTACGGATCCTTTCCGGCGATGACAGCAGACCGGTGCCCAGGAATGAGGTAAGGCTGATCCAGACACCGCAGGTGTTTCGCGGCAGCGTGATAATCAAAGCCTATGACCGCATATATGAACCTTCCTTCACCGATGACGCAACCGTGGCGGAGGCTGACGGGGTGACGATACACCTTACACACGGAAACAGGGAAAACATAAAGATAACTACACCTGAGGACCTGGCTGTGGCAGAGATACTGACCGGGATGCTCAGGCCATGAAAAAAGTACAGGATGGAGCAGGAGCGGTTGCTCGATTACAAGAAGCTTGAAGTCAGAAAGGTCAGGAAAGCTGATGATGAGATCACTGACCTGATAAAGTCGACAGTGCTAGGTTCGGAGGGCGGCATGCAATACGTGATGCTGAATACCCCTGAAAGGCTCAGGTCATACCGCGACAGTCTTTCATTTATAGCGCTTTACAAGAGAAACAGCCTTAAGGGAGTAATAGGACTCTGCCGGCGGATTACATCGAACAATGGTGTTCAGTATCCATCGGCTCATCTCCGGTATCTTACGGTGCAGAGTGCGTTCCGGGTTGAAAGGGCTCCCGGAAAGGCAGGCACCCTCGAATCTGCAGCCGGGGACAGCTTCAAGCAGAAGATATTTTCAATCTTCAGGGACCCGCAGCTTGCAGCAGGAGATGAAGGGGATGGAGGTACCGGCCCGAATGTGCTGTATGCATATGTTGAGAGCCGCAATGAGCGGTCAAGGAATCTGATCAACCAGGCGGGCTATGAATATATACGCTCGTTCCTTACCGTTGCCTTCAGCAGGTTCAATCCGAAGCCTCATCCTTCGGTAAAGAGGTTATCACCGGAGGAGGAGCCTGCCATGGCCAGACTTTTGGAAGAGTTTTACAGCGGATACTGTTTTTATACAGACGAGTTTTCGTTCTATGATCATAAATATTATGTGCTCCGCCGGAACGGCGAGATAGTGGCAGGCGTGGGAGCCATCCCGGCACGGTACAGGGTGGTGAACATACCCGGCGTGTGGGGCTGGATGATGATGAAGGTTTTGCACCGCGCTCCTTATTTCAGGAGACTGTTTCAGCCGGAGGAATTCAGGTACGTCATCCTGAATGCCATCTATTGCCGCGAAGGCAGCGAAGAGCTGCTTCCTGATCTTTTCGGCGCCGTCTGTGCAGAAGAAGGTTATCATACTGCGCTTACCTGGCTCGATGATCACTCGCGGCTGTACGAGACCCTGCGCACAAACAGGAGGATGGGGGCGCTGAACAGGATGCTTAACGCGAAGCCGGGACTGGTGTATGCACTCTTTTCCGGGCTCACACCCGGGGAGACTGAGAAGTTCTATGATTCCCCGGCCTACATCTCGGGATTCGATTTCTCGTAGACACTTGCAAAACAAAATATTATGAAATTATCCTGTCCCTTGTCAACGCGGTCACTGCTGGCCGTGGCCCTGTTCCTGTTGGTCGCCGGCCGTGCTTCGGCCCAGCCCTACATGCAGGCGCAGCAATCCGACGATGAACGTATGCAGTGGTTCGCTGATGCGAAACTTGGTATTTTCATACACTGGGGTATCTATGCTGTCAACGGGATTGACGAGTCATGGGCATTCTACAATGAACTTATCAGCTATGATGATTACATGAAGCAGCTCGGGGGTTTCACCGCATCAGCCTATGACCCTTCCGCATGGGCCGGACTGATAAAGCAGAGCGGGGCCCGTTATGCCGTACTGACGTCAAAGCATCATGACGGGGTTGCCCTGTGGGATACGAAGCTCAGCGGGCTGAACGCTGTTGACAGCACACCGGCAGGCCGTGACCTGGTGAAGCCTTTCGTGAAGGAGTTGAGGCGGACAGGCCTGAAGGTGGGACTTTATTATTCCCTGCTTGACTGGTCTCACCCTGACTACCCTAATCATACTAAAACAGTTAAGCGGTATGCCGATGATCCGGAACGCTGGAAGAGATTCATGCAGTTCAACCTCGGGCAGATGGCCGAACTGCAGAAGGAGTTCAGGCCTGATCTGTGGTGGTTTGACGGCGACTGGGAACAGAGTGCTGAAAAATGGGGCGCAGAGGGAATCAGGAACACTATCCTGGAACGGAATCCTTCCGCCATAATAAACTCGCGACTGGCAGGATACGGAGACTACGGCACACCCGAGCAGGGCCTGCCGTCAAAGAAGCCGTCCGACAAATACTGGGAGCACTGCATGACAATAAATGACTCCTGGGGCTTCCAGGGGAATGACAAAAACTACAAGAGCCCGTCTCAGGTGGTACGGATCTTTGCAGCATGCATCGGGATGGGAGGGAACATGCTCCTTGACATCGGACCGAAAACTGACGGGTCAATACCTGATGAACAGGCTGAAGTACTCAGGGAGCTGGGACGCTGGACCTCCAAACACAGGCAGGCTGTATACGGCACTGTGGCCGGCCTGCCTGACGGTCTTTTCGCCGGACCCTCCACAATGAGCCGTGACAGTACAATGCTCTACCTCTTCTTTCCCGGTAACGGAGGCGGCGAGCTGATGCTTGAAGGCGTGAAAAATCGGATCAACAAGGCTTTCGTTGTAGGCAACGGAACCAACCTCGAGGTGAAGGAGTATCTGAGACCCTGGTGGAGCAGCCATGCCGGGGTATATTTCATTAAAGTGCCGGAAGAAGCGCTTGACAAAACGATGACTGTGATCGGTATTTCACTAGATGGCAAACTATTGACTGAATAATACATGATGGCATGAATAATCTGTTCCAATCAACCAGGTCATTGATGACGGCAGTGGTGATGACCGCCCTTTTTACCATCCCGCTCGCGGCACAGGATCATGAAGAAAGATATGTTCCGGAGACCGATCCGCTGGTGCTGCAGAAACTCGAAGAGTGGCAGGATATGAAGTTCGGCCTCCTGATGCACTGGGGACCGTACAGTCAGTGGGGGATAGTCGAATCATGGTCTATCTGTGCCGAGGACGAAGACTGGTGCCGCCGCAAGAACCCTGATTACACAGAGTACAAGAAGCAGTATGAAGCCCTGAAGCTAAGCTTCAACCCCATTGCCTTCAATCCTGAAAAATGGGCCGCCGCAGCGCGCAACGCCGGCATGAAATATGTTGTCTTCACCACGAAGCATCATGACGGTTTTTCGATGTTTGACACAAAACTGACTGATTATAAGATTACTGACCCGGAGTGCCCGTTCAGTGTAAATCAACGGGCCAATGTCACGAAGGAGATATTCAGGGCTTTCCGCGAACAGGGATTATGGACCGGTGCGTACTTCTCGAAGCCCGACTGGCACAGTGAGTATTACTGGTGGCCCAACTTCGCCACCCCTGACCGCCATGTCAACTACAGCATCACCGATTACCCTGAGCGATGGGAGAAGTTCGTGGATTTCACTCACGGACAGATAATGGAGTTGCTCGGTGGCGATTACGGCCGGGTTGATATCCTGTGGCTCGATGGCGGCTGGGTCAGGAAGATGAGTGACGAGGAAGTGCTCAATTACAGGATTGCCCAGGGCAACAAGATGACCAGGGTGCAGAGCCAGGACATCCGCATGGATGAACTGGTTGCCAAAGCAAGGGAGAAGCAGCCGGGACTCATTGTGGTAGACAGGGCCGTGTACGGTAAGAACCAGAATTATCTTACTCCGGAAAACAGGGTGCCTGAGAAGGCGCTTCCATATCCGTGGGAGTCGTGCATCATCGCCGGTGGAGGCTGGGCATGGGTTCCGGATCCGAAGTTCATGTCGCCACGCGATGCGGTGCATCTGCTTGTTGACATAGTCGTCAAGGGCGGAAATCTGCTGCTGAACATAGGCCCGGCTCCTGACGGTACCTGGCCCGGGGAGGCGTATACACTGCTCGGGGAAATCGGAAAGTGGATGAAGGTAAACGGTGAGGCCATTTACGGCACCCGTGCGCTTGCCCCGCACAAGGACGGCAAGACATGCATCACCAGGAAGGGAGACAAGACATGGTATCTGTATTATCTGGCTGATGAAGGCGAACAGGTCCCTGCCTCAGTTACAATGAACGGAATCACCCTGCCTGCCGGAGCAAAGGTCTCGGCACTCGGTTCCGGAGCTGCCTGCAGGTGGAAGAACGGAAACGGGTCATTCACAGTTTCCGTACCTCAGCAGTTCAGAAACAAACCTACTTCTGACTACGCATGGGTTTTCCGGATTGAAATGTAATTCTGGTTAAGGGTCACCCCTGAAAACGTGCCACACAGACCTTTCTGTATTGATCTGTGTGGCCTGACAGGGAAATGGGGGGAAGAACCACCTGTCGTTTTTCAATTAAACCCTATTCTGCCGTCAATTGAAATAATGCGGTAAAGGTTGTATAAAACTGCAATCTTCCAAATTAAAAAGCCATCAATTGTATGAATGGCAGCTTCTAAAGGACGGATGAGCCACCCGGCTAAATATGCGAAAAGGATTGAATGATTTTAGAACTCTGAGAAGCGGTTTTTCATGAAATCCATGAGCATTTTCACCTTGTCACGCGAGATCTCGCACCTGTATTCCTTGTCGCCCCTGATGAACACGCAGGCCATCTGTTTCATGTCGATACGTGCAAGATAAGCCGTATTGACTATGCAAGACCTGCCCGTCCTGAAGAACTGCTTACCCAGGTGTGTTTCGATATTCCCGATAAGGGCGGTTACTGTTTCGACTCTTCCGGAAATGAAGTGAAAACTTGAATAATTTCCGTCAGCTGTAATAAAAACAACTTCATCTGTATCAATGAAAGTCACCCCGGTGACACCCCTGAAAATCAGAATCTTCTCATTATTCAGCAAAGGCTGTTGCCCGTTCCGGGCATTCCCTGTCCCGGTGGTCTGGCTCCTGTGACGGTGCAGTGTCTCTGCAAGGCGGTCAGGGTCAATCGGCTTCAGGAGATAATCAAAGGCTGCAAAATCGAATGCCTTGATTGCATACTCATCATGAGCGGTTGTGAAAACGACATGCGGGGTCAGCGCAGTAAGCCTGTTCATCTCATTGATTATGTCAAAGCCTGACATTCCCGGCATTTTTATATCCAGGAACAGGATGTCAGGGTTGTGCATCAGAATAAGATCTACAGCCTCTAAAGGATTTGTGGTTGAGGAAACAACGACAGCCTCTCCGGTAGCCTCCAGCAACCCTGCCAGAAGATCAAGGGCTTCCGGTTCGTCTTCGACGATCATTGATCTGATTTTCTGATTGTTCATCTTCTTCCGGTTCAGTTTGTTTTATCATGAAAGATCGGCAGGCATGGTGAGTGAGAAATTGTACGGGATGAATACAGTTACCTCCGTGCCTGATGCCCTGCCATTGTCATACAGGTCAGTCAGGCTGAATGTAATTTTCTCCCTGTTCACCTTGTTGAGGGTTTCGACTATGCCTTCAATATTTTTCAGCCCGGTACCTGCTCCATGGGTTTGCAGAGCGGCAGCAGCAGCCCTGCCAATCCCGTTGTCACGGACAGTCACTTCCATACCACCCCCCAGGTTCCTGATGCTGATCTCGAGGATCCCCTTCTCTTTCTTGTTTTCAAGACCATGTTTGATCGCGTTTTCGGCGAACGACTGTATGATCATCTTCGGTACGGGGCTTTTGAGGTTGACATCAGGCTCAACTTTTACAGTGTATTCGAACCTGTTGCCAAAGCGCAGTTTCTGAAGTTCACAGTAACGTGTTACGAACTCGATCTCCTCCTCAAGTGATTTCAGCAGCGCATTGCTGTCAGTTATGATTGAACGAAGTAGGTTTGACAGCTTAATAAAATAGTTGTAGGCTTTTTCCTTTTCGCCTTTCATAATAAGTGATCCGACGGAGGTTACGGCATTGAATGTGAAGTGCGGGTCGAACTGTCTGATCACCGAGTTCAGCTGAAGCCTGTATGCCTCAGCCTGCACCCGTGCTGCCGTGATCCTCCGTTCAAGTACTGTCTTCCGTATCTGCCATGACAGGAACACTATCAGTCCGAGGGCCAGAAGAGCCATTATTGCAATGGCGAATTGTGACTGCATGAAAGTTGGAACAACACTGATTGTCAGTCGGTCAGGACTCTCAGAAAGGATTCCGTCGGCGTTAATCGCCTGAACCTCGAAGGTGTATTCGCCGGGAGGCAGGTTGGTGTAGACAACTGATCGCTCGGCGGTCTTTTCTGACCAGGTGTCATTGAGGCCCTTCATCCTGTAATGGTACCTGACACCTTCAGGATTCCTTGTTGATATACCGGTGTAACTGATTCTGAACTGATTCTGCCTTCCCCTGATCTTAAGGAAGCTGGCGGTGTCATAGAACAGGGAAGCTTCCAGTGCCGTCTCCCATGCGGTTTCCTCGCCGTGTACCTCGACCCTGGTGATGTGGTTCATTGGAGGATGCGTGTTTATTGTGACCTTTTCCGGATCAAAGCGGATCAGCCTGTCAGAAGTGAGGATCCACCATCTTCCGTCAATGTCTTTAATAATGCCGTTATCCTGGCAGTCGTTGCCCAGGAATCCCTGGCTTCTGCCAATTATGGAATAGAAATCCGGTTGCCCTGAATAGTATTTATCAAGGTCTATGATGCAGATATCCATCATTCGTCCGACAATCAGCCTGTGGTTTCCCATGTCACGGATGACGCTTGCCGGGAGATTAACCTCTTCGGGCAGAGCCCTGTTAAATACAGGCTCGTCCGGATCACATATGTACAGTCCGTCGGAGCCCGCACTCCAGATGTTGCCCATATGGTCGCAGACCACGCTCCATACCATCTCGGCCGGGGCGGGAGCCGAACGGAACGGGATGAAACTTTTCCCGTCAAAGTAAACCACACCGTAGTGTCCGGCCAGCCAGTAATGGCCATCATGATCCCTCACCACGCTCTCAACAATGCCGTAGCCCGGCCATGACATCTCCTCATAGATTTTGACTTTGCCATCCTTTATATGGAAAAGGCCCCGGTCGGTCCCGACAAATACGCTTTTATCAACGGGATCCTCGGTGATAATGCAAGCCTGGTAATCATAGGGAGCCAGGTCAGGTACCCTGAATCTCCTGCCGTCCCAGATCAGAACACCTTTTCCGGTGGAAAACCATATTTCCCCGTTGCTGAGGGTGGTGCTCCCACGGTAAAAAGCTGCCGGGTAGCCAGTCAGTGCCTGGTACTCATTTTTGTTATTGAATTTTTCCCCGTCAAAATATCTCAATTCACCTTCGACCGAACCGGTCCAGATTCCTCCGTGATGATCGGCCGCCACAGCCCAGGTCTCCTCCGGCAGTCCGTTTTCCCTGTCATATAACACGAACGCCCGTGACATCAGCCTGTAGATGCTTGTCTCCGTTCCTGCCCAGATAGTCCCTTCCCTGTCCTCGAAGTACATCGCGAGGTTACCGTTTTCCCAGTAAAAGGGCTCAGTGACAGAGATCGATGGTTCTCTTATATCCCGGTATCGGATCTGGCCGTCAACGATTTCTATATCACTGACATAGCTTTTGTTAAGTGATTTCAGATGCCCCTTTTCATAGGCGTATGCTTCATTATTGTTGTCTATCAGGTAGAGAGCAGAGTCACGCGGATCGGCTGCTGCTACTGAAAAATTTTTTCCCCGGAGCAACGGATGGCGTGAGGTAAAGTCATAGTACCTGCCGTTTTCAAAAAGGAGGATTGTCTGGTTTTCAAAGTCGATTGAAGCAGACAGGAAGAATGAATTGGTGTCATGGCCGATTGCCATCCTGTTGAACTGTTTGACCCTGAATGAATCAGGAACAGGATAACTGTCGAATTTTACCCCGTTGAAGCGAGCCATTCCGTTGACTGTTACGGCCCATATTATACCACTCCTGTCTTCAATAACCTTGTGGATCAGGTTTGAGGGAAGCCCGTCTTTGCGCAGGTAGGAGTTGAATGTATATCCGTCAAACCTTGCCAGCCCGTTCCGGGTGGGTATCCAGAGGTATCCCCGGCTGTCCTGCATCACTGATGTCGACTGTGTCTGTGGCAGGCCGTCGTCGGATGTATATTCCCTGAACGGGTAGGTCTGGGCGTTGAGGGAGAAGTCAGCCGTTGCAAGAGTCAATGCCAGCAACAACGCTGCCGCCGGCCGCATAACCCCTCGTACTCTCTTGTCCAGCTTCATTATCAGTGTTCTGCGTGTAAAGATATCCATTTAGGGAGGAATAAAAAAGGAAGGCGATCATACAATCACAGGGGATTGTAATATCGATTTGCGATTTTTGGCCGTAGGCCATTCAGAATTGTAACAGGCTGGCCGCCTCCTCACCGCACCGTCCCCCAGATACCAACCCGGCCAGTTGAAACTTCCCTGATTTGTTGACAACTGCGGATAAAATAACTTGACTTCTTGTATCTCCGGATGTAAATTTGAATCAGTAAGAAAAACTGAAAAGTCAAACAAATAAATCTGGTTGTTTGCAATAATCTAGTAATGATTGCCAAATGAAGAAACTAGCCTTGATAAGCGGCCTCCTGTTCATGGTAGTCTACTTCTGGGTGAACACTTTTGACAAAGAGGAGCCTTCATTCGATGTTGTTTATCCATCAGTGTCCGTAAATACCCATTCGGAATACAGAAATTACATTCCTTCGGCTACAGGCAATGATTCTTCCCTGCCGGTTGACGACAACGAGGTAAAATACAACTACCTTATCGTGGCCAGCTTCACAGACATTGATCAGGCCAACAGAATGGCGGAGGAGTTTTCCGGCAAACTTCAGGAAGATATGCTTGTTCTTCCCGCAACCACAAATGGATTTTACAGGGTCAGCTATGGAAGATATTCCACAACCGATGAGGCACTTGCAGCGCTCGAAACCCTGAAGGGCAGCAATTTCCCTGATGCCTGGCTGCTTGCCTCAAAGTAACCTGCACTCATATTTTGCCTGACCAAAAACTTATCTGCCCATTACGGGCACTCTGATAATTCAGTCATTTGTCACCGCCAACAATTAAAATGAACGTCACTTGATATTTTAATTGTTCCCGTTTTCATAACTTTGAATTGCTGCATTTCTAAAATAATTCGCTATGAAACCTGGAACATTCACACAGATGTATGTACAGCTTGTAATAGCTGTTTACATGAGGGACTACGTATTAACAGACCGGATCAGGCCAAAAGTCTGTGAATATATCGGAGGAATTATCGGTGGCATGAAGCATAAGCCGCTGATTATAAACGGGGCCATGGACCACCTTCACATCCTCCTGGGGTTGAATCCGGCAGTGTCAATTTCGGATACAGTCTATAACATCAAGAGAAGTTCCTGCATATTTATCAATCAAAATCGTATGGTCATGGGGCAATTCAGATGGCAGGAGGGGTATGGGGCATTTACATACAGCAGGTCAGAACTGGACAATGTATACAGGTATATACAGAATCAGGGCACCCATCACGCACGGAGGTCATTCAGGGAGGAGTATATGGCTCTGCTTGACAAATATGATGCAGACTATGAATCGAGGTTCCTTTTTGAGTTTTTTGACAGCATAGGAGGGTCTGGCGAAAAGGGGTGAGAACAGGGGACATTGGTTAGTATGATGGGCGGGGTGAGCACGGCGGATGGGATTTCGTCCTGCGGGCCAGACCGGTCAGATGTGAAAAGTGGGGCGAAGAACTGAATTGGGTATGGGGGGATTGTTTCATTTTACAATGCTGGATGCCCTACGGGCAAGAAACGTGATGGTGTCTTCTGCTGCAATTCCGGATGGCCTACGGCCAAAATGGAATATATCATGATGATAAAAATTTCCCGCAGGAATTACGACAATGAAAAAGAGCCGGCATCATACCAGCTCTCGTATCTTCACTGTGGGGCGTACTGGAATCGAACCAGTGACCTCTTGCCTGTCAAGCAAGCGCTCTAAACCAACTGAGCTAACGTCCCATTCTGCCTTCCGCCAGCCTGCTGCGATATACAACCAACTGAGCTAACGTCCCGGGCGGGGACAAAGATAAACAAAATTTGAATTTTGCAATTACTCGATCATCACGGGTGTGTTGAACGAGAAGAGGAAAGACGATCCCTTGCCGGGCAGAGACTCCACCCAGATGCGCCCCTTCATCAGCTCGGCAAGACGCTTGCAGATGGCCAGACCCAGACCCGCACCCTGTACCTTCGGCGTATCCTCATTCCAGTACTGCACAAACGGCAGGAAGATGTCATCAAGCCTTTCAGGCCTGATCCCCTGACCTGTATCAATAACGAAATAGATAATTGAGTAACGGTTATCGGTACGGGAGATCCTGTAACCGTATTTGATTTCTCCCTGATCAGTAAATTTGATTGCATTGCTGATCAGGTTGCTGAAGATCTGGCTCAGCCGCAGTTCATCAATATACTGATAAACGGCAGTCTTCGTCTTGTCAACAACAGGTACCAGCCTGAGATCCTTCTTCCCTGCAGCTTCCAGCTCATGATTGAACGAGGAGGCCATAGAGCTGACGAACCCGTTAATCTCGATATTGGTATACTTGATCTCCATGCTGTTGCTCTCGATGCGTGACATGTCAATCATGTCATTGATGAGCCGCAGCAGTCTCTGTGAATTGATCTCGATGAGCTTCACCATCTCTTCCTTCTCCGTTTCGGTGGTGTCCATCGAAGTGAGTATGTTGAGGAACCCCAGCATTGCGTTCAGGGGAGTGCGTATCTCGTGACTGAAGTTGGCAAGGAATGTTGTCTTTAGCCTGTCGGACTCCTCAGCCTGGCGGCGGGCGGCAATAAGATCGTCCATGATCTTCTGTGTCTCGGTGATGTCCTGGCAGGTGCCGTAACGGTAAAGGAGCCGGCCATTCTCGTCGTACCTGACGTTAGAGTTGACTGCTATTGCCTTCACCTTCCCGTTAGGGGTTATAATCCTGTAAGTCATAGAATATGACTCTTTCCTTTTCTCGATTGCATCCTCTATGGTAGTTATCAGATATGACCTGTCCTCGGGATGTGTGTAGGAAATATTGTCCTGGTAAGTGAATGAGAGGTTCGAAGGTTCGTCGTTATAGATTCTCGATATTTCTTCTGATCCGATATACCTGTTCGTTTCCGGGCGGTATTCCCACCATCCGAACCGCCCTATCCGCTGTGCCTCCCTGAGGCGTTCCTCGTTCAGCTCGAGGGCCCTGCGTATCCTGTACTCTTCGGTCACATCACTGATAAGGCTTATCCGGAATCTTTCCAGGTAACTTGTATGCACCTTGATAGTTATGATTTTTCCGTCCTTGCGCCTTGCTGACCTGATAACGGATTCTTCGGCTTTTTGCCCGTGATGAGTTATTCCTTCTCCCGTATCCGTAGAGAGATCGAGCGGGGTCATGTTCTGAAGCTCATCTTCGGTGTATCCGAAAAGTTCAGATGCGGCCCTGTTTGCCTTTATAAAATGGTTCGTGGTGTTATCGATAAGCATTATGGCATATCCGGCCATATCAAAAACCTGCCTGTACCTGTTAAAGGCAGTCCCCGCAAGAATACGCTTAAAAAAAGTCCCTATCGAAAGAGTGATCACCTTTCCTTAAAGTTGGGTTGTTTTGCGAGGGTAAATTTAAATCTTTTTACGGATTTGCCTGTTACAATGTGCCGATGCAGTAAAACTTGCGTGAAACAGTCATTCCTTCTTCGTCAACGGCGGTTATCAGATGTTCGCCTTCTCCGACCCTGATCTCGGTCTGGTGGAGATGCCTTGTCATGCCGATGTACTGATTGTCAAGGTGCCAGTAGACTGTAGCGTTGCGCCTGCGATGGGCAACCTCGGGAAGCATTGACATGAGCTGTCCCTGCAGGCTTCGGGGGATGAAGATGCGTGCATCACGGGGAGGATAGATGAATTCCATCGAGGGCAGCTTCATGTCATCGGAACAACCCTTCCGGAAAGGAGGGAGCGTCCGGTACGACGGATTTCGCATGCGATAATAGTATTCCATGGCAGGCGGCAGAACGAACCATGAACGGGCAACCATCTCACCGGGTGAGGCGCAGGAGCTGTTGACCCGCCAAGTCTCAGTGGGATCGAGGCTGACAACAGTATGGTAAGGGCAGGCTTCGCTGCGAAGTCCTGTCTCAGGCACCCATTCCTCTCTCCTGTCGGTGCAGTCGGGAGCCGCCCTGTAACCGCTGGCGGCACAAACCTCGACAAGGGTCATCCCCTCCTCCGGCCTCGCGAACCAGGCTGCTGACGCAGGAAGAAGCCTGATTATGTCGAAGAGGAGGGGTGCAGCTGATGCGATGCCCGATAATCCGGGACGGCCCTCGCCGTCCGCATTGCCCGCCCACACTGCAACGACGTATTCTGGGGTGGTGCCGACAGCCCATGCGTCACGGAATCCGAAGCTGGTGCCTGTTTTCCATGCCACCTCCGGCGCACTGCCGAAGTATTGCCAC
>Ga0116153_10001374_pt1 | contig 22894 bp, 27 predicted proteins | sample AD_UKC028_MetaG_FD_89896 | JGI IMG/M metagenome (GOLD analysis project Ga0116153, IMG submission 89896) | Active sludge microbial communities of municipal wastewater-treating anaerobic digesters from USA - AD_UKC028_MetaG | ecosystem: Engineered > Bioreactor > Anaerobic > Digestate | place: USA...
AAGAAGTACACATTAGAAAGGGCACCGACAATAAAAGCAACGCCAGTCATCATAAGAATAAAGAGTCCGCCAACAGCAACGCCGCGGTTGATTTCTTTGTTGCTTTTTACAGTCATAAAACGTACCGCCAATTGAGGCTGAGTGAGGACTCCGACTCCAACTCCCATGACAATCGTTGAGACCAAAGTCCACCATAGATTAGAGCCAAACTTGGGCATGCTGGTCCATCCTAAATGGCCGATAGCAACAAGCTTGGCAGGGACTTTATCGGTGATGGCGCCTAAAGCCTGATGAGCGGCAATAATTCCGCCTAATTTAGAGTAGGTAAAAATTAAGAGAATGGACATACCGACAAACATGATTGCTCCCTGAACAGCATCAGTATACATGACACCTTTTAATCCGCCCGCTAAAACATAAGCGCTGATAATCAAGGTATAAATAAGAAGGGCAACGTTATAATTTATTTGGGTAGAAAATGTGGTTTCGATAAAACGGGCCGCTCCGATTAAAACCGCGGCAGCATATAAAGGCATGAACAAAAAGATTGTTAATCCGCTGAAACCCTGGATAAAGGGAGATCTGAATCTTTTTCCGATGAGTTCCGGGAAGGTATGGGCATCGAGATTATGGCCCATTTTACGCGTGCGTTTTCCAAATAATATAAAGGCAATAATGATGCCTACGAAGATATTCAAAAAAGTTAACCATAAAAGACCCATGCCGAACATTCCAGCAGCGCCGCCGAAACCTACTATCGCCGACGTGCTGATAAATGTAGCTCCATAGGAAATGGCCATTACAACGGGATGAATATTCCTTCCGGCCACTAAATAATCTAGTGCGGTTTTGGTTTTGCGGTAACCATAATAACCCAGATATCCAATGATAAAAAGATATGCGACTACAACTATTGTCAGGATAAGGATATTATCCATTTCGCCTCCTTATAAGACCTATAATTTATCCTCAACTTCTTTTTCGTCATCGACCCATTTTTTATCTTCGGCGCGGATTGGTTCATCGCCTTTGTTCCAATTGATGAATCCATAGATAATACAGAAAACGACGCTTAAGATGCAGAGAAGATATGCTAGCCACACTCCAGGATCTTGAATCCCGAACATACACACCTCCTTAATTGATATGTTTTTATTGAGTTATATATAAATTTGCTTTGTGTTAAAGCAAAATAGGCAAGAATACACTTTCGTATATTATATTAATAACAACTTCTTATGGCAAGGATATTTTTGTTCCTGTTGGAATATCTAATCTTTAACGAAATGATCCGAAAAGAGGTATTTAAAGTCTTTCTTTTATAAATTTAATGACTTTGTTTGTTGTGTAATCTGGCGTTGAGGCTCCGGCTGTAATCCCGACTTTTTTGGCGCCTCTAAACCACTCTTTTTTAATGTCATTTTTTGATTGGATCCAGAATGTTTTCGGATTTAAAGACTTGGATATTTCATATAATCTTTTAGTATTAGCACTAGTTTTTGAGCCGATGATGACCATGACATCGTTTTTGAGGGGCATGATCCTTATTTCTTGCTGTTTTATTCTGGTGGGACGACAGATAGTGTTAAAAAACCTTAGATTTTTAATGCATTGTTTTAACTTTTTGACAATTTTTAGGGCATTTTCGATATTTTGAGTTGACTGGACTATGACTGCAGCTTTTTTTATCCCTTTAATTTTTCTAAAAGGGATGTTTGTTGGTTTATCGATAACGACAGCCTCATTTTTTAATTGGCCGATGATTCCTTTTACTTCATCGTGATTTTTGTCGCCGATAACTATAATCTTATATCCTTTTAATTCAGCATCGCGAGCAGTTTTATGAATTTCTTTAACCATCGGGCAAGTTGCGTCTATTATTTTATAGCCGAGTATCTGAGCTTTTTCAAAAGTTTTAAGAGGCATACCATGGGCACGAATTAACAAGGTTTTATTTTTTACTTTTCTAAGCTTATCGATTTTTTCAATACCAAGGCGTTTTATCGCCCTGACCACATCTTCATTATGGACGATATCTCCTAGCATTTGAATTTTAGTATCGGATTTGACAGAATTTAAAGCAATATTTAGGGCGCGCCTTACCCCAAAACAAAAGCCAGCAGATTTTGCTAAATTAATTTTCATAAATTTTTAAGTATTGAATTACAGTAAATGCTTAGTGAGTTTCTGTAAGCTGACCGCATTTTTAATGAGGAAAGTAATAGCAGGGATTTTTGTTTTAGTTTTGCAATTTCATCTTGGCAGTATTCCAACGATCCCGAGTCTTTTACTATTCTACGCATGGTTAGCAGGTCTTTTTTGAAAATATTATTCTTCGAGAGAATGTATTTGATTATTATTTTATTTTTTCTTTCCGCATTATTATAGGCATGCCAGATAAGCAGAGTTTTCTTAGATTCCTGTAAATCGGAAAGAGTGGATTTGCCTATTTTTCTTTCATCCCCGAACATGCCTAGGATATCATCCTGTATCTGAAAAGCCCGCCCCAGATAAATTCCAAATTTGAAAAGTTTGTTAATTTCACTGTCTTTGGAACCGGCAAGAATCGCTCCGATAGTTAAAGGCGTAGAAAATGTATAGCGGGCAGTTTTATAGTCGTAAATTTTGTCAATGTCCTGTTTAGTAACTTTTTCTATAGCCTTGGCACCGTTAATAAGCTCGATAAATTCTCCGCTTCCAGTATAGATAGCAGCCTCTATGAATTTCTTCAGCGCCTTTTCTTTGCGTTCCATGTTTTCGTTGATTGTAAGAAAAGCGTTAATGGCCGTTGCATACATGACATCCCCGACCACAATACTTAAGTCTTGACCGTTAAATTTTATATTTTTGTATTTTTTTAGATGCTTATTCAGCAATTCATGCATTGAAGGTTTGCCTCTGCGCGTGGCTGATTTATCGATTATGTCGTCGTGGACGAGCATAAAATCATGCAAGAGCTCAATCGAGAGGGCGCTGGTATAGAGATCGGAAGCAGCTTTTTTGGCATAGCCAAGGTATCCGGTCACAAAAAGGATGGGGCGTACTCTTTTTCCGTCCCTTAAGACAAAATCCTTGATGCATTGAAATAAAAGGGGAGAAATAGCGCTTATAGAATACAGTTTGTCGATTTTTGCTACGAAAGTCTTTAAATTCTTGTCGATATTATTTTTTATTCGGGAAAGCATGGATTTATGATATCATATTATATAATCCGAAGCAATAAAATATGCCGTAGATAAATCATGAATAATTTGAGTTTGTCGAAAATTATCAGAGCTTTAAGACTTCCCTTTACTACCGCCAGTGCATTACCTTTTATTGCCGGATCGTTTATTTTTAAGGAAATTTTTGAGTTTGTGCCGTTTTCGTTGGGTTTGATGACCGCAGTGCTGACGCATTTAGGGGCAAACCTTATAAATGACTACGCCGATTCCAAGTACGGCACAGATTGGCAAGACAGGAATTTCTATAATTTCTTTGGCGGCTCAAAACTTATCCAGGAAGGAAGCCTGCCTTTGAATTTCTATCTTTATCTCGCGGTGGCCTTTTTCGCGATATCTTTTTTAAGTATTTTGACTTTAGCTTTCTTGTTTAAAAACGTTTCAATTATCGGCTATTATATTTTGATAATGTTTCTGGGTTTTTCTTATTCGCATAAACCATTGGCTCTTTCGTATCGTAGAATGGGAGAGGTTATAATTTTTTTGCTTTTTGGTCCGGCAGTGCTGATGGGGGGATATTTTATCCAGACTCATATTTTTCCTGATTTAAGGAGTTTTATGCTGTCGTTGCCTTTTGGTTTATTTACCACCGCGATCCTGTTTTCTAATGAAATCCCCGATCGACAAACGGATATGAAATCAAATAAGTTTACCTGGGCAAGTGTTGTCAGCTCATCCCGAGGCTTCATAATCTATCTTGTGATAATATTATTAGGATACCTATCCATAATCTTAAATATTATTATGGGATATTTAAGCTGGGTTTCTTGTTTTGCGTTAATTTTTTTAATACTATCTCTTAAGGCGGCGAATATTTTAAAGCGGTATCACGACGACAAATTGATGCTGGTAAATTCTTCCAAATTGACCATAGCGGTGCAGTCTTTAGTCGGGCTGGTAATAATCTTGGATTTACTATTATGAAGAAAATAATAATTATAGGTGGGGGTTTTGCCGGGATTAGCGCGGTAAGTAAATTGCGGCAACTTGGAGAAACTGTTGATATTGTACTAATTGATAGCAAAGAAGAGTTTAACTTTTTGCCCATGTTACCCGATATCATCGGTAGGAGAATCCGCCCCGATTTTCTGGAATTCAAGTTGCCGGATTTTTGCCAAAAGACAGGCGCAAAATTTATAAAAGATGAAGTTATAAAAATAGATTTGGAGAATAATACGCTTTTTTCCTCCAAAGATAGTTATCATTATGATTATCTTATAATCGCTTCCGGCTCGGAAACAAATTTCTACGGCAACGAGGCAGCTAAGAAGCATGGCTTTAAATTGGACAGCACTAAAGACGCAATCGCTATTTTAGACCAATTAGGGAAAAATATCTTTGATACATTCATTATTGCAGGCGGAGGTTATACAGGCATTGAGGTAGCGACTAATTTAAGAAAATATCTAGATCACAAAAAGCTAAATCAAAGAATAGTAATTGTTGAGAGGGCGCCGAGTATTTTAGGTCCGCTTCCGGAATGGATGAAGCAATACGTTAATAATAATCTAAAAAATCTCAAGATAGAAGTTTTAACCAATGTTACTTTGGACAAAATAGAGGCTGATAGAGTCGCGTTGTCTAACAAAGCCGAATTCAATAAAGCCATGCTTATTTGGACGGCCGGTGTAAAAACGGCAGATTTCATTTTTAATTTAAACAAGGAAAAAACTCCGCAGGGGAGGTTAAAACTGGATGAGTTTTTGCGTATAAACAATAATTGTTTTGCAGCAGGAGACGCCGGCACATTTTCTTACAAGGATAAGCCTTTAAGGATGGCAGTGCAATTTTCCATATATCAGGGAGAGCTGGCGGCAAAAAATATCATGAGTAGTATTAGAGGATCAAATTTAAAAGCCTACAAGCCCGTAGACTTAGGGTACGTAATACCAATGGCGAATAATGTTTCTTGCGGGAATATTTTTGGCATTAATTTTCGCGGGTTGTTTGCCACTGCACTTCATTATTTTATGTGCATTTACCGCAGCCGCGGATTCAGAAATAGAATGGGCATAATAACAGGTTTATTAAGGGGAGGTGCCAAATGAAAGATTGGGTGCTTGTTCCGTTAAGATTGGGCATAGGTATTATGTTTACGATGCATGGTCTTCAGAAGGCTTTTGGTTTATTGGGAGGCCCGGGGATACAAGGTTTTTCCGGCTTTCTTACAAAATTAGGGCTTACGCCGGCAACGCCTTTGGCGTATCTTGTGGCCTATGTTGAGTTGATTGGTGGTTTATTTATCATTTTAGGATTGTTTACCAAGCTTGCTGCGTTACTATTAATTGTTGTTATGGTCGTAGCGGTAGCGAAAGTCCATTTAGCTAATGGATTTTTTGGCCCCGCAGGTTTTGAATATCCGTTTGTGATTCTTTCTGCTTTAATTACACTGTTATTGTCAGAGCCGGGGAAATTCTGTTTATTTAAAAAGCCATAATTTTTGTATCCAATTATTTAATGAGAATCTGGGATCTTCATCCGAAGAAGCTTTGCCGCAACCATCTGCTCGGTGAGCATAGAGAGTTGCATGCCTTGTGGGTTATCTTGACCAAAGACAAGAAAGCATATGCCCATCATCCGGAAACCAACAGATGGAGAGGGAAATTAAAGGCTTTGTATCTGCGGCATGAAAAATTAGTCCGAGAAATGAAAGAGAGAGGTTATCTGCATCAAAGTAACCTCGATAAAAGATTGGCTAAAGGAAGCCATCTTCAGAGGGAATACGTCGATTCTCCTGAAAGGCAGGTCAAAATTCTTAAAAACAAAAAGTGCTCTTGCCAAGTTTAGTTTTAATTTCTTGAAAATCAATTTGTTATGTTATAAAATGTTCTATAATAGCTTTAAGGATTGATATGGCCAAAGATAAGAAATCGATAGGACAATTATTGGTGGAAGCCGGCGTAATCACCGATGATGAACTGGTTAACGCTCTGCGTCAACAGGAGAAAACCGGCGGTTTTTTATGCGATAACATAATTAAACTTGGCTTTGCTACCGAAGACAAAATTCTCCCCGTGCTATCTAAACAGCTCGGCATTGATTACGTTAAACTAAAGGACGTAAATATAAATAAAAATGTTATTAAAAATGTCCCTGCTAAGTTCGCCTCGCATTATAAATTGATGCCTTTAAAGATCGAAGGCAGGGTTTTGACCATCGCCTTAACCGATCCCACAAATATCAATGTACTCGATGACATAAAATTGCTTTTGGGTTTGGATGTCCATCCTGTTTTGGCCAGTGAAAAAGAAATCACCGAGGCAATCCGAAAGTATTATGGCGTAGGTGCAGATACTTTGGAAAAGATAATTGACGAGAAAGGCCTTAAGGAAGAAAAAGTTTCCACAACCGAAGATATCGACAAACTTACCGCCGATGCCACGATAGGAAGATTTGTTAATCAGATCTTGCTTGAAGCCTATAAAGACAGAGCGACGGATATTCATATCGAACCTTATGAAAAAGAGCTGCGGATAAGGTATCGTATCGACGGAGTTCTATATGACGCCAAAGTGCCGGAGGAAATAAGGCATTTCGAATCTGCAATTATTTCCCGCATAAAAGTCATGTCCAATCTCAATATCGCGGAGAAAAGGCTGCCCCAGGACGGCCGTATAAAGGTGAGGGTAGGAAACCAGGATTTGGATTTGAGAGTTTCAATTCTGCCGACATCTTTCGGGGAGAGCGCCGTAATAAGGATATTGAGCTCAAGCATGATTTTTAGCCTGGCCGATTTGGGCCTTTCTAAACAAGATCAGGATACATTGGATCTTTTGATTAAAAAACCTCATGGGATAATTTTTGTTACCGGACCCACGGGATCTGGTAAAACCACGACTCTTTATACTTGTCTTTCCCAGATTAATAAAGTAGACAAGAAAATTATCACAATTGAAGATCCTATCGAATATTTGTTAGCGGGAGTAACGCAGATCCAAATTAACCCTATGATAGGCCTTAGTTTTGCGCAGGGGTTGCGTTCGATGCTTAGGCATGATCCCGATATCATGATGGTGGGAGAGGTTAGAGACTTTGAGACTGCCGAGATAACTATCAGGGTTTCGTTAACCGGTCATTTAGTGTTCTCTACGTTGCATACGAACGATGCGGCAAGCTCGGTTACAAGGCTTTTGGATATGGGAATCGAACCGTATCTGGTTTCCAGCTCTGTGGAATGTTTTATCGCCCAGAGATTAGTGCGTTTAATATGCCCGAAGTGTAAAGTTCCGGTTAAGCCGAACCAAGAGATATTAAAAGAATTAGGTATCCCCGAGACAGAAATTGCGGGATTGGAGCTTTTTGAAGGCAAGGGCTGCGATGATTGCAAATTCACAGGCTACAAGGGCAGGACGGGAATTTATGAATTCCTGTTAATAAACGATGATATCCGCGATATGATCCTTGCCCGCGAGCCGTCAAATAAAATAAAAAGTAAAGCTATCTCTTTTGGCATGAGGACCTTGCGCGATGACGGATGGGACAAGATAAAGAGAGGCCTTACTACACCTACCGAAGTTCTGCGCGTTACCCAACAAGAATAGCTTTCCTGTAATTAAACTTCCTTAATTTGTCTTGAAAACACCGAATAGCTATGATAAAATCAAAAAATAATAAAAAACTATGCCGAAATTTATTTATAAAGCCAAGAGCGGTCCCAAAGATATTATTGAAGGCGTTGTCGATGCAGTAGATCAGGATGAGGCTGCAAGGAAAGTTAATCAGCTTGGCTTTTTTCCGTTGGAAATCAGAGAGGAGAAATCCGTGGCAAAAAATAAGCAGGATTTCTCTTTTTCTTTATCTAATAAGATTCAATCTGCTCATAAAGTTATTTTTACCAGACAGCTTTCCGATTTGCTCGATTCGGGCCTAGCTATTTTTCAGGCTATGGAGCTGGTTGAAAAACAAACCCAACACCCGCTTCTTAAAAAGATTATTTTCGAGATCAAGAATTCCATTCGAGACGGCAATAGCTTATCGGCGTCATTGGCTAAATATCCGCAAATATTCGATGCTTTCTCCATCAATATTATAAAATCCGGAGAGCTGGGCGGAAATTTAAGCACAGTATTAAAAAGGCTTGCCGATTTTGAGGAAAAAGAAGAGGATGTCAGGTCCAAGATCCGCGCCAGCCTCGCCTATCCAGTTTTGATCGCCACGATAGGCGCTCTGACAATATTCATCTTGCTGACCTTCGTCGTGCCTCGTTTAATTTCTATGTTTACCGAGATGTCGCAAAAATTACCTTTGCCGACGCTGATGTTAATTAGCCTGAGTAATTTCTTTGCTAGATATTGGTGGATAGTTTTTATCATTATCGGGTTGGTTGTTTTGTATTTTAAAAAACTAAAAAGTTCAAAAGAGGGAAAATTTAATCTGGATAGAATTAAGATAGGGATACCATTTTTTGGGGAATTAATTAAGAAGACCCAAATCGCCCATTTTTCAAGAACTATGGCTACCTTATTGTCAAACGGCGTGACCATGGTCGAAGCGATGGATGCGGTTTATGGAGTCTTGGATAATGAAGTTTTGCGTAAAGACATACTGCGCATGGTCACAGATGTAAAGGATGGCTCAAGCCTTACTAGTACTATGTCAAAAAGTAAGTATTTCCCCGAAGTGGTGGTAAATTTGGTTGCCGTCGGAGAGCAGTCGGGGAGCCCAGAGAAATCTCTTTTTAAGATCGCAGAATCATTTGAGCGCCAGACCGACAACATGATTAAGATTATCACCTCGATGGTGGAGCCGGTTTTGATTCTTATCGTAGGATTAATTGTAGGATTTATTGTTATTTCAATGTTGTTGCCGATATTCCAGATGAATTTAATAGTCCGTTAAAAGGGGGATAGCATGCATAAGAAAATTAGAGCTTTTACATTGGTGGAATTATTGCTGGTGGTTACTATCATTTTGATTTTAGCGGGTATGGTTATCCCGCGGATGGCTGGCCGCACGGAACAAGCCAGGAGAGCAGCCGCCAAAGTCGATATCGATACCAATATCGCCATGGCTTTAGATTTATATGAACTCGATAATGGCAAATATCCGACTACTGAACAAGGATTGCAGGCTTTAGTCGCTAAGCCAGCTTCAGCACCGGTTCCGGCGAATTGGAATGGGCCGTATTTAAAAAAGAAGAAGATGCCGATTGATCCATGGAGCAGGTCTTATATCTATGTTTCTCCCGGGATTCATAATCCCGAAGATTATGATTTATATTCTTACGGTCCCGACGGCGTTGAAGGCGGTGGAGATGACATCAACAATTGGGAGGAGTCTCATACGCAGGAATAATAAGGCATTTACCTTTGTAGAATTATTAGTTGTGGTAATATTGCTTAGCGTTGTCAGCGCTCTTGCTATCCCCAACTTTCGTAATACCTATTATAATTTTCTCCTTACTGAGACATCTCACAATCTAACCTATCTTATGCGTTATGCACAAGCCAGCGCAATAGCCGAAAGGGCAAATTACCGCCTGAACTTCGATACCCAATATCAGAAATATTGGTTGACCAAAAAAAGCGAGAAAGATAGCTTTGCCAGAATTCAAGGAAAATTAGGCAGAGTTTTTGATTTGAATAAAAGTATAAGTATTGAGGCTAAAGCGACAGTCATAAATTTCTATCCCGACGGCAAAATTGATAAAGCCAGCATGTACCTTTCCAATAAAAATGAAAAATTTTATACTATAACCACAGAGGCGCAGGCAGGTTATGTCCAGGAATACGATTACAAAAAATAATAAGGGATTTCTACTGGTAGAGGTTTTAGTGACGGTAGTGATTCTTTCCGTCGGGCTTACTCTTATAGCGCGCTCTTTAATGACAGGGATTAGTTCCTTGGAGGTTATTAAGCAATACACCACAGGTTATTCTTTGCTAGAGGATAAACTCTGGTATTTGGAGAATAAATATTTTATCGATGCTGGACTAAAACTCGAAGAAAAATTCCCTCAGCCATATCAAGATTTTAAATATACCCTAGAAACTGAGAACATCAAGGATGAAAGCGGTAAAGGAATACTAAACAAAGTTTTTGTATCAGTTAATTGGCCAACGAAAAACAATAGGCGCGAGATTGCAATAGTGACTTATCTATTGAATAAGACGAAATGATTAAGCAGATAAAACATAATTCAGGAATCACATTTATTGAGATGCTGATAGGCCTTACAATATTCTCGATTATCGCAGCGAGCCTGTATTCTGTTTTCTTCAGTTCGACTTCCGCCTGGAAAAGGTCTGAAGATTTAAATAGGGTAAATCAGGAGGCAAGATGGTCCCTGGATAATTTATCTCGGGAATTGCATAACGCCATAATTTTAAGCTATAAGGACAGATATCCGAATTTTAAAGCTTTCGAGGGGGGACCAGATAAATTATCTTTTTTCATAGTTGTCGATAGCGAAATTAAGAGAGTTACTTACCTTTTGGAGCCCAAGGATAAAAATAGCGATACGGAATTTTATTTTAAAAGGAAAGAAAGTTATTTTATCGATAGCTTGCAATCATCGTCCAAGGAGGAATCGGAAGAAAATCTTAGTTCCCTGGTCACAAAAGAGGGCTTAAAATTTAGCTATCCTTACGGCGCAGAAGGTGAAGGCGAAGAGATAGAATGGAAAGATAGATGGCAGGATAGCGAATCGCTGCCCGCCGGTGTAAAGATTGAGCTGGCTTTGCAAAACCCGGGAAATCCAAACTCAAAAACCACATTTTACAGGACAGTTTTTGTTCCTTTAGGGGTCGTAGGAGAAATAAAGGAAAAATAGCAAAATATTGATTATGCTAGTCTTGAAAGCGAAATTTAATAATTCCGGAGTAATACTGATAGTAACTATCTGGATTCTTATTATTTTAACCGTGCTTGCCGTTGGAGTGGGTCACAGAAATACTATCGGCGTAAAGCTCAATCGTTACGCTATAGATAGATTGAAAAGTTATTATCTTGCTAAGGCTGGCGTCCAGGCGGCATTGAGAGAGCTAATCAAAGATAATATGAATTCCCAGACAAAAAACTATGATACTTTGTATCAATGCGGGATATCTTTGGCAGATGGCCAGATTCCCGAGGATATCTTTAAAGATAAGCCGCTAGGGGAAGGATCATATTCGATAAAGTATGACAGGGAAATTGGCGGAAAATCCCAAAAAGTTTACGGTTTGATGGATGAGGAAAGAAAAATCAATATTAACGCTATAAATGCGCAGAATCAGATTGTATTGGAGAAGCTGCTTGAACTTTTAGATGTTGACGGCGAAACTGCCAAGACCATAGCCAGCTCTGTCGTTGATTGGCAGGACAGCGATTCGGACCTGACTAATGGCGAATTTGGCGCAGAGGACAGTCATTATATGGGGTTAGAAAAACCCTATCACTGCAAAAACGCTAAATTTGAATCTTTAAACGAATTGCTTTTGGTAAGAGGCGTCACTAAAGATTTATTCTTGAAAATTAAAGATTACCTGACTATCTTCAATTTTGCTTACGTTGATTTGAAGGTCAATGTTAATACCGCCGACAAAATTGTGCTTTTGGCTATTGCCCGGGCAGGCGCCGATTTAGACGGCAGCCCTCCAACAACTCAAGAGGAAGCCGATAGCATGGTTGATAAGATAGTTGACTATCGGGCAGGAGATGATAAGATAGAATTAACTGCTGACGATAGAAAAATTGAACTGCAGAATCCCGGCGAGCTGAATTTATTCGGCGCTGAAGAGAGTCTGTTTGTGTATTTAAAAGACACATTCTTTATCGTCAAGTCAGATATCTTTAAGGCTCATATTAATGGGCTTTATCAGGATAAGAAAGTCGCCAGTGACCTGGAAGTAGTTTTGTCGCTTGGTTCGCAGTATCCGATACTTTACTGGCACGAAGAATAGGTATGGAAAAAACCCTTATCAGTGTTTTAGAAATTACTCAGACGCATGTAAAATTGGTGCATGCCAAAAGCGGCCATTCTGGCAGGTCTGTTGTTTTTGTCGGAGTAAAGGAAATCAAAGATTCATCTAATGAGATCATCTCTAAAGCCGTTAGAGAATTAATTTCCGATTCAAAGATAAAGCCTACCAATTTAATCTGTGTAATCGCCCGCGGCTCGACAATTGTCAGAAATTTAAGACTGCCTTCCCAGGATCCGGCAGAGATAGAGGACATGCTGGATTTTCAAATCAAGCAGCAGATACCTTATCCTAAAGAGGATATTATCAGCGATTATGTCATTACCGCCAGATATAAAGACGGATATGCCGAGGTATTGCTTGTTACTGCGCATAAGGATGTTGTCGATAAGTATACTCATATACTTAATGCGGTAGAAGTCAGTCCGAGCGTATTGAGTTTGAGTTCGGTAGGTATCGCAAAATGGTATAGTTTTTATCGCGCCTCAAGCGGAAAATTAAGAAGCGAAGCTGTGCTTTTGGTGAATATTGACAGCGTAGTGACAGATTTATGTTTCTGCTCAGAGGGCAACCCGGTTTTTTCCAGGTCGCTTTCTTTCGGTATAAATGAGCTCAATGCTGAAAAAATAGAGGGATTTCTAGAGCAGATGCATTTAACTTTAACCACATACCGCAAAGAAAAGATAAATCCGGAAGTCTCAAGGATTGTTTTGTTGACTCAGTCTTCAAAAGCGACATTTTTGTCCCAGAAACTCAACCTAGAATTTTCTTTACCCGTCGAGATAATTAATCCGCTCGCCAACACTCCGATAAACAAGAACGCGCACGTGGGTTTTGCCGCCATAGGGGATGTATCTTTAACTGCTATTTTCGGACTCGCCTTGGGCCTCAAGGAAGATGAGATGAATCTTCTTCCTGATTCAGAGCGAAAAAAACAGAATTTGAAACATTTTAAGAAAGAATTATTTTTCAGTGGTTCATTGTTCATTTTAACCGTTTTGGTTATTGTAGGCGCAGCATATCTGAATATTTATAAAAAAGAGCAGTATTTAAAATATCTTGATTCTAAGTTGGGAGAGGTTGGTCCGGTCGCAAGAAAAGTTGAGGATACAACTAAAAAAATGGAGTTGATTAGAGATCAGCTGGATTATTCTAATTCGGGGATAGATGTGATTTACGAGCTCTACAATATTCTTCCCTCGAGTATGTCTTTAAATGTTTTCAACCTAGACGAAAAAGGAGATCTTACTTTGCAGGGAGTTTCCAACCAGATGTCGGACATATTTAGTTTTCAAAGCAAGCTTGAGAAATCCAAGAATTTCAAGAACGTCGAAGTAAAATATGCCAGCAAAAGGATGACCAGCCAAGGCGAGGTAACCGATTTCAGGATTACTTGTCAGGTAGGAAAGGAATAATGGCCATAAGGAGTCTTTCTCCAAGAGAAAAGATTATACTCTCAATATGCGCTTTACTTATATTGGCGTATTTTGGGGTAAATTTTATTTTCGAGCCCATTAAAGCCAAGATAGACGAGCTGAACAATCAAATCGGGATCGCAGAATTGAAATTAAAGAAAAGCAATAAAATTATCGGTTATCAAGAATCCGTTGAGGATAATTTCAAGAAATATGCCGATCTTATTAAACAGAAATCCAGCGATGAGCAGGAAATGTCTGCGCTTTTGTCAGAAATAGAGGCCATTACTAAAGACATCAAGATAAGTATTTCCGATATGAAGCCTTCGCGTGTAAGAGCTATAGATTTCTATAAGAAATTCTCAGTTGAGCTCGAGGCCGAAGGATTGCTGGAAGATTTAACCAAATTTATCCATACCCTACAGAGCCAGCCGCATTTCTTGAAGATAGAGAGGATGCGCCTGGAGAGGCGCTCTATGCGCACCAACACCCTCAGAACTTCCATCCTTATTAGCCGTATCCGAGTTCCATAGTTTTTCTCGCCCATAGCTTCCCAGTTTCAAAAAAACCTTGACAAAATCCTTCAATTTTACTATACTACTCTCTGAGTAGGGAGTAAGACATAACTATATGAAAAATATATATCTTATAAAAGATCTGTCTAGGCGGAGCGGGAATTCGATCCATACGATTAAATATTATTTGAAAATCGGGCTGTTGCACGAGATCGGAAGAAGCCCTGAAACGAATTTCCGCTATTTTGATGACTCAAGCTTGGAAATGTTGCAGCAGGTGCGCCGGCTCCGTCAGGAAGGAAAATCTATCTCGGAAATCAAAAGAAAGGTTTCAGTCGCGGATAAATGAGTTACTATAAAGTATTAAATTTAAATAAAGAGCCTTTTTCGACTAGTCCGGACCCTGAGTTTTTTTATCGTTCCCGCGAGCATAATACTGCTTTACAGAGACTCGAGATTTCTATCCGTCTTAGACGGGGCTTAAGTTTGATTTTAGGCGATGTAGGAACCGGAAAGACCACTCTTTCCCGCACCTTATTCCAATCTTTTGCCGGAGAAGAAGATAAATTCATTTTTAAAATGATTTTGGATCCTAACTATAAAACCGAGTATCAGTTTTTAACTACTCTTGCCAAGACCTTCGGAGTCCTGCCTGATTTTCGTTCCACAATCGATATCCAAGAATCAATAGAGAAGTATCTTTTTCAAAAAGGCGTTGAGGAAAATAAGACTATTATCCTTTTGATCGATGAAGGACAGAAATTGAGCCAGCCTTTCTTGGAAATTTTACGCACTCTTTTAAATTACGAGACCAACGAATACAAATTATTGCAACTAGTCATTCTGGCGCAGATGGAAATACTTCCTCGCGTCAAAAAAATACGCAATTTTATCGACAGGGTAAGCTTAAAATACATTATTAATCCTTTGGATATAAGAGAAACCAAGGAAATGATTGATTTTCGTCTGAAACAGGCAGGTTATAATGACGGCAGGAGCTTATTCACTGATGAGGCTATTGAGAAAATCTACAATTTTTCTCAAGGATACCCGAGGAAGATTTCGCTTCTCTGTCACAATGCCCTAGAGAAGTTGGTCATGTATGATAAAAATGCAGTGGACGAAGATTTGATCAATGTTTTATTAGAAGAAGAGAGGGTTTGGGTCAGCTAATGGATAAAAATATCTCTCCGGAAGAAAAATTATTAAGATTGATTCGCGGCCGTCCCAAAAAAGAACCGGATAAAGACTCTCAAGTTTCGTTTGTTTCAGAAAAGAAGGCCAAAATCAATTTTAATTTTCTTAAACCGCTTCAAATTTTTCTAAAAAATTTCCTCGTTGGTGTTTTTAACTTTAAGACTCTTAATTTAACTTTAGTTGTCTTATTGATTATATTTTCTTTATATGCCTTCGTCGTTTTTCTGACTCCTGTAAAAGGGAGAATGCACAAGCTTGCTCAAGCCGCCGGAGAAAACGAAAAACAGCAGGAGATTAAAATAAGCAAACCGCAAAATTACGATTATTATTATAAGCAATTTTCCAGAAGAGATATATTTACCGCTCCGTTGTCTTCCGATAAGACAGATACAGGGGTAGTAAGTTCAAATTTGAAGGATGCCACCAAGAATTTAAAACTGGTCGGAGTAATCCTGGGTAAGCATCCTCAGGCGATAATCGAAGACAAGGCTACAAAAATGACGCATTTTCTAAACAAGGGCGACGCTTTGGATAAAGTTTTAGTTAAAGATATATTAGAAAGCAAGGTAATCCTATCTAGCGCGGGAGAGGATATTGAGCTAGGCCTTTAATTGGGGCTTATCGAAGGAGTGATAGATGAAGAAACATAATATTTTAATAATGTCTTTTTTTCTAAGTTTTGTTTGTTTGTATCCATTATGTGCCCAGGAACAAAAAGATACCGCCGTGCCTTTAGTCAAAGAGGAAGGGCGGGGGATAGTTACCCATGAGGCTTCGCCACAACCTGAGAATGTTGTCGAAGAGCCAGAGCCGACAATCGAGGAAGAGCCGACAGCAGAAAATACTGAAGCAGAAAATGCCGAAGAAGAAATCCGTCCTTCTACTCAAGAAGAGGCGAAATCAGCAGAAGAGTCCAAGGTGGAAGAGACTTCGATGACTCTCGAGACTTTGGAATTGAAGGATATGGATATTCTGGATATTCTGAAGCTGATATCCAAGAAAAGCGGCCTTAATATCGCCGCAGGCAAAAACGTCAAAGGAAGAATCACTATTTTTCTAAAAGACGTTAATGTCTGGGATGCGCTTCGCATAATTCTGGAGACTAACGATCTTGCTTATTCGCAAGAAGAGGGAATCGTCAAAGTCATGACAGCGAAGGAATACGAGACTATTTACGGCAAGAAGTTCACTGATAAGACTTCGGTAAAGATTATACCTCTCAAGTTTGCTAATGCGGGAGCGATAGTACCTTTATTGACGCAGATAAAAAGCGCCATCGGCAAAGTTATCGCTGATGAAAAATCCAACACCGTCGTAATAATTGATACTCCCCAGAATATAACCAGCATGGAACAATTGATAAACCACATTGATGTCTCCACTATCTCGCAGGTTTTTACATTGCGGTATGCCAAGGCAGAAGATATTCAGAAAGGAATCACTGGGATTCTTACTCCTAACGTCGGAAGAATAGATACAGATAGCCGCACCAACAAAATCGTTGTCACGGATACGGCGGTAAATATGGAAAAGATCTCAAAGATGATTGCCGCCTTTGATGAAAAGACGCCGGAGGTTACTATTGAGGCAAAAATCCTGCAGATTGATCTGTCCGATCAGTTCCAAATGGGGGTCGATTGGGATAAGATATTCCATTATAACAATATTAAATTGGCCGGAAACTTTGATGTTGACACAGGAGCTTCAGGAAGCACGCTGACAGTAGGGAGCGCTGACTTCTCTAAATATTCATATTATGCTTTGATTGAGGCATTGAATACCGTCGGTAAGACCAATACTCTTTCCACTCCCAGAATCACGGTATTAAATAATCAAGAGGCAAAAATCCTAGTGGGCACAAAAGAGGTTTACGTCAGCACCACCACTACTAATACGACAGGGATTTCTACTACTGCTGAGGAAGTGACCTTCGTAGATGTGGGAGTAACATTATCGGTCACACCGACTATAAATGCCGATGGTTTTGTCACCATGAAGATAAAACCGGAAGTCAGCTCAACCGGAACGCCATATACTACCGCTTCTGGCAATAAAATTCCTGTTGTTTCTACTTCTGTGGCCGAAACCAACGTTATGGTCAAGGATGGCACAACTATAATCATTGGCGGTTTAATCAAAGATAAAATTCAGGACACGATAAAAAAACTACCGTTTTTCGGAGATATACCTCTTCTAGGATTAGCCTTTAGAAGCAAGGATAAGACAACTACGAAAACTGAGCTAGCCATATTTTTGACCCCGCATATAATTTCCGGCGAGTCAGATTATTTTAAGCCTTATTCCAGGCAAGATGCAGCTTTTCAGAGCAAATTGGGTACGCAAAAATAATTCTTCTTTTAGGAATCTTAATAAAATCGTCACAATGCAGCCCTTCCATTAAAAATAAGATTTTTATTTCATTTTTATCTAAAAATTAGTAGAATTATAGCTATAAGAAATGAGAAATATACGCAATTTTATAATTATAATTTTGGTATGTTTGTTTGCTGCTAGCTGCGCAACAGTTACCACTTCTAAGAGGGTTGGTACTTTTAGCCTGGACGGCCAAAGATATCTGTCTCTGATGGAATTTTGCAAAAGCTATGGCATTGATTGTCAATGGGATAATTTCTCGGAAGTCTTAATTTTAAAGAAGGGGAATAACCAAGCCAATATTCTAGTCGGTTCGGTTACTGCCGAGGTAAACAATCAGATAGAAACAGTTAGCCCGCCTTTCCGTTTTTATAACGGAGCGATTGTAATTCCTTCCGGATTTGCCGATAGAATCGTCAGTAAGTGGATTCAGTTTAGGCCTTCAGCCAGAACAGTTGAGTCTTTAACCTATGGTTACAGGATAAAGAAGGTAGTTATTGATGCCGGCCATGGCGGCGATGATCCCGGGGCAAGGGGAGGCTCGGGGGCAAAAGAAAAAGACATCACTTTAGATATTGCAAAAAGATTAAAAGAAGTGCTTCAGTCGAAAGGCCTCAATGTTGTTTTAACTAGGTCGAGCGATAAGTTTATTCCTCTTACTCGCAGGGCGCAGATAGCGAATAAATCAAACGCCGATTTGTTTATCAGTATCCACGTCAACGCCAATAAATCAAAACAGCCTTATGGCTTTGAGACCTATTATTTTTCTGAAGCTACGGATAATGTAGCCAAGGCATTGGAAGTCGCGGAAAATTCCTCTTCCGTGGAAGAATCTTCTTCCTCGGGTTCTTCGAAAAACCTCAAGGCAATTTTAGGCGATATGATTTATACTGAAAATATAGCTGCTTCCAAGGAAGTGGCAAAACATATTTGCGATAGCACCTGTAGGATGATGGGGTTAAAAAACAGGGGTATAAAATCGGCGCGTTTTGTGGTTTTAAAAGAGACCAATATTCCCGCTATTTTGGTCGAGGTCGGATTCATATCTAATGCAAAAGAAGAGAGGTTCTTAAAGAACAGTTTTTACAGGCAACAGATTGCAGAGGGCTTAGCTGCGAGTATTACAAATTATATAAGAGCTTATAAACTGACTAAGAGGTAATAAAAAGATGAAAGCTATAGGCGTATTTGATTCGGGCGTTGGCGGCTTAACCGTGGTAAAGGAAATAATCAAGACCTTGCCTTATGAAGATATCGTTTATTTCGGTGATACAGCCAGGGTTCCTTACGGAATAAAATCCAAGCCAACGATTATTAAATTTTCTCTGGAAAATATCCTGTTTTTGCTGAAGCAAGATGTTAAGATAATTGTCGTAGCCTGCAATACTTCCTCCAGCGTGGCATTACCGGTTTTGAAAAGACATTTTAAAATTCCCATTATCGGCGTGATTTCTCCTGGAGTAAAAGAGGCAGTCTACGCCACAAGAGGCGGCCGTATCGGCGTTATCGCAACCAAGGCTACGATTAATAGCGCGGCTTACGAGCGTCAGATAAAGCAGTTAAATCCCAAGATAAAAGTCTTTAATCAGGCCTGTCCTTTATTTGTCCCTTTGGCTGAGGAGGGCTGGCTTAAAGAAAAAGCGACCTACGATATCGCCCGCCATTACTTAAAGCCGCTTAAAGACGCAAGAATCGATACGCTCATAATGGGTTGCACGCATTACCCGTTGTTAAAGAAAGTTTTTAGAGAGATTTTGGGCGGTTCGGTTACTCTCATCGATTCTGCCATGCAGGTCACCCTTGAGACAAAACAGGTACTCGCCAATGAAGGCCTTCTTAACAAGAAAAGGAGTGCCAAGTATTTATTCTACGTCAGCGATGAATTACAGCAATTCAGAAAATTAGCTAAGAATTTCCTGGGAAGAGAAATCACAAACCTAAGAAGAGTGAATAATGTTTGAAGTAAGAGTTGAATCAAATTTTAGCTCTGCCCACCGGTTAAGAGGCTACAAAGGAAAATGCGAAGAGCTCCACGGCCATAACTGGAAAGTAGAAGCATTTATCCAAAGTGAAAATTTAGACAAAATCGGCATGGTTGTAGATTTTCACCACCTAAAAAATCTTTTAAAATCTGTTTTAAACAAATTGGACCATAAGTTCTTAAACGATGTTGATTATTTCAAGAAAGTTAATCCAACCTCAGAAAATATTGCGAAATATATTTATGACCAGCTGCGGTCAAAAGATAAGAAGCTAGGGCTAACCAAGGTTACTGTTTGGGAATCCGACACATCATACGCAAGTTACATTGAATAATGAACCCCGCCCTTCCTGTTAAAGAGGACGGGGGATAAACAAGGAAGAGCGGGGTGAAAAAAGCAGTTGTTTTACTTTCCGGCGGATTAGATTCTAGTACCACATTATTTCTAGCCAAAGATCAAGGTTATAAGTGCCTTTGCCTGATTTTTGACTATGGGCAAAGGCACAAGAAAGAAATTAAATCTGCAATTAAGATTGCTAAATCCGCTAAATGCGATTTTAGATTGATAAAAATAAATCTTCCCTGGGGTGGGTCAAGCTTATTAGATAGAAAGTTAAAAGTTCCTCAATACAGAAATAGAAAAACGATTCCTTCGACTTACGTGCCGGGGAGAAATCTGATTTTCTTAAGTTTTGCTCTTTCATTTGCTGAGGCCCAAAAGGCTCGCACAATATTTATCGGCGCCAATCAGATTGATTATTCGGGCTATCCTGATTGCCGAGGAGAATTTTATCAAGCTTTAAAAAAGGTAATTGAAAAAGGCACGAAAACCGGCGTTCAGGGGAAGCCGGCTAAGATTCTAACGCCTTTGATCGACAAAAACAAATCAGAGATTATTCGATTAGGAAGAAAATTAGGCGTTCCTTATGAATTAACCTGGTCTTGTTATAGCGGAGCAAAAACTCCTTGTGGAAAATGCGACAGCTGCAGATTGCGGGCAAAAGGTTTTAAAGAAGCAAGGACGAGGGATCCGATTTATGGTTAAAGCAAAAATAGCTGAGATTTTTGAGAGTATCCAGGGCGAAGGCCTTTACGCCGGGGTAAGGCAGGTTTTTGTCAGATTCTTCGGTTGCAATCTAAAATGCCGGTTCTGCGATACCAAGCTTAATTATTACGATAAATACACCAGCTTAGATTTATTTAATAAAATCATAAAGACATCGCGGGGATTTCATTCGGTAAGTTTTACCGGCGGAGAGCCGCTGTTGCATAAAGATTTCTTGAAAGAGACCTTGAGGCTGTTTAAAAACCAAGGGATAACCACTTATCTGGAGACCAATGGAACCTTGCCCGGCGCATTTAAAGAAATAAAAGACGATGTGGATATTATCTCCATGGATATAAAACTTCCAACTTCGACTAGAGATAAGAGTTTTTGGAAAGAACATCGGGATTTCCTGTCCCTGGCAAAGAATAAGAATATTTTTGTCAAGATTGTTATCTGCGATTCCACTAAAAAAGAAGACCTTAAAAAAGCCTTTGAAATGATTGCTAAAATTGATCCTAAGATTCCGGTGGTGCTACAGCCAAATTCCTTTGAATTCACTAAGACCTTGTTAAATAAGATAATCGAGCTTCAGGGGCTTTGTCTTGGCAAGATTAAAGACGTAAGAATTATGCCGCAGTTGCATAAGATGGCAGGGATCAAATGAGCGCGAAAAAATCATCCTACGAAGGTCTGCAGAAAAATGTTAGAAATTTAAAAACGCCGAAGATTGAAGTCTGGCAGAATCAGTATCCGGATAAAGAAGAAACGGTGACGCTGGAAACATCCGAATTTACCTGTATTTGCCCTAAGACAGGCTTGCCTGATTTTGCCAATATCAAAATAAATTATGTTCCGGATAAATTCTGCGTTGAATTAAAATCCTTTAAGATATATTTAATTTCTTATCGCAATGTGGGTATTTTTCACGAGCATCTGACTAATAAAATTCTGGAAGATTTTGTCAAAGCCTGCAAGCCGCATTTTGCGAGGATTGAAGTAGAGATGAACACCCGCGGCGGGATTAAGACCACGGTTTCGGCAATTTATGAGAGGAAGCTTAGGTGAAGAAAATTATAATAATTTTATTGTTGTTGTCTATGCCTATGCTGCAGGGTTGCATTGCACTTTTATTGTCTGCAGCCGCAAGCTACGGTATGTATCAGGCTTTTAGAAAATAATCTTTTCTGTAATTAGCGTTTAAATACTCCTTGGAGGAATAGATAATTGTCTAAAAAAGTTAATGCAAATCTCGTCACGAAAACCATATCCCAGCTTTGTGTAGAGGCTAATTTCCGGCTAAGAAAAGACGTTTTGGCGGCCTTGAAGACAGCCTATTATAAAGAGAAAAATTCCCGGGCAAAAAGCATGCTCAAGGATGTCATTGATAATGCAGCAATTGCTAAAAGAGAGAAGATAGCGATTTGTCAAGATACGGGATTGCCGGTTGTTTTCGTGGAGCTTGGTCATAATATTCAGATAATAGGAGATTTAAAACAGGCGATTAATAAAGGCATTGAGTTAGGTTATAAAAAAGCGAGTTTAAGAAATTCTATCATCAGCGATCCTTTGATCCGCGGTAAATCCAAATTCTCTCCGGCAGTTATTCATATCGACTTGGCGAAAGGTAATAAGTTAAAGCTAACAGTTTTGCCTAAAGGTTTTGGTTGCGAGAATAAATCTCAGCTGAAGATGTTTAATCCTACCGTTGGGATAGATGCGATAAAGAAATTCATTATTGATGCTGTAGAAACTGCAGGTCCGGATGCTTGTCCGCCGTACGTGGTGGCAATAGGAATCGGAGGGACTGCGGATTTGGCGAATTTACTGGCGAAAAAAGCGCTTTTGCGCCAGATTAATAAACGCCATGCGCAAAAGCGCATAAGTCTTTTAGAAAAAGAACTATTATCGCGTATTAATAAGCTTAATATCGGTCCCATGGGCTTAGGCGGAAAAACTACCGCCTTAGCTGTCAATATCGAAACCTATCCAACCCATATCGCAGGCCTGCCTGTTGCAGTTAATATCAGTTGTCATGCACTACGCAGCGCAACAAAAGTCCTATGAAAAGAATATTTACTCCGTTAACTAAAGAATTAATAAAGAGTCTCAATGTTGGCGACGAGATTTTGCTTACAGGGATAATTTATACTGCCCGAGACCAGGCGCACAAAAGATTGATTAAAGAAATCGGCAAGCGAAGAAACTTGATTAAGGACAAAATCATTTATTATTGCGGTCCTACGC
>Ga0116153_10001375_pt1 | contig 22880 bp, 24 predicted proteins | sample AD_UKC028_MetaG_FD_89896 | JGI IMG/M metagenome (GOLD analysis project Ga0116153, IMG submission 89896) | Active sludge microbial communities of municipal wastewater-treating anaerobic digesters from USA - AD_UKC028_MetaG | ecosystem: Engineered > Bioreactor > Anaerobic > Digestate | place: USA...
CAACAACAACTGGTGCAACAATAAGATATACTCTTGATGGCAGTGAACCAACAGAAAATAGCGAGATTTATAGTTCTCCAATAGCAATAACACAAAGTTTAACATTAAAAGCAAAAGCATTTTTATATGGTTGGTCGCCAAGTGAAATCGCGACATATAATTATCAAGTGATGGTTGTAGAAGATCCTATTTCAACTTTGGTTTCTGGTTATTATTATTATGGAACAACATTAGAGTTATATACTCCAACAGTTGGCGCAAGTATAAGATATACAACAAACGATAGTGAACCAACAGAGTCAAGTACCTTGTATTCTGGCCCAATAGCAATAATAAATGATTTCACATTAAAAGCCAAAGCTTTCAAACAAGGTTATGCCCCAAGTCAAGTTTCAACTTATGTTTATGATACAGGTGCAGCTCCAGAAAATTTAATTGTTGGTTTTATATTTCAAGGAATAGATAGTAATGCAACAATAGATAATGATCAAAATCTAGTAAGTATAAGAATACCATACGGTGTTAATAAAAATGGTTTAATTCCAATAATTGAAGTAGAAGAAGGTTGTAGTGTAAATCCAGAAAGTGGTATTTCTCAAAATTTTAATAATCTCGTAACCTACACAGTAAGTTCAATAACAGGTCAAAGAGTTTATACTGTAATAGTTACAAACAATCCACGAGTATTTGCTCCAGTAGCTAGTGTTTCAGGAGGCAATTATACAGAGCCAATAACTGTGGAGTTAACAACTCAAACACCAGGTGCAATAATTAAGTATACAACAAATGGTTCTTTTCCAACATTGTCTAGTAATACATATAATGGTCCAATAACAATCAATTCAACAACAACGCTAAAAGCAAAAACCTATCTTTATGTTGGTCCAGGAATATCTTCTAATAATTCAAGAGAACAAAGTTCTAAAAATATTCCAAATATTATTCCTGCTCCTTTAATATGGGTGAGCAGTAGTTTGTTAACAGAAGAATATATCTTTCCAAGAAAAACACCAAGTAAAAATAAGTACGAAACAATAACAAAAGAAAAAATAAATATTTCTACAGAAAAATCATATTGATTGTTTCTATTTATATTTATTTCTTTGCCTTAAATATATTATTAAAAAGTGAATAATTATGAAATATACTAAAGATTTATTATGGACAAAAGGAATGAGCGTTTCTGAACTTGTAGATGGTTATTCCTCTACAGGTTTTCAATCAGCAGAAGTTTCAAGAGCAGCAAACCTTATTGAAAAAATGAAAAAAGAAGGAGCAAAGGTATATCTTTCGTTTACTTCTAATATGGTAACTTCTGGGTTACGTGGTTTCTTTGCACAAGTTTTAAAGCTAAAGATGGCAGATGTTGTGTGTACAACAGTTGGTGCAGTTGAAGAAGATATAATGAAAGCTACTGGCGAGAAGTTTATTCTTTCATCCTTTAAAGCAGACGATCAAGAGCTTTATGAAAGAGGAGAGAATAGAGTTGGTAATATTTTAATCACTAACGAAAGCTATGCTAAACTTGAAGGAAATATGCAAGGATATCTTCTTGAACTTTACAAGAAAAAAAAAGTGTGGGCAACTTGTGAACTTTTAAAAGAAATAGGATTAAAACTAAATGATGAAAACTCTTTTCTTTATCAAGCAGCAAAGAACAATATTCCAGTTTTTTGTCCTGCAATAACAGATGGTTCTTTTGGTTTCCATCTTTATCTTTTTCAACAAGATCATAAGGATTTTATGATAGATATTATTTCTGACTTTAAACAAATAATTTTTTCTACAACACATGATGAAAAGAAAGGAATAATTGCTCTTGGTGGTGGAGTTTCTAAGCACCATGTTATTTTAACAACACTAATCAATGGCGGAGCAGACTATGCTCTTTACATGACAACAGCATCATCAAGATCAGGTTCTCTTTCAGGAGCAACAACAGACGAAGCAAAATCCTGGGGTAAGATTAAAGACGAAGCAGATGCTGTTACTGTTGTTGGAGATGTAACGATTACTTTTCCTCTAGCAATGATAAAAGCTTTGGAAAACTTAAGTAAAGAAGGAATAATATAATGGCTTTAAGATTATTTAAAAGAAGAATAGAAAAGAAAGAGTCTTCTAAACCTAAATCAAAACCAAAACCTAAGCAATCAAAGGTATCCTCAAAACCAAGACAAGAAAACTTTCATAAAAGATACAAAGCTTTTTGTAGAAGACTTTTAAAAAACAAGATAGAAATTATTGGAAGAAACATAATTGAAGAAGAATCAAGTAAAGGTCCAATAATGATAATGAGTACACACAAACATCCTATAGAAACTTTAGTATATGATGCAATTGCTCCTAAAAAAGTATTCTTTTTGTCAGATATTGGGCAAGTTATTTCTTCTAATAAATATCTTAGATTTCAAGGTATTCCAGGAGTCAATAACATATTAAACTTATTTGGAACAATAGAAATAAATAGAAAACAACCAGTAAAAGGATTAAGAAAAGCAATAGAAAAAAGTACAGATATATTAAAACAAGATGGGGTTCTTTGTATTTTTCCTAAAGGATATAGAGGTGGATCAGAAGCACTAGATAGAAGTTTGGCAGAAAGCACAAGTAGAAGTAGTGGTATATATATTCTTCAAAAAGCAGAAGCTGAGATGAAAAGAAAGATTCCAATTATTTTTTCTAAAGTAGAGTATGATAAAACAACTAAAAAATATGTAGTAAAAATGGAAAAAGGATATCTTCCAGAAAATGCAGACAGAAAAAAATTAGCTCTAGAATATATAGATAGAATAGAAAGGTTATAAAAATTTTATTAGCAGAATTATGAAAAGTTAAAGAAATAAATCTAAGATAAATTAAAGAAAGAAAAAGAGAAATAAAATGAAAAATAATTTAGAAATTGAAATAAAAGTTCTTGAAATTAATAAGAAAGAACTAGAGAAAAAACTTCAAAAGATTGGTGCCCAAAAGATTTTTTCAAATAAAAAGATTATTCAAGAAAATTATAATAATAAAGATTTAAAAAAAAGAAAAACGAGTCTGAGAATAAGACAACTTGATAAAGAGATTTATGTAACTTATAAAGAATTTAAAGACACAAAACATAATGTAAAGAATTGTAAAGAAATTGAATTTCAAGTATCTTCTGATTTTAGAACAATTCAAAATTTGTTTAAATTACTGGGATTAACTTGTTATCAAAAAATTGAAAAACAAAGAACTAGTTATACTCTTGGAAACATAACTTTTGATATAGATACGATTACTAAGCCAGTTAAGATTCCAACATATTTTGAAATTGAGGCAAAAGACCATAAAACTATAGAAAAAACACTTCAATTGTTGGGCATTCCAAAGGGAAAAGTAAAGGCTTGGGGGACGAAACAATTATTAGATTATTATAAAAAGTTAAATTTATAGTCTTAAAAAAACAAACATATATAAACATTTAATTTACTAATAATATTAATTAAATTCATCTTGGGGAATATTAATGAATATTAAAAAAAAAGCCCTTTCGCCAATAGTTGCAACAATTCTTCTAGTTGTTGTTTCTGTAATTCTTGTTTCAATTATTCTGTCTTTTGGAAAAAGTTTTACAAATCAGGGACTAGATAAGACAAAAGACATAAAAGAATTATCTCAATCAGATGCAGAACACTTTGTTTATCCTAAGACTTTTTCTGAAGGTGTAGTTCAATTTAATTATTCTCCCCCAAACAATAGTTTTGGAGAAGTTCAAATAACTAAATATAAAATATTATATGATAATAATGAAACAGAAGAAATTGAATTAACTACTCCGTACACCTTAAGCACAGGAACAAATCTTTTAAATCTTGAAGATTTTTCTGATCAAAATATACCAACAAAAAAATTTGCTCTAGTTCTAGAAACAGAAGAAAATGAATATATTACATTAAAAAACATTACCAATCCTGAACCATATGTTGAAGAATTATCTACTGAAAAATTAATCACTTCATTTATTATTTCAGAAATTTCAGGAACAATTAATAATGATAATAATACAATTTCTTTATCAGTACCATATGGAACAAATGTAACTGCACTTACGCCAACAATAATAATTTCAGATGAAACAACCATAAGTCCAGAATCAGGAATTGCTCAAGATTTTACAAATCCCGTAATTTATACAGTAACAGCAGAAGATCAAAGTACTAGAGTTTACACAGTTACAATAATTGTAGAAGAATTAGGTCTGCTTTATCTTTATAATGAAGGGACTGGAGAAGATGATTGGCAAGATATGTCTGGGGGTAGTAGTACTAATACAAAAGAAACAGATCATCTAAAAATATATGGATCTGATATGGCTTGGGGTGGTTTTGTTACTGTTAATAAAATTGATTTGACAGATTATAATACTTTAAATATAGATTGGGAAGGAACAATTACATTATTTCCTGCTGTTGGTAATTATTTTGGATTAGGTAATGCCCAAGACACAACAATAGAGATGGGGGAAGGTTATGATTATAATCAAATGTCATCTCAATTTAGTAGACAAATAAGTGTATTAGATATAAGCAATAATAATGGTGAATTTTATATAAAAGTATTACAAGCATGGTATGATTTTGGAGGAACCGCAACTACAAAGATATATAAAATCTGGTTAGAATAATTTAGTTTTCTCTTTTCTTTAGTTCTTTTATTTTATCTCTAAGCTTTATTGCTGTTTCAAAGTCAAGAGAATCTGATGCTTCGACCATTTGCTTTTCTAGTTCAATTACTAGATTTGGTATCTCTGGCTTAGGGATATGCATTATGTCTTTAATCTCATCTATTTCTTTTTCTCTTATTGGTTTAATAATTGTTTTTGGAGTAATTCCATATTGCATATTATATTCTAATTGAATCTTTCTTCTTCTTTCTGTTTCTTTAACTGCTCCTTTAATAGATTCAGTCATCTTGTCTGCATAGAGATGAACATAAGATTCAGAGTTTCTTGCAGCTCTTCCAATAATTTGTATTAGACTTCTTTGATCTCTTAAGAAACCTTCTTTATCTCCATCAAGTATTCCAATAAAACTAACTTCTGGAATATCTATTCCTTCTCTTAAAAGATTAATACCGACTAGAACATCAAATTTACCAAGACGAAGCTCTCTAATGATTTCTGTTCTTTCAAGTGTGTTAATTTCAGAATGAAGATATCTTGTTTTAATTCCTTGACGAGAAAGATAATCTGCTAGTTCTTCTGCAAGTTTTTTTGTAAGAGCAGTAACTAAACATCTATTACCTTTAGCTATTGTTTTTCTAATATTAAATGTTAAATCTTCAATTTGGTTTTTAGAAGGTTTGATAAAGACTGGGGGATCAACTAAACCTGTTGGTCTAATAATCTGCTCAACTACTTGAGAAGATAACTTTGTTTCAAAGTCACTAGGAGTAGCAGACACAAAAATAACAGTGTCCATAAATGTTTCAAACTCTTTAAACTTTAAAGGTCTGTTATCATAAGCAGAAGGAAGTCTAAAACCATACTCAACTAATGTTTTCTTTCTTGAATAATCTCCAGCATACATTCCATGTAGTTGTGGTATTGTTTGATGACTTTCATCAATTACTAATAAGAAATCATCAGGGAAATAATCTAAAAGACAGAAAGGCCTTTCCCCTGGTTCTCTTTTATCAAAATGTCTAGAGTAGTTTTCTATGCCATTACAATAACCTGTTTCTTCAATCATCTCTAAATCATATAATGTTCTTTGCTTTAATCTATGTCTTTCAAGTTCTTGTAATTCAGGAAGTCTATCTTCTAGTTCTTCTCTAATTGAATTAATTGCATCTTTTATAGAATCTTTTGAAACAACAAACTGTTTAGCAGGATGTATAAAAAATTTATCCATATCATTTATTTTTATATTTGTGATTTTATCCATTTCTGTGATTCTGTCAATTGTTTCTCCAAATAATTCTATTCTTATGAAATTTTGAGTATATCCTGGAGAGATATCAATAACATCTCCTTTTACTCTAAATCTTCCTGGTTCTAATTCTATATCATTTCTTTCAAATTGAAGATCAATTAATTGTCTTAAAAGTTCTGTTCTTTTTAGTTTTTGGTTTTTCTCTATTAAAAATCCTTTTTCTCTAAAAGTTTTTGGGTTACCAAGGCCATAGATACAAGAAACAGAAGCAACAACAATAACATCTTCTCTTGAGACTAGAGAAGTTGTTGCAGAAAGTCTCATCTGTTCAATCTTGTCATTTATTTTTGTGTTCTTTTCAATGTAAAGATCTTTCTGTGGAATGTAACTTTCAGGTTGATAATAATCATAATAAGAAACAAAATATTCTACTTTATTTTCAGGAAAGAAATCCTTTAATTCGTTGTAAAGTTGTGCTGCTAAAGTCTTGTTATGGGCAAGCACCAAGGTTGGGCGATTGTAACTTGCAATAACATTTGCTATAGTAAAGCTTTTCCCTGAACCAGTAACACCAAGAAGAGTTTGAATCTTCTTGCCTCTTTTAGAAAGACCTGCTGATAGCTGCTTAATTGCATGAGGCTGATCCCCGTCTGGAGAAAAAGGAGCAACTAGCTTAAATTTGTTCATAAAATATATAATTAAGTATAGTAATGTATTTTAATATATTTAAAAAAAAGATATACAAAAAGCATGAAATTTTGTAAAATTGAAAAAATCAGCACAATTTTTAACACAATTCCAAAAAATATAAAAGACAGATTTAAATAGGTGTGAATATATAATTTACATATATTTTTAATGATTTACTAGTTTAATTACTATATGAAGGGCAAAAAAATGTTAACTACATATAATATAATTATTGAGAAAGACAAAGAGGGGTGGTATATTGGTGAGGTATTAGAATTACCTGGTTGTTATTCTCAAGCAAAAAGTATGGATGAACTAGTTAAGAGAACAAAAGAAGCAATTAAATGTCATTTACTTGAATCTAAAATAGAAATCCCATTATCTAATTTTGTAGGAATACAGCAATTAAAGGTGTAAACCCTTTTGAAAGAATTACCTTTGTTAACAGGAAAGAAATTAGGGAAGGTAATTGTTAAACTAGATTATAAGTATGATCACACTTGTGGAAGTCATATGACCTTTACTAATTTTAAAGAAAACAAGAAGATAACAATTCCAAATCATGGTTCAGAACCAATAAGACCAGGTCTTCTTCTAAAGATAATAAAGAAAGATCTAGGTATAACAAAAGAAGAATTTTTAGAATTGTTAAAATAGTAAGATTTAAGAGTTTTATATTATAAATTTATAATTTTTATTTTGTATATAACTCTTTTTAAAGTTAATTTCAGTTTTTGTAAGAAATAAAAAAATGAATTTTAATTTAAAATAACAATCCAAAGGTTAAGTATTGTTGCAAAGCATAACCATAGAAGATATGGCATAAGAAGATATGCGGACTTTTCGTGTAGTTCATAGAATTTAATAATTGTTATTGCAACTAAGCCTACAAGAATAAAAATACAAAACAATCCAAATATTGGTGATTGTAGTCCAAAGAAAAGATATGACCAAAGGACATTAAAAAATAATTGTAATCCAAAAAGAGCTAATGCTGTTTTCTTTTTCTCAGGATCTTTTCTATATTTCTGTGGCTGTGACCAAACCATAAATAAAGAAATTCCCATTAAGATGTAAAGTATTGTCCAAGCTATTGGAAAAACTATTCCTGGTGGAGTAATTGGTGGTTTGGTAATGGTCTGATACCAAGACCCTGGACCTGTTATTGTTACTAAAGATCCTAAAAAACCTGCTCCTAGGCAAAAAACCATTGATAAAATAAACTTTATATAATCTTTCATAAATATCACTAATATGTATTTCTTGTATCAAAAGCAATTTAAATATATAGATTGTATATTATTTAGGCAAAATAATCTAATTTTTAAAGTTGATAAGATGAATAAAGAAAACATAATAGAAGTAAATGAACTTAATAAAAGTTATGGGAAACTACAAGTGCTTAAAGATGTAAATTTTTCTGTTAAGAAAAAAAGCATCTTTGCTTTTCTTGGGCCAAATGGTGCCGGAAAGTCAACAACTATAAAGATATTAACCACTATTCTTCAACCAGACACAGGAAAAGTGTTAATTAATGGAAATAATCCACTTAAAGATTCAGATAAAGTAAGAAAAGACTTTGGAATAGTTTTTCAAGATCCTTCAGTTGATGAAGAATTAACTGCTTATGAAAATCTAGATATGCACGGTATCTTTTATCGTGTTCCAAAAAACGAAAGAAAAAAAAGAATAGAAGAACTAATGAAGATTGTTGAACTATGGGATAGAAAAGACGAGTTAGTTAAGAACTTTTCAGGAGGAATGAAAAGAAGATTAGAGATTGCTCGAGGATTACTTCATTATCCAAAAGTATTGTTTCTTGATGAACCAACAGTTGGTTTAGATCCACAAACAAGAAATCACATTTGGGATTATATAAAGAAAGTAAACAAAAGAGAAGGAACAACAATATTCTTTACGACACATTATATGGATGAAGCAGAAAAGTATGCAGATAGTATTGCTATTATTGATCATGGAAAAATTATAGATATAGGAACAAGTAAGGAACTTATTAAAAAAACAAAAACAAAAACTTTAGAAGAAGCATTTATTAAAATTACAGGATATAGTATAAGAGATGAAGAAGCAAGTACTCTAGATAGAATGAGAATGATGAGAAGAAGACATTAAAAGGAAAGATAACAGATGAACACAATTGGAATATTATGGTTAAGACAAATTAAAAGACACTATAGATCAAAAGCAAGACTTATTGGTTCTTTTTCTATGCCTTTGTTATTTTTATTAGCATTTGGATTTGGATTTGGTTCAATTTATGCTCAAGCAGGACAAGGAGACTATTTTCAGTTTCTTGTTCCAGGCATAATATCTATGACAATTCTATTTACTTCTGTAATGTCCGGAATAGAGATTATTTGGGATAGACAATTTGGTTTCTTGAAGGAAACATTAGTAGCTCCAGTATCTCGTTTAGAAATAATGATTGGAAGAACTCTTGGTGGAGCAACCGTTGCCTTTGCACAAGGTTTTTTGTTTTTAATATTGTCTTTGTTTTTTGGATTTCGCATTATTTCTTGGACAATGTTGCCAATTGCTCTCCTCTTTATGCTTTTAATAGCAATCTTTTTTGCAGCTTTAGGCACAGCCATTGCCTCTCTTCTAGACGATATGCAAGGTTTTCAATTGATAATGAATTTTCTAATAATGCCAATTTTCTTTTTATCAGGTGCAATGTTTCCAATTGATACTGCTCCAAAAGCAATACAAATTATTTCTAAGTTTAATCCATTAAGTTATGGAGTAAGTGGTATTAGAAATTCTTTATTAGGGGTTTCTCAAGGCAACATTTGGTTTAATCTTATAATATTGTTTATTCTAGCAATAGTGATGCTTGTCATTGGATCTAAGCTATTTTCAAAAATGCAGGTATAGGTGAAATAAATGTATACAGGATATTTAATTTCAGAGTCTTTTAAAAACCCAGAGTTTCTAAATAAACTTAATGTCAAAAATGTAAAAGTAGAATATTTTAAAAACGCAAAAGGGACAGGAACAAGTCTAAAGGTTTGGCATCTTTTCAAGGTTGGGGTTTCTGAAAAGAATATTGAAAAAATTTCAAAAATGATTTCTAAGAAAATCAAGGTTTCGTGGTATGTTCATTTCTATAATAAAAAGAAGTTATATCTAATTCTAACAGACAAAATATTTGTTATGCCAATGGAAGAAAACTTTAAATCTAAGGAATATCAAGACGCTTTTAAATATTCAGTAACCAAAGGCAAAATAGAAAAGAAATATATGTTTACAAAAGCTAAAGAAATAATCTAAATTGAATAAATAACATATATAAATCCATATTATCTTATAGATATTTATTAATAATATAAGGAGAAATAAATATGGATAAAGAAAAAAATGAAAACCCAACTGTTGCTTTAGCAGGAACTATTTGTGCTTTTGCAGTAGGGATTGCAGCTTTAATTGTAATCTTTGCAAAAAATTATGCTTGGATAATTATATTTACAACATTAACTTTGTGTTTCTTTGGAATAGCACTAGCAAAGAAAGATTGTTCTTGTGGTCCAAATTGTGAATGTAATACAAAACCAAAAGATAAAAAAAAATGATGCTTTAACTATGCCAACATTAAGACCAGCAAGAAGATTATCTCCTAAAGTCCTTGAAGATATAAAAAAAAGGAGAATAGAGAAATCAAAACCAAAAGTGCCCATTGATTATCAAACAAAGGTCTTAAAAGTTGGTGCAGAAATAAAAGCACTTAAGATTATAGCCGAATATGATCCAATGTCTATGAAAGGATTAACAGTTGATACATTAAAACAAATAGAAACAAACATTTTAGATTTAACAAGAAAAATAACAGAAGAAATAGAAATATTAAAGAAAGCAAAATTAGAAAGAAGTAATCTTGCAGGCTTAAATATAGAGATAACTAATTTTGAAAGGCAGAAAAAAGAATCAGAAAAGATTATTGCTATTCTTGAATCCAAGATTAAAGAAAAAACAAGACAATAATTTTTTTAATTCTAAAAACATATATAAATCTTATTCTCTTTATATTTAGTATGAATAAAGGTTCTAAAATTTTTGTAATTGTATTATTAGCAATAATACTTATCTCTATTGTTTATATATTTAATAATAAAATTAATGATTTAGAAGATAAATATAATATTCTAAATAATCGATATATAAAACTAAATCAAGAACATGAACAACTAATTGAAGAAAAGCAAGAATTAGAAGATCAGTTTAATGATCTTACAGCTGATTTTAAAGACTTAACAGAAAATTACAATTCTAAGGTCTTAGAAAACAAAGAGAAAGATCAAGAAATTAATTCTTTAACAAACAACTATAATAATGTTCTAGAAAACTATCAAACTCTTAATAACGAAGTAGGAATATTTAAAACAAGAATAGAAGAATCCATGGATTGGTTTAAGAATAATTCTACTCTTGATAATCTTTCAAATCAAAGAACTATAAAAAATAATCTTAAAAAATGTGTAACTTGCGAAGAAGAATTATGTTATATAAAAACAGCCTGTATTTATGTTATTAATCAAGAAGAACTATATCTAAAATATGCCTTAGATTCTCAAACTTCTGGACAAGAAGACAAATTACAAACACTTGAGCAATTTCTTTTACAAAAAAAAGGAGACTGTGAGGATTTTTCTTTATTCTTTGCTGCAGAGTTAAGATATTTGATTGAGTATGTTAATTCTCAAGAAAAAACACCAATCATTGAAGCAATTGTAGAATCAGATACTTCAAGAAGTTATGAAATTGTTGGTAGATGGTATTACCCAGAAGGTATAGAAAAAAAAATAATTTCTAAAGAATATAGTTATCCTTATGTTGCTTGTGGTAACATTTTTGATCCTAATACTCAAGAGATTGGAGGACATTGTTTGATAATGCTTTCAGAAGAAGAAATAAATGAAAGTCAAGATATTGAGGACTTAGACAACATAGAATTACTAGAACCACAAAATGGATTATATATTGGAAAAGCTAAAAACAATGGAATATTTGAAACAAAAAATTCAGAAAATCAAGTTGGGCAAATAATTACAAGTGCTGACTATTATATGCACAATTCTATTCTTTACAGCAACAATACAGAAAGTCATTGGTATAGTTATGGTTATTATTACAATAAGATTATAGAATTAGAACAATAAATTAATTAATTTCCTTCCAATAACTCCCTTTTTGTATTTTAATTGATTTTCGGGTAGATAATTATCGAGATTAGAATCACCGAAAAATATTGTTTATGGAGATTTAAATCGCAATATGTTTTCTTACTATTTTAATTTCTTTTCTAATTGATTATAGTATTCTAAACTTAATTTCCTTATGTCTTTTAGTATTGGGATAATAATTTTTCTATCCTCTAAAAGATTTAATCTTTCTTCAAACCAAGTTATCCAAACATCTTTTCCGGATTTTTCTACTTGGTATTTGATTTCATCTAAGATAACATTCCAGTTAGGGTTTGTTCTAGCAATTGATTGACAATCATCAATATCTCCATCTCTGTCTGTGATGCTTTTGAAAACTAAGATGTCTTCTAAGGAACAAGCAAATAGTTTAATATTTTTGTATTCCTTTATTAGTTTTGCTCTTTTAATCATGTTTTCACTAAGGAAAAGATTATTACACACAATCTTATTAAAAATATCAAATCTGTAATTGTCTTTGATTAGTATATTTTCTAGATTTAGTTTATGGTATTCTCTTGTTGGTTTTTCAAGTGTGAAATCATTTTTCTTGAGTGTATTGATCAATGATTCATATTCTTCTTTAGAGTTAACAATTAAGTCTATGTCTTTTGTTCCCGGTTTTGCATTATGATACAGTAGTACTGCTCCGCCTATCAGGTAGACATTTATCTTATTTCTAATATTTTTGTCAATTTCATCGAATGCTTCAGATATTTGAGTAAAATCAGTTATATATTTTTCCATTTTTTAATCACATCTTTATATCATATACTTTTGCTTTTTCTTTTATTTCTTTTAGTGGAGGATATCTGTCTATTTTTTCTCCGGAAAATATTTTATTAAGGTTATCTAGTATTTCGTGCTTAATGTCTTTAAACTCGTCTTTGTATTTATAATAGAATAAAGCAAGATACATTCTGTCTCTAAATTCTTTTGTTTTTTCTACAATTGCTAAGGTGTGTAGTAGTATTTCTTGTTTAGTTAATTTCTTTTTAGGAAGGTAATAGAAGTTTTCAAGAGTATAGATAAGTAAATTATAGTCTTTAAACGCAGAAAAGGAAGTTAATGTTGCATCTATATTTTGTTTTATTGAAAACACAATTTCTTTTTCGTTTTTGTAGTAAATTGTTGAACCAACAGGCACTCTATAATCATAGTTTCCTTGAAAACTTTTATATTCTTTTAAAAAATCAATTAAATCTGGCCAAACACTATAATTAACTATATATTCTTTATTTTCTTTAATAAATATAGATCTTCCTTGTGCTTTTTTTATAAATTGTTTTATAGTTATTTCTTTTAGTCCTGTTTCTTTTACGATTTCTGTTATTGTTTTTTTATCAAGAGCAGTAGTTAATATTTTTATTCCAGAGTAAGGTAATATTTCAATTAGATTTTTATTTACAAGTAGTTTTCTTAATTTCAAAGCAAAAGGATATTCTGAGACAGAAAGTTTTTGTTTATCTTTAGTTATTAATTTCTCTCTTATAAGTGTACCAATCATTTCACTTATATGTGTTTTATTCATTTTAATATTTTCAAGTATTTTACTTAGTCTGTTATTTCCTTGACAGATTTCATAAAATACAAGTAATTGAGTTCTCGTAAACATAAGTATATTAATATCCGAACTATATATAAATGATTCGGTTTTCAGTATATTTTTAGTAATATATTCTAATTCACTCATACCATAAATATATAGTGTTTTATAAGGCCAGTCATTCTCGGGGGGGTAGGTGTCCAGTGGAACCCCTTTAGAAAAGGTGTTGCGATCCCAAAACGAACTCTGCTGGTTGCGCTCGGCTCGCGCGCAATATTTCTTTGTTGTATTTTTGAGAATTAGGTATCTAAAAATTTCAATTTCACAAAAATCTAATTAAAAACCATTCCGTCTTTTCTAGTATTAACCTATGAAACAAGAAACTCTAGAGATAGCTAACAAACAGTATAATGTAAGAATATACATAGAAAGAAGAAGAAACTCTTCCTGTTCTATTGGTAAAAACATAAACATTAGACTACCCTTATTTCTATCCTCAAAAGATCAACTAGCTGAAATAGAAAGAATGAAACAATGGGCTACCAGTCAGATTCAAAAAAATCCACCAATTAGTCAAATCTTTAAAAAATACAATTCAGGAGATACAATTACCTTGGGAGAAAAAACATACACTTTAGTAATAAGCACAACAGACAAGAAAAGCAGTAGTGGGAGATTAAAAGATGATAATATAGTTTTAAAGCTCAGTTCATTAACAGAAAAGAAAAGAGAAGAAGAAACATCCAAGTTAATAAGTAAGATAATTTCTAGAGTTAGACTTCCCTATTTACAAAAGAAGATAAGAGAATTAAACTCTAAATACTTCAATCTCCCTTTAGGAGAAATTAAGTTTAAGAATCAGAAGACTCGGTGGGGCAGTTGTTCACAGAAGAGAAACATAAACATCTCCACTAGATTGATTTTAGCACCAGAAGATGTTCTTGAATACGTTTGCATTCACGAACTTGCTCACCTTAAGGAATACAACCATTCAGAAGCCTTTTGGTCCATCATCCGTTCCATTGATCCCAGTTATAAGGATAAGCACAAGTGGTTGAAGAAGAATGGTAAAGAGCTAGTGATTTAATACTTGGGGGTACAACTTTATTTTAATTGTGTACACTAGTGGGCACAAAAACTATCGTGATTAGAATCGCCGAAATGAATCAATTATCGCGATTTAAATCGCAGTATATTTAAACCTTTTGTTACCTATATATCTTATGGAAGCAAATATTATCAAAGATATTTTAAATTATAGCTCTAATAATCTTGAGGACTTTACAGAATCTCAAAGATTTATATTTACTGATATAGAAAGTAAAGTAAATCATTTTTTCAAAAAGCGTGGACTAAATATAATACTAATAACTGGACTTAGAGGTACAGGAAAAACCACGATATTAAAAACCATTGCAAAGAAATATGATGGATTGTATACTAGTGGTGATTTTCTAAAAACCAAAGTAGTGGATATTCCAAATTTGACTGAAATTTCTAAGGCTTATGATAAAAAGATAATAGTTATTGACGAAGTGCTATATTTAACTGATTGGCAAATAAAACTTAAAATAGAAGCAGATACTAATCAAAACATATTATATATAATCTCTGGTTCTTCAGCTATGCAGTTAAAGAAGATATCTCAAGATCTTTCAAGAAGATTAGATACCTACAGATTAAACCCATTATCTTTTAGAGAATATTTAGTTTTGAAAAATAATTTAAATCTTGAACAAGAAATTAGCTTTTCTAGTTTTTTAAATAAAGATCAAGAAAAGTTATTTCTAGAGTTGTCTTCAATAAAGCAACAATTACCTAAAAATCTTTATTCTTTGTTTAAATCATATTATGAAGATCAACTACCTTATCTTTTAGAAGAAAGTAATAAAAAAGACAAGATAAGACAATTAGTAGAAAAAGTAATCTATAAGGACATGCCACAAATTGATAATCTATATACTGAACAATTAAAAAATGCAGAAATAATTATTAAGTTTTTAAGTTCTGCAGAAAAGATAAACTATACTAGTATTTCAACCAACTTAGGAGTAAAAAGAGACATGGTTGTTAAGATTATTGATCTTTTAGAGAAATCAGATTTATTATATATAGTTCAAGACGTAGTTCCAACAAGAGAACTTAGAAGTAATAAGAAGATTTTATTTTCCTCTCCAGGAATAAGAATTGCTTTAAACGAGGTAAATGAAAGCTCAATTATTGGTTTTTCAAGAGAAGACATGTTTGGGTTGATACTAAAGAACTCAGGCATTAAATTTGCATACAACTACAAGCAAGACGGTTATGATTATCTAGTAAAGACTGTTAAATTTGAGATAGGCAAGAACAAGACCAAGAACAGTATAAGCAAAGGCACCATAGTCGTAGGCGATTACTTAGACGTAGAATACAAAAATCACACCCTTTACATTCCAATGTACTTATTCTCCCTAATCAACTGAGCTGAGCCGGTTTCGGTCACGCCCAGAAAATTCATTTTCTGGCGTCCCAGAAGCTAAGCTTCTATGAGCTCGCGCCCAATGGCGAAAGAATAAGAGAAGAAGAAACATCCAAGTTAATAAGTAAGATAATAGCAAGAGAAAGACTTTCCTATTTACAAAAGAAGATAAGAGAATTAAACACCCAATACTTCAATCTCCCTTTAGGAGAAATTAAGTTTAAGAATCAGAAGACTCGGGTGTGGGCAGTTGTTCACAGAAGAGAAACATAAACCTCTCCAGGAGCTGGTTTCGGTCAGCTCGCCCCCAGTGGTTGCACCAGAATCTGTTCTTGAATACGTTTGCATTCACGAGTTAGCCCACCAGAGCCGGTTTCGCTCAGCTCGCGCGCAATAGTCTCTCTAGACTTCTGGTCCATCATCCGTTCCATCGACCCCAGTTACAAAGACAAGCACAAGTGGTTGAAGAAGAACGGTAAAGACCTCGTCATTTAAGAAATTTCTATAGTTCACTTTGTGGGGCAAGAGAACCAGAGAAGAAATAAGAATTTTCTATGGTAAAAGGAATGTTTTTAAAGAGTTTTTAGTTATAAGTTTATTAATCGGTGAAACTATGAAAGTATATATCTTAAGTGATACAGAAAACTTATTCTCAAAAGAAAAGAAAGAATTATTAGAAAGTAAATTAGAAGTAGTTTACATAAGAGAAATAAAACCCTCAAATTTTGTGAAATTGACGATTTTTGAGAAAAAGTTGAGTTTTTACAAAAAAACCACAGAACCTATTTAATCTTTCTCTAGTTCTTTTGTTTTATCTACAGAAAAGAAAATTAACCACAGAATCTAACTTAATCTTAATCTAACTTTATCTTCATCTTTATCTTTAAACTATTAGATATGATTTATTTACATTTATAAAAATACCAATTTTCTTAACTTATATGCGGCTTCTTTTGCTTTTTAATTAAATAACTAAATACTAATGCTTACTATTTAATTTCTATACAAAACCTTAAAAGAAAGAAAAAACTAAATAAATAAAAAGAATGTTTCTACCTCTCTATTAGTGTTCTTTAGTTATCTTTTCCAAAAAAACTACTAACAATATAAAATTTAAAACCTAATTCTTTCTAATAAGAACTAAAACTTAAATAAAAGGCTTAAAACACATAACAAATACCTATTTACTTGAAGATTTTGTAAAATCGCAAAATCTTGGACATTTTTAGATAGTTTCACAAATAATTTCGCAGTGGACAACTACCCCCCCGAAAACACCCCTTGTTTAAGACACAGATATATAATATAAATGTTAACTTTAATAATATTTAGAGAGGGAACTAATGAAAAATAAAGAGAAAGTAATAATTCTAAATTATTGTGCATATAGTGCAATTGGCCGGATTTGTTTAAGATTTCCTAAAGAAATCAAAGGATTATTGAAGATTGTAAAGTATTCTAAAGATAAACAAGAGATTATTGCTAAAGTAAATATCTTAAATAAGCAGTTAGTTCCATTAATTTTAGTTTTATTGAATAATCTAAAAGAAATCAATTGTTCTAAGTTAAATTATTTATTTCTGGAAAACGATTATTTAGAAAAATATTTTGAAAAAATAATGTTAAATAAAAAACTCAATAAAAAAGACAAATTAATTAATGAGTATATTTCTCAATTATTTAAAATCCCTAAAGCCACTAACATTAACCAACTACGGTTAAAAAAATTAACGACTTTTATTAATAACTGTAATTTATTAGATAAACCAAAATGGAGGAAATTAAAATTTATATTTTTAAAATCCATAAAAGGAGTATCTTGCGGTTATGGTAATTTTAATTATGTAATTATTGAATCTAACATCTTTCCAGAACAGCTAATTATACATGAAGTAATACATAATTATAATCAAAAACAAAAATTTAGAACCAAAAATACAATGGAATTTGAAGAAATATTTACCAATGTTATTTCTCAAGCAATTTATTGTAAATATAAGAGAAAGCCAGTTGTTTTTGATAAGTACTATTATTCTACAAAAAAAGAACAGCAATTGGAAGAGGAATTACGGATGTGTTATTTTGAATGGATTAAACAATCAAATCCTAATTTTCTAGATTATTTAGAAGAAAGTGGAAAGATATTCATTGGTAAAGATAGAATCACTTGGACCTTTAATGATAATTTAAAGTTTAAGAAACTAGTTAAAGAATCTATAAAGGTAAAATAAACTAATTCTATTTTTGTAAAATCGCAAAATCTTAAACATTTTTTTATAGTTTAACAAATGGTTTTCCACTGGACAGCTACCCCCCCGAAAACAACCCGGCTTCTACTACTATATATTATTGGTGGAAGGTCTGAACGAAAATAATAGTTTAATTGTTCCAGATAATATAAATCACAAGATTCATGCAATTAGAGGAGTTCAGGTAATGCTTGATAGCGATCTTGCAGAACTGTATGGAGTTAGCACAGGTAGACTGAATGAAGCAGTTAAAAGAAATATAGATAGATTTCCCGAGGATTTCATGTTTCAATTAACGCAAAAAGAATGCGAAATCTTAAAGTCGCAATTTGCGATATCAAGTTTGGGTAATGTTAATAATTTCCCTGTAAATACTAGTAATAACGCTAATCGTTCGATATCGCAATTTGCGATATCAAAGAATGACAGAGGTGGAAGACAAAAATTACCATTCGTTTTTACTGAACAAGGCGTTGCTATGCTTTCTGGAGTTCTTAAGAGCGAAAGAGCAATAAAAGTTAATATCTTTATTATGAGAGCATTTGTAGCTATGAGACAATTTATACAAGAAAATGCAGGGCTATTTCAAAGAGTTGATAGTCTTGAAATAAAACAAATTAAAACAGATAAAAATATTAAAATGATCTTTAGTGCTATGGCAGATAAAAATATTTTCAAAAAACAAAAAATTCTTTTTGATAATCAAATATTTGATGCTTACAAGTTTGTTAATGATATACTAAAAAAGGCAAAGAAATCAATAATTCTTATTGATAATTACATAGATGAATCAGTGCTAATACTTTTTTCAGAAATAAAGAATGTAAAGATTATTATATATACTGAAAATATAACAGATAAATTAAAACTTGACCTTGAGAAATATAATCAACAATATTCAAATATAGAAATAAGAAAATTCAAGAAATGTCACGATAGATTCTTGATAATTGACAATAAAGAAATCTATCATTTTGGAGCATCAATCAAAGACCTTGGAAAGAAGTGGTTTGCTTTCTCTAAGATGGATAAAGAGTCATTAAAATTATTACAAAAATTGGAATAAATTTAGATTATCTATTTTTTAATTTCCTTCCCTCTTAAGAGCTTGTTGTAGGTGATGGCAAACCTATGGGCTTCATCTCTAATTCTTTGAAGTAATTGAAGAGATTGTTCTTTTTTGCTTAGTTTTATAGAAAACAGTTGCTCTGGTTTAAAAATTTCTTCTTCTCTTTTTGCAAGACCAATAATTTCGGTCTTTTCAAAAACATTAAGTTCTTTAAGAACAGAAACTGCAGAAGAAAGTTGACCTTTTCCACCATCAATAACAATTAAATCCGGTAGTTCTTTATTTTCTTTAATCAAACGATAGTATCTTCTTCTTACAACTTCTGAAATGCTTGAAAAGTCATCAATCTTTCCGTTATCCAAGGTTTTTATTTTAAATTTCCTGTAATTACTTTTGCTTGGCAAACCATCTTTAAAACAAACCATTGAGCCGACTGTCAGGGTTCCAGAAAGATGAGAAATATCAAAACATTCTATGGTTCTTGGAAGTTTTTTAAGTTTTAATTTCTTTTGTAAGTCTATAAGTGTTAATTCTTCTTTAAAGAAAGTAATTTCAATATTCTTAAAACAAAGATCAAGAAGTTCTTTCTTCTCTCCTTTTTGTGGTATTGTAATAATTATTTTTTCTTTCTTTTGATCTTCAAGATATTTTTCTGTTTCTTCTAAAACAGAAGAAGGTATAATTATTTCTTTAGGAATAAAATTACTAGAATAATATTTGATTAAAAAATCATCAAGAACAGAAATATCTACTAAAGAGTTATCAATAATAAATTCTTTTTTATTAACAAGTGTTCCTTTATCAATGTTGAACAAAAGTAAATATATCTTGTTATCTTTAGCAATGTAATTAATAATATCTTGATCAAATTTAACTTGTCTTTCCATTGTTTGTTTTTGTGTTAAGTAATCAATGGCAGTTATCTGATTTCTTAGTGTTAGTGCTTTCTCAAAATCTTGATTTCTAGAATAAAGTTCCATATCTTTTTTTAATTCAGGTAAAAGTTCTTGAGATTTACCAAGTAAAATCAGCTTAACTGTTTCAATTGTTTTAGAATAGTCTTCTTTAGTAATGTTACCAATACAAGGAGCAGAGCAATAACCAATATGAAATCTAGTACAAGGAGTTTTTGGTAGTCTTTTACAAGTTCTTAATTTAAATTCTTTATTTAGGTATCTAATTATTTCTGTTCTTGCTTTGCCAGAAACAAAAGGACCAAACACATTGTCGTCTTTACCGCTTGGCTTTTCTCTTAGTGTTAATAATCTAGGGTAGTTTTCTTTAGTTACTTGAATATAAGCATATCTTTGCCCATTTTTAAGATCAATGTTATACTTTGGTTGATGTTTTTTAATTAATGTGTTTTCAAGAATAAAAGCTTCAAGTTCATTGTTAGTAACAATGAAATCCACAGAAAAGATATTTGAAACAAGAGCACTAGTTTTTGCGCCTTGTTCTTTATTTAAAAAATAAGAAGAAATTCTTTTCTTAAGATTTTTTGCTTTACCAATATATATAATATTCCCACTTTTATCTTTGTAGATGTAACAACCAGGACAATTAGGGATATTTTCTAGATTAATCATAAATATAATTAATATCTAAAAGATATTAAAAACTGCTTCTTTTGGGGGTACAACCTTATTTTAATTGTATACACTAGTGGGTACAATTTATAAACATTTGTATACACTATATATTTATGGCTATAATAAAAAGAATTATCGGAAATAAGGAATATTATTATTTAGAAGAACAGTTTAGAATAATAGATAAATTAAGAAAATTCAGAAAATATTTAGGCTCTAAAAAACCATCTAAACAAGAACAAATAGATATTGAAAACCAATTTCTAGACACTATAATTGCAAGATTAACATCTTCTTCAAATATTCAAGTAAAGTATATCTCTAAAAAGCAATTAATTCAGATATTATTATTTAATCAAAAATATTTTAATAAATACAATAAATTAACTCCAACTATTAAAAATAAGCTAAATATAGACAATATTGTATTATTTACATTAACTACTTTAACAACAGAAGACATAGACGTATCTTTAGAAGATGTAATTAATGCTCAAAAGAAAGATAAAAACTTAAATCAGAGAGAACTAATTTGTAAAAACATGTTAAAAGGCATAGATCTAATCAAAAAAGGAAAAACTAAAATAGACATTAATTTTATTAAAAACTTACATAAAACAATAATGGCTGATTTTGAAACAAAGACACCTGGACTATTTAGAACAAGAGAAGTTCATATCTATAAAAAGCACACAAAAGACATTTTAAGTGCAGAAATAAAGTTTCAGCCACCAGCTTACGGGTTAGTTGTGGATAAACTTAACAAATTAATAGAGTGGTATAATTCTTCAGATTTAAATAACTTTGAAAAAGCAATACTTTTACATTTTGAAATATATAAGATTCATCCATTCCTTGATGGAAACAAGAGAGTATGTAGATTATTGTTCAATAAAGTATTACTTGACAATAACTTTCCATTAGTAAACATTTCAGACAACAGAACTAAATACTTTGATTCATTACTTTCTTCAGTAGAAGAAAACAACCCTGCACACATGGCTGACTTTATGGTGAATGCTTACTTAAAACAAGTAAAGACATTTATAGGTAAAGACGAAAGTTAGAAGCAAATTAGTTATCCAGATTAATCATATAAAAGATAGATATAAAAAACATTTTAAAAAGAATGTATTAAAGATATAAAAGTGAAGAATATGCCTCCAAAAATAAACAAACCATTTAAAGTAAGAGAAATTGGAAAAAAAGCAGTAGTAGGAACAAGAAAAGGAAATAAGATACTTAACAAGAAAGAACTAATTGATGCTCTTTTAGAAGTATCAAGAAAACAAATGTTAATGGATTATAATGATCCACAAGGAAGATTTAGAATAATTAAGCAAATGAGTTTCAAATCAGATGGACAGCATATACAAAGAAACTATGTTTTAGAAATTAATGGAGCGACAGGTGTAAAGAAATACTTCATTAAAGAAGAAAAACTATCTACTATTGGAAAAGAGAACTTGACTTCAAGTTATACTTGGGAAGATGCAATAACTGAAAGTAAAGCACTTAATGTAATTTCAGATTATTTAAAAGAACATAAAGAAAGTAAAATAATTACAGTTCCATTTAAGTTTTCATATTTAGATAGAGAAAAAGGAGTAAGTTATATTTGCTATAATTTCCAAGAAGGGCATCATCCAAAAACTCTACTTCAAAGAAAACAAATTGGAATAAAGGAATATTTAGACATAAATAGAAGATTAGGGGTATTTGAAAAAAGACTAAATGAATATCTTGCAAAGAATTTAAAAAAATATAATTTAGAAGAAGGCACAATATTAACAGACATTTCTACAGAAAATGTATTTTATGATCCAAAGACAAAGAAAATAAGAATCTTCAATCCAGTTCTTTCAAAATAATTTATTTTTCCACTGGACAGCAACCCTAGTTAAACTTATAAACTAGAAAAATTATAGTTATTTATGATTAAATTAATTAGTGATAGAAATATCTTAGATAAATTTGTTATAGATTTTACAACTATTTTAGAAAAATACTCAAAATATGCAATAGTTTCTGGTTTCTTAGCAATTTCTAGTGGAAGAGTAAGAGGAACAGAAGATATTGATCTAATTGTTGAAGAAATGACTAAAGATACTTTTGAAAAATTCTTTAAAGATATCTATAAGCACAAATTTGAATGTGTACAAG
>Ga0116153_10001376_pt1 | contig 22872 bp, 17 predicted proteins | sample AD_UKC028_MetaG_FD_89896 | JGI IMG/M metagenome (GOLD analysis project Ga0116153, IMG submission 89896) | Active sludge microbial communities of municipal wastewater-treating anaerobic digesters from USA - AD_UKC028_MetaG | ecosystem: Engineered > Bioreactor > Anaerobic > Digestate | place: USA...
CGCGGTGGGGGTAGCTATGTTGATCGCATGTTATGCCCTGATCATACAGCCCGTTTTTAAAAATGTTACCGCGTTAAGGCAGGAAGTCTTCGATTCCCAAAAAAGGCTGGATCTTTATCAGGAGATCGAGATTTCCAAGGGGAGTTTGAGGGATCTCGAAAGTTCGCTTGTGACGATGAAAGACCGGTCTCTTTTTCTTGGAAAAATATCGGACCTTGCGAGCCAGAGCCAGTTAAATGTTCAGACTTTGACCCCCAGGACGCAGGCCGAGGGGGATTACAGCAAGCTGAGCGTTGAATTAGAAGGGAAAGGATCTTTTTTTGCTTTGCTCAAATTCCTAAAAGCGCTGGAAGGAGGAGGCATCAGTCTTTCGATCAAGAGTATTTCTTTGCTGCGGCAGAGTTCTCTTCGGAAAGAAGAAGAAAAATATCCTCTCCAGATCCAGATCGACATGGGGACCATCTTAAAATCACAGGCTAAGAAAACCAATGACTAAAATCAAAATATGTTTTGCCTCGATCTTTTGGCTCGCATTTTGCTTTTTAACCCCTGCTCTCTACGGGGAAAGTCCGGCACCTCAAGAGAATCCGATCCCGGGCAGTCCGTCCGAATTTTCCCAGTCAACGGCAGGAGTTGATACAGCTGTTCAAACAGCTCAGCAAGAGATCCGCGATCCTTTCGCAACTCCTTCCGGCCAGAACGTCCCCGCGGTCGCCGCTGTTTCTGCGGATATGCCGGAGATCAAAGTAGATCTTCAAGGGATCGGTTTTGGCAGCAAGGAAGCTTATGCTTTAATCGGCGGCGACATCTTTCATATTGGGGAGGAAAAACGCGGTATTAAATTACTTGAGGTTCGAAGGCATGAGGTCGATATCTTAGTGAACGGAGGAAAAGTCACGTATCGATTGTTCCCGGGCCAGGAACTTGAAAAGGCCAAAGAGAGGGAACGCAAAAAGAAAGGCGATACGGCTCTTTCCGCTCAACAACCGGAGCAGGATCCGTCATCTTTTACGGGAAGGGAGCAGCCATCATTATGAAGAAAACCATTCAGCATTTAAAGGTAGCGATTTTTTTAACATTAGCGCTTTTTTTATGCGTGCCTTTTACACTTAGAGCGGAAGATTCCGGAAGCCCGTGGGCCCATGGCGAATCGCCGTCGACAACAGGGGTGACCGATTCCGGGAGTTCCCCGACGTTCGTTCAGACCTCTCCGGATCAGCCACCGCCCGCTTCGGATGATGTCCAAGTTGAAAGGACGGCCGATGGGAAATATTATCTCGACTTCAAGGCGGCCTCGCTCATCAATGTATTAAACGTGCTTTCGAATCTAAGCGGGATCAATTTTGTTGCCGGCAGAGAAGTCGCGGATCGTCAGGTTAATATGACGCTTGATAATGTGACCTTGGATGATGTTTTGGACGCCCTCTCCAACAGTTGTAATGTCACTTATGACATGATGCCGGGAAGGAATATCTATCTTTTCAGGGCTTCGGCGGATTCGGCGGATAAACCCAAGCTCCTCACCAAGGTTTTTAAGCTTTACTATGTTCAAGTCAGCAAAATAAAGGAAATTGAATCTTCCTCCTCCAGTTCTTCCGGAGGCAGTTCTTCTTCCGGAACAAGCAGCTCGAGCGGCTCAAGCGGTGGGCTCGTGACCTTATCAACCTCAGATACCGATGATACAGATCTCGAAAATTCCGCAATCGTAAAAGCGATTGAAAAGATCCTTTCAGAGCGTGGAAAAGTTTCGGTCGATGACCGTTCGAACAGTTTGATCGTCACCGATACCGAAGATCGTCTCAAAATGATCGAATCTGCGATCACGCAGCTAGATCGTCCGCTCAACCAGGTGCTCATCAACGTGCTGCTGATCGAGACATTCGAAGATCTGGATCGAGATTTGGGCCTCATTTGGGGAGATACGGACGGATTTTTCGGAACAATCTCGGGAGGGTCTCAAGATACCAATTTCCCTTTTTTTACAGGCCCGGTAGGGGGTCACTCAGGCACCTCTTTTTGGGATACCGCATACAATATGTTTAAAAATACTGGAAAGCAATTTAATCCATCTCATGACAGCGGAGCTCTTGCTACTGGCACCAGAGATTTTACGGCTTTCTCGATTACGTTGCAGGCGTTAGAAAGCGCCTCGAAACTTAAGGTTTTGGCCAAGCCTAAAATCCTTGTCTTAGATAATCATCCAGCGCTTATCAAAATCGCGACCAATGCCGCGATTGGCACAACAACGGTCACAGAAGCCGGAGGCGCGGGCACAAGTTCCACGAGCATTGAACGCTCTGAGATTGGCACCATTCTCCGTGTGACACCTCTTATCAACACAGGTGACCGTGTGACTATGACCGTCGAGCCAACTTTCGCAACCGTGGATCAGTCAGCGATCACAGTTGCCGCAACAGAGACAGGAGACCCCACTGTTCGTACCGCCAGGACGACCATGATGATCAATGACGGGCAGACGATCGCGTTGGGCGGCTTGCTTTTTAGCAATCAATCCAACGGGAACAGAAAAGTACCTTTCTTTGGGAATCTTCCAGTGGTAGGCAAAGCGTTGTTTACCAACAATACAAAATCTCTTCAAGATCGCGAGTTGATACTTTTTGTGACGCCTAACATCATCACAAATTCTTCCGTTCTTGAGACGCTCAGTGTGCCGGAAAAGCGCTTGCAATACGAAGATGAGTCTGCGCCTTGGTGGAAAGTGAAGCAAAAGCAATGGTATAAAGAAATGAAAGAAGGCCCGGAGAAGGATCTTGATTTTGATAGTTATTTTAATGTTCGCAAAAAACTGATCGATACGACGCTGGATACCCTGGATCAGACCGCGAAGGCGCCGTCCAAAGGGAAGCCGTAAGGAAGGATGGGGCGACTGTGCGCATCAACGCTCTTTTAGGGGATTTGCTTGTTGAAAAGGGGGCCATCACTCGCACCCAACTGAACCAAGCGTTGACCCAGCAGAAAAATTCACGCGAACCGCTAGGTCAAGTGCTCATCCAGATGGGGTTATTGGATGAGGCCCAGCTGCGCATGGTCCTTTCCGAACAGTTGGGCGTTTCCTTTCTTACCGCCAATCAGTTGAAGCCGCGCACAGATCAGCGCCTCAAAGAATGTATCCCGCCGGATTTTGCCCTAGCCAATTTGGTTCTGCCTTTAGACCGCCAGGGACAAGTACTTAAAGTGGCTGTGGCTAAGGTGCCCGACATCATTTTCCTCGATAATCTTCGCAAAATTACAGGACTTGATATCGTGACAGTCCTTTCTACAGAGAACGAACTTCGTCGCGCGATCGAAGCTTATTACAGCAGCACGGACCTTCAGGAGTTTGTTTCTTCCTCGGAAGTGGATGATATCAAAGAGGATTATGGCGATCAAAAAGACGAGAACAAGGTCGATCTGGAAGCGACAATCGCGGAAGCCGGAAAAGGGCCGGTCGTCAAACTCGTCAATTTTATGATCAAAAAAGCCTTGGATGATCGCGCTAGCGATATCCATATCGAGCCATTCGCCGCAAAGATCTCGGTTCGTTACCGCGTGGACGGCAATCTTTATGAGCTTCCTCCTCCGCCCAGAGAGCTGCATAATGCCATCGTTTCCCGTATCAAGATCCTATCAAAGATGGATATCGCGGAAAAACGTATCCCGCAGGACGGCTCCTTTTCGATCCAGTACAATGATCAGAAGATCGATGTCCGCGTTTCGACGATCCCAATTATCTATGGCGAAAAAGTTGTCATGCGTATCCTTGCAAAACGCATGGAACTTTTAAACATGCAGACGCTCGGTTTTGAGCCCGAACAATTGGCGCTTTTTGAAAAAGCGCTGATGCGGCCGTACGGGCTTCTTTTGGTGACCGGTCCCACCGGAAGCGGTAAAAGCACAACGCTTTATGCGGCATTGAATAAACGTCTTTCTCCGGAGATCAATATTCTCACGATCGAAGATCCGGTCGAGTATCAGCTTCAGGGGGTCAATCAAGTTCAGGTGAAACCGGATATCGGGCTGACGTTTGCGAGCGGTCTTCGGGCATTCCTCCGCCAAGATCCCGACGTCATTCTCGTGGGAGAAGTTCGCGATCTTGAGACCGCAGAGATCTGTATTCGCGCCTCGCTTACGGGGCATTTGGTGTTAAGCACGCTTCACACTAATGACGCGGTAACGGCAGTAACCCGTCTGATCGATATCGGGATCCCTCCTTATTTGGTCGCGGGGAGTCTTGGCCTTGTCGCTGCGCAACGCTTACTCCGCCTCTTGTGCCCTCATTGCAAGGTCCCCTATAAGCCCGATGCGAAGATTGTCGACGAATACAAGATCAAAGCCGGTACGCTTTATAATGCTAAAGGATGCGAAAAATGCCGGAATATCGGTTACTGGGGTCGCATGGCGATCTATGAAGTTTTACCGATCGATGAAGACATTCGTCGCCTTATCACCAAGGACGCAGACCTTGAGAAACTGCGTCAGGTCCAAAAACAAAAACATTACGAAAGCCTTCTCCAGAACGGATTAAGGAAGGTAGAGCAGGGTATTACGACCCTTGACGAGGTTTTAAGCGTCGCTTATGAATGATCCCTCAGTCGAAAAAAGATCCGCCAACCTCGCGAAAGACAGGGAGCTTTCTTTCGAGTGTCATATCCGTCCTCATGATGCTCCGCATAAATCTCAAGTTCTGATCATTCAGGCGCCTACCGAGGATATGGCGGTCCAACAACTGCTCGCGCAGGGGCATGTGGTCGTATCCGTCCGCGTTTTGGGATCCCGCCCCTGGAATTTCCGGGAGATGGTTTTAGGCCCCTTCCGGCCCTCCGGGATCAAATCGCCCAGGGTCTCGCTTTCATTTTTTAACCATGTTTCGATCCGGGAATTGATCTTTTTTGCGATCCAGCTGGCGACGCTCCTTAAAGCTGGGATCGCGCTTCTCCGGGCCCTTGAAATTATCCGTCGCGGGACGGCCAATCCCTATTTCCAAAAGGTGATCAAAGGGCTTGGCCAGGATGTCAGCGGCGGCGCGCCCTTGAGCGCCGGACTTGAGAAACATCAGAAAGTTTTCCCTTGGGTTTGGATCAACCTTGTTAAGGTGGGAGAAACGACGGGAAAACTGCCGGAAGTTCTGGAGGAGATCGCGCATTACCAGGAAGCTTCAGAGCGTATTAAAAGCAAGGTTATCTCAGCTTTTTTTTATCCCGGCATTTTGACATTGGCCGTTATCGCGGCTTTGACTTTTTTGTTGATCTTTATCGTTCCGAAATTTGCGGAGATCTTCCAATCCCAAAATATGCCGCTTCCCGCGATCACCCAGGTTGTTATTGGCGCAAGCGATGCCGTTCGTTTTCAATTTCCCTACATCATGACCGCTGTCATCTTGATCATTTTTGGCATCCGCTTCCTTAAAAGGACTCCCGCAGGGAAGATCGGCTACGATCATTTCCGCCTTAATGTCCCCATTTTTGGCGATCTTCTGGTGCAAGTAGGCGTGGTCCGGTTTTCCCGAAGTCTCGCGACGCTTTTAAAAGCCGGCGTTCAGATCCTCCAGGGGCTTGAGATCTCCGGGAAGCTCGTTGAGAACCGCTTTATTGAAAATAAACTCAAGGAAGTGGCTTTGGCGGTGCGCGGCGGCCAAGGCCTTGGGATCCAGCTTGAATACAAAAAGATCTTTCCCGTTTTCATGACCCAGCTCGTCAGCGTCGGCGAGGAAAGCGGTCAACTGGAACGATTTCTCGACCTTATCGCAAATTTCTATGAAAATCGGGTGGATACTTTTCTCGCGCGTTTGGCGACGCTTTTAGAACCCATCCTTCTTCTTTTTATGGGTGGCGTGATCGGAACGATCGTGGTTTCCATGTTCCTTCCGATCATCGAGCTTTCTACGGGCGGCGCGGCGGGGATGTAGTGTTCTTGATGTCATTATTGAAAAGGGCTATACTGCGGCTAACATCTTAGGGCGCAGATCAGGAAAAAAAGAATTTAATCTTTAACGAAGGAGAAAAAAACATGAAAACTAAAAAGGGTTTTACACTGATCGAGCTTCTCATCGTGGTCATCATCATCGCCGTTTTAGCGGCTTTAATTCTTCCGCGTTTCTTAAGTCAGCCGGAGCGTGCCAGGGTCGCTGAGGCCCAGCAGCAGCTCGGCGCTCTTCGCCGCGCCCAGATTGCGAATATGGACGCAACAGGAGACGACAGTTTTATAGCCGTTACAGCCACTACGACCGGTTCAGGAGGTACTACCGCAGGATCGGGGTGGGGAGTCCTTGGTTTAGTGGAGCCAGACGCGGCACAGGGGGCGAATTTTACTTATACGTGCACCGCAGGGACCACTCCCACAACCAACTTGTGTACTGCCACGCGTAGCACCATTCCTGGGAATACAATTATCCTTCGGGAGGATGGTAATTATTTATGCGGCGGAACGTATTGGCCGGTGGGCGGAGCGGCGCAAACAGATACCAGCACGACCGGATGCACTACTCGAGCATAGGTTTTCTTTTTGATAGCGGGTTTCGTTGTTATTTTTCAAAAAATAAAAAGCGAGGGTCGCGGCATGAGATATGAGGGTAAGGGTTTTACATTGGCCGAGCTTCTCATTGTCATCGTGATTTTGGGTATTTTGGGCGGCATTGCTCTTCCGAAATTTTTCCCGCAAGCTGAAAAAGGACGCGTCGCGGAAGCCGTAGGGATGTTAAGCGCTATTCGTATGGGAGAGGAAGCCTATAAGCTTGAGAATGGCGTATATCTTGCTATCACCAACAGTGCCGCCGGCACTGAGTGGAATAAAATCGGAATGGATAGCCCCAATACTAGCACCGCTGACAGCCGTAATTTTGAATACAGTGTAGCGCTAGTTTCGTCCAGAAGCAGTACGGGACTTCCCGGGTTTGATGCTACTGCTACGCGATGCACTGCGCAGTCATGGTGCAAGAACGATAGCCCATCTGCCGAATATGGCGGCAAGACGATCATTCTCAATGAATTAGGCGTTTGGGATTCCGCCGCAACACACCCATTTAAGCCGTCTTAATCTTACAAGTATTTACCATCCTCAAAAGCCATGGGGAGTAGCGTTATGTTTCATCAGGGAGGTTCGTTAAGAAAACAGCGCGACATTCCCCGAAGTGCGGGGTTTACGTTAACTGAGGTGATGATTGTAGTTATCATCATCGGGGTTCTTGCCACGCTCGCCATCCCTCGTTTTTTTGGCCAAACCGAAAAAGCCAAAGCTGCCGAAGCAATTAACATGTTAAGCGTTATTCGGCGCGCCCAGCTTCAGTATTATGACGCTCACGATAGAGTATACGTATCGATCCCGGATAACTGCAGCCCATCAGGTGCTGATGTGGCTACCAGTAAAACCGATTTTTTAGAAAAACTTGGGATCGAAATTCCCGCCTGCGCTAACGCCCATTGGACTTATAGTACCGCCAACGTTGCCAATAGCGGTGGGACAAATTCCCTTATTGTCACAGCCACCCGGAAGCCCATTGGGGGTGAAAAAGTCTCAGGCGCCTTGACCATCGATGATAATGGGACGTGGAGCGGAGCAGGGGAATATGCGAAATCTGCGGAAAAATACTGGCCGTTCTAAGATATATCCATCTTCCCAAGCTATTCTTTCCCATCTAAAACAAGATCGCTTCTCATCTTTTGAAAACCGTCGATTTTTGCTTTTTTTGATCTCGCCTGTTACATTTTATAGTAGGTTTCGTTGAAGACAAAGGCAGGTTTGACATGAAAAAAGAAATTGGTTTTACGCTTTTGGAGATCATGGTCAGCATGGTAGTCCTGACCGTTGTGGCCGTAGGAGTGATCGGTACGGTTGCTTTTACAAAGCGGTCTGCGGCCGAAATGCAACAACGGCTAAGCGCTATTGATCTCGCGGAAAAAAAGATCGCGGAGATTAAAACCCAAAAGATTGGCGCCATTCCCTTAACGCACGAAACCATTACCACCGCTTTTTCGGAGTTGTCTAGTGCTGTGATGGCCTATAAGGTCGAAAAGCTTGGCGTACCGTATCTTTTCAACGTCGAAATTGAAATACGTTGGGATTATGGCTGGCGGGACAAAGCAAATCCATGCGCAACAAATTGGGATTCTTGCGATAAAAAAATGATTTTACGCACAGTTTATTTTAGCCCGTCTTGAAAAGGTATCGCAGTGAAGTTCGGAGGTTTTAAAAAAGGAGGTTAGCGATTAATTGCCTTGGTCGTTATCCCAATTTCGTTAAATCGGTTCACGGCTTAACTCTCTTGGAGCTTTTGCTCGCCCTTTCAATTCTTTCTTCCGTGCTTATCGCCGGGGGGGTCTTGTCTATTTCCGTTGCCAAAATACTTTATCGCGCAAATGCGCAAACCCGGGCCTTTGACACGGTTAATTCTGTTATTCGGTTCATGGAAAAGGATATTAAGCAAATGGTGCCTGGCACCGTTGGCGTTTACAATCAATTATGCAGCAACGCAAGGGGCACTTCCGCGGGTACCTTAACGGGTTATGGCCCCATGTTTGGATGGCGGCTTGCCCTTCTTGATTTTCAAAGCAGTCTGCCGCTTTCAAAAACAGGATCTAATAATTGTGGTTGGTGGGGATTATCAGAAAGATATGGCTATTGCTATAATGTAATTTCGAGCCGCGCCGGAGGGTTCGACGGATACATTTCTAATTATGCAAGCGATGTGGCGGTCGTGCCTTACATCCAGAAGGAAGATTTCAAAACTCCCGTGTCTGATGAGGATTTTTTAGCGTGTCGCGATAATCCGTGCTATAAAACCCAACACGACTCTCCTGCCACCTTCTGCCCTAATATATGGGACATAGAAACTGATTCTGAAGGAAATCAAACCTTAATTCTCAGAATCGGAGCGATCGTTACAAAGGACGGGAAAACGTTGGCAAGGGCCGGTGTCCGGAAATATTTTGCCCTGCCGAAGGTGAAAACGTGAGAAATTTAAAAACAAACGAACGCGGCTATGCTTTGCTTGCAACGATTTTGATAGTCATCCTCATTGTCTCAGGGCTTACGGGAGCTTTTCTTAACATGACCCGGCAAGGCCGCAGTATCCAACGGCTCAAAGACCGTGCCGAAATGAGTTTGTATGCGCAAGCCGTTGTTGAAGCGGTTGAAAGTCTTTTTTACAGTTATGTAATAACTCATGCGACCTATCCAAATTTTTCAAGTGAACAAAAAAACGAGGTATGCGATCCATGTGTTTCGACGGATACCGCTGGATTTTTTAGGACAAAAGCGTTGGCGAATATCCAGTCCTTAACAAGCCATATGCCTTACATAAAAGATCCGGCAAACCTTAATAGCATTCCCGAGGTTCGCGTTCGCCAAATTGGATCTTCAACCGAGCCCGCCGATGCTGTTCGGGAATATGAGGTGACGGTTGCGATGGTCAACACCCGTTCGGGAGAACGCCTGGCCGTTAAACAAAAACTCGAAGTCCGGGCGGGCACGCTTTTTGATTTCTCTATTTTTTATGACGACGACCTTGAGATCGCGCCGGGCCCGGAAAGTTCGATCCAGGGGCCGATCTTCACAAACGGGGATGTCTACTTGATGAGCGGGAGGACCAGTGACTTTGCAACCAATGCCGGGCTTAAGTTTCTGCTTCCCTATACCAATCCGTTAAATCCGCATCCGCAAAATTATATTCTTAAAAGCCATGGAGATATTTATTTCTATTTCAAGCGAGCCATGGCAGAAAATTATATGTTGAATAGCCAAGAATTTTCAGGCGCTGATGCCTATATCGCCAATTTGCCACCCTACTATCTCGAAGCTTTAGGAGTTAGTGATCTCGCTTCGCTTAAGGCGAGGGTGGCTGGCGGCGAAAAACTTCCTGAGGTCACGCCGCCCTGGAACGTGCATCAATCCGATTGGTGCGATTATTCCAAAATATATGCAGGATGCCAGTTGGAAAAAGATGGAACCGAAAACAGGTTTTTTCCATATTTTTACTATTTTTCGAATGGGGCTGAGCTCGGAAATTATAACGGAGTCATCCCCGTGACTCGTATCAGTGTTTATGATAGCAGCGGGGCTAGTCCTCTTAACATCGGGACAACTCCGACCGGGGTTCTTGTTCAATCCTACTCAAGGTTTGCAGCCGGAACTGTTTATCATGCGCCTCGTATGGGCCCCTACGCCTATCCGTGGACAGCATACAGAGTGAGCGTTTCTCCGGCTTTTGACGTTACAAATTTTCCAAAACTTTATTCCGGTTGGTCGCCTGAACATCCCGTAGCTACAAGAAAAAATGTTACGGGAGAGTCTCATCCATTAAAAGAAAAAATGGACAATCCTTTAAAAGACCCGCAGTGGGGCGGCGTTAGCTCTCAGGGAAATATTTTGATTATGGACAATGTCGACCCTAAAGCATTACCGATTGGCGTTGCTAATCCGGATCCAAGCAACATCAATCCGAATCATCTTCTCATCGAACCCGTAGAGGAAAGCGATTCCGTCGAGATCAAAAATTTGAAGTATCAGGGGATCGCGGATATCGATATTCGTTGCGCTAACAGTTTATGCACAGCTCATAGCGTGTGCGTGAAAGGCGAATATCCATGTTTTTCAAGTAGCGCTGCGCCGGAAGAATTCATTGATTATGGCTGGATCTATGACTACCGGCTCAAAGGACGCTATAGAACCTTAACCCTTTTCATGGACAAACTTAGGAAATATTTTCTTGATCGTATTCCCAGAACAGACGCGACGGGAACCGCGCTCGGAAATGAGTATTTTCGCGATGGTATAAGTATTTATATTCAAACCCTTCCGATGCTTGATTCTCTGGGCGTTCCTCAAGGCGACGCCGAAGATAACTCTGTGCGCCTTGTGAGGGTCAAAGACTCCGCGGCCGCCACATATCCCGGAGCGATCCCCTCGGCATTGCAAAGTGGAAAGATCACCGGGATGACTCTTGCGACAAATGGACGGCTTTGGGTTCAAGGAGATTTCAATATTTATTATGGTTATAACGAGAGCGGGGCTCCGGGAGGCGTTTGTTCCTATGACGAGATTATTCAACAGACATGCAAAGTGCCGCCGGTTGCTATTTTTAGTGACAGCTTTGGAATTCTTTCTAAGGAATGGAAAGATGCTTACGGAGCGTCCACTTCTTTGGATTCCCGAAACGTTGGAAACGATCTTAGTTTAAATACTGCGGTCGTGACAGGTTTTCTGGAATCCCGCCTCGAGCGCAGATACAGCTCTCTTCCTGGCCCGCGTTGGAATACAAACGGGATTGATGCGAAATATTTAACGGGGCCTGTCAATGGAATTTACTATCTCAAAGTATCGCATCCTGATTTTGATCTAGCCAAAACTTCCATGTCGTATTGGCCTGAATGGGCTAAGACCGCGGGCGATACCGAAATACCCGTAGTGACATGTGAAGTAGATAAAACCACTTATACCCCGCCACTTACCGCTTCCGTTGCAGGATGCCTGGGCTATGTCGGAGTTCCCTCCGTAGCGCTGCATTCCTCTTATGTTTTAACGGGCTATTCGCCCAATTGCTGGAATTGTCTAGGCGTTCGAAATCCTAGTTATACCGGTGTTCCTACAGGGGAAGGAAGCGCAGTGTCTCATACGGGTGATACTTGCGCTGCGGATGTAGCCAGCGGGGCTCCATTAAGACATTCCGAATATCGAAATATTGGCGCTTGCCGGGACGGAAGCGATCTAAATGGGGCGGTAATTCCAACAGAGAATCCTTATTACAATTCCCCCTGCAGAATTACAGCGACAAATGGGGCGATCCCTGGGGAAATTAATTTTACAGAGATTTACAACGCTTGGCGCCGAGATGATGCAGGCAATCATATCAGTCTGATTACAACCAACGAAAGCTATTTTTCCGGATTGCCGTCCATGAATCCTTATGAAAAACTTGATTCAAAAAGCAATGATGTGGACCCTATCACCAATCAGGCAGACCCTTCTAATGATATCTGGGATCAGGACAGGGGAGGTTTTTTGATCTATAAAGTTCCCGGCGCTAGCCCCGGGGAACCGGGAGGGCAATTAAAAGCGGCGGGAAAATACAGGTTTTTCCTTTTTTGTCCTTATGGAATATGCAGCAACGCGTACCCTGAATTAAAAGCAAAAAACGGCTGGTTTGTTAGTTGTTCAGGCGCCGATTCGGCGCCCTCGAGCGGCGCCTGTTCTTTTGAAGGAAGAAACGATGTCTTTAAACCCGAGTATAAAAATTTTCTGGAACCGCTTTATGAAAGATTGCAAATGGCCGATCAACACGGAAATCCTCTTTACTGGTATAGAAACTATAGCTCGTCCAGCCCAGGGTATCGTTACAGAGATTTTCTGGTTATAAAATTGGTCAATCCCTATCCGGCGGCAAGCATTGACCCGGGATCAAGCAGTCAAGTCATAGGCCAATATTATTTCAAAAATCGAACTTGCCATCCCGCACTCGGAACCTCCTGTTCTTCCGGCGCCAACAAGATCTATCTCCGCGCATGCGACATTTCATCATCGGGGCTCGGAGGATATCTTAATGCTATCGAACAGGTAAATTATCCGCCCAATCTTCATTACAGCTACCCCTATTACGAACGCCTATATGATGTGAAATACAGTGGAGGATATGAAAACTTGATCAACTTTCAAGAAAATTGGCGGGATTTGAGCGATCCTAGTGAGGATATTCGACGTAGAGTCTTTTTTTCAGGAGTCACGACGGCCCCGTGGTTTTCGGAAGAATTAAAAAAATCAGACGGAGCGCCGGCATATTATGGAACCGATTATTACAGGGCTCCGGAACGAACCTATGACTACAACGAAACCCTAAGAGATGATCCTCCGCCCGGAACTCCCAAGCTATTTTCTGTGGCTCAAAAGACGGGCCAGAAGGAATTAGACCCTGATAATCTTGATTATGTTGATTCTACTACCTCGTCCGGGGGTTCTTGATGGGGAAACGGGGCATAACATTACTTGAGACCATCGTAACGTTGGTAATTATGGCGATTGGCGCCTCGATCGTTGTTCCTAAGATTCAACAAACCGCCGAAAACAAACGCGCTGACAGCGCGATTCAAAGCCTTCGGACGATTTCTCATTGTATGCGCCTCTATGCGCTGGAAAAAAATCTTGAAGTTTTTCAAAATACCTCCTCTGGCAGCTTATCAGCGCTTGAAAAGCTATCAACCATGCAAGGAGGGAGTGGTTGTTTTGACTATAATGCGCTTGAGCCAACCTATGATTTTTTTGCGAACAAAGATGCGAATAGCGATGAATGGATCTCCTGGTATGGAACGGATTGGGGTAATTGGGTATCGCTTGTCGCGTGTGACAAAAAAAGCAAACGTGTAATTTTTTTGAGATTTGCGGGTGACCCTACGCGGGGTCTTTATTATGGAAGCGCCATTTTTGATTTTAAGGACACAGCGTGCCCGGATCCAAATTCAAACATTGCGCTTCCGTCAGATTTTAAAAATCTTGTCCGTAATATCCCAGAATGAATAAATCTCATTCATTATTTCAGAATCAAAGGCATAGAGGCCTTAGGAAGTGTAACATGACTTTAGCACTGCCCTCTCACTTTAAACTTTGTTTTATGTGTAGACAAAGTTTATGAAACAGCGCGTCTTAATTTTTGAGAAAAATGGAGGGGGGTGGGCGTCTTTTTTGAGCGGTTATTTCAGCGATGCGCCGGTCTCGGTAATGACGGCCGACGATCCTGCGCAAACGGGCCCGCTTTTTGATAAATTCGTTCCGAAGGTTCTTTTTAGCCAGCATTTCTTTTTAGCAAAAAATTTTTTACAAAAGATCCGGGTCCGGAAAGACACGGATCCCCAATTCCGCTTTTATCTTTTGGGCGAAGCCCCCGCTTTCAAGAAAGACCCTCTTCTTGACGGCGCCTTTCCGGACGATCCGGCGTCGATCGATTTTAATAAAAAGTTCATCGAATCGTTGCCCATGCCGGAGAAGGTCCGGATCCTGGTTGTCGACGACGAAGAGGAGATCGGGACGATGGTCCGGGATTATTTTGAGGGGCGCCAGGCCCCTACCTTCGAGATCGCATGCGCCCCGAACGGGAAAGAAGCGCTTGCGGTGATCGCGAAGCGGAAACCCGATGTGATCATTCTCGATATCAAGATGCCCGTGATGGACGGCCGGGAATTCTACGCGAAGCTCAAGGCCTCCAAGCTCGAGATCCCGGTGGTCGTCTTCTTTGATTCTATTTCAGGAGAGGAGCTTTCCGAGATGCGCCGATCAGGCAATCCCGCCGTGCTCGAGAAAGGGTACAAAGGCAGCTCGCTTTCGGCGATGATGTTTTTGGTGAAGAAATTAGTTTACTTCACCAGACTCGAGACGACAGACTAGAGACAAGAGCATAGGTAGTTGGCAGCAAAGAAGTATATGGTAGGTGGTATGTAGTATGTGGCAAATCAAGAAAGAAGCGGTAAAGTCATGACAAAGATCACAAGCTTTAAGGATTTAAAAATTTGGAATTTGGGAGTAGAAATCGTTTTGGTCGTCTATGGGCTGACAAAAAGATTTCCAAAGGAGGAGATCTATGGCCTGACAAGCCAGATCCGAAGGGCCTCGGTTTCTATCCCCGCGAATATTGCCGAAGGGTTTCGACGATTTTCTTCCAAGGAACATAAACAATATCTTCATATCGCGATGGGGTCTCTTGCGGAACTTGAAACCGAACTTTTTATAGCGTACAGACTGGAATATTTTACGGAAAATGAATTTGAGACTATTTCTTCCAAAATTGACTCCTTGGGGCGGATGCTAACAGCTGTCCTTCAAAAATTCAGATAGGATGCGATGAATTTTTTAAAAAAACGAAACCACATACTACTTACTACATACTATCTACTATTTTTTTTCGTCACATGTTCCCTTGCTGCCGAACCGCTTTCCTCCGACGATGAAGCTTTGCTCGACGAGATCCAGGAAAAGGCCTGCCGTTTTTTTCAAGACCACGTTAATCCCTACAACGGGCTTGTCCGGGACAGCGCGCCCAACAAGCCCAACGCCGCCAGCAACGCTCCGGCAACTATCGCGGGCGTCGGGTTCGCGCTTTCGGCTTATCCGGTCGCCGTCGAAAGGGGATGGATGAGCCGCGCGACGGCGCACGCCCTGACGGTCCGGACGTTGGAGTTTTTCCTCAACCAGGCGGCGCAGCATAAAGGTTTTTTCTATCATTTCCTTAATTTTGAAAGCGGGGAGCGGGCCGGCCGCTCGGAGCTTTCGCCGATCGATACAGCGCTTTTTTTGGCCGGCGCGCTTTTTGCCGCAGAGTATTTTGAGGACGCCAAGATCCACGGCCTTGTGCGCCGGATCTATGAACGGATCGATTTTCCCTGGATGATGAATCACGGCAAGGCCTTCGCCCTTGCCTGGCATCCCGAAACCGGTTTCAGCAAGCACCGCTGGGACCATTTTGACGAGTCGCTTCTTTTGTATGTCCTCGCGATCGGCTCGCCGGGCCTGCCGATCCCGGCCGAAAGCTGGCGGGAGATCTCGCGGCCGGTGGGAAGTTACCGTGATTACCGGCTGATCCAGATGCCGCCGCTTTTTACGCACCAGTACCCGCATGTCTGGCTTGACCTCCGCGATCAAAACGACGGTTTTGCGGATTATTTCTCCAATTCCGTGAATGCCTCGCTCGCCAACCGAGCTTTTTGCATCGATCAGGCGTCCAAGTTCGCCGGTTACGGCCCGAACCACTGGGGGCTTTCGGCTTCGGAGGGCCCCGCAGGATACCGCGCCTACGGAGCGCCGCCGGGTTGGACGGTTCTTCATGACGGCACCATCACGCCGACGGCCTGCGGCAGCTCGATCGTTTTTACACCCAAGGAATCCATCGCCTGCCTCAGGGATCTACGCCAGAATTACAGCGACACCCTGTGGGGGCCTTACGGTTTTTCGGATGCTATCAACATGACCAAGGGGTGGGTGAGCCCCAAAGTGCTGGCGATCGATCAGGGGCCGCTTCTGCTCATGATCGAAAATTACCGGTCGGGCTTGATCTGGAAACACATGAAGCAGAGCACGCCTATCCAGGCGGCCCTCAAAAAGATCGGGTTCCGGAAAGGAACTATGGAACTTCCCTGGCCGCCGCCCCCCGAATATCGCGCGCCCTATGTTCCTCAAGGCCTTCAGATCGACGGATTCCTTAAAGATTGGCCCGCCTCAGGCGCGATCAAGCTGGATCCGGAACACAACAGGGAATTCGGTGTTTTTGACGGCCCCGAAGATCTTTCGGCGTCCATTCGATTTGCCTGGGACAAGGAATACCTCTATTTCGTGGCGAAGGTAACCGACGACGATGTGATCGTTAAAAGGACAGGCAAGAATATCTGGCGCGACGACATCTTCGAGCTTTACATTGATCCGGAAGGGGAAGGCCTTTACTGGAACGATCCGGGGGATTATCAGATAGGGTTCCGCCCCGGGCTCGGCGAAAAGGAGATCGCCGCATGGTCGTGGTTTCAGGGCGGCGAGGACCCGCTTCAGACCGGACAAGCGATCGCGAAAAGCTATGTGGACGGCAAGGGATATATTATCGAAGGGGCTATCCGGTGGGAATATCTCGGGATCGAGCCGGCGCCCGGCGGCGAGGTCCGGCTTAGTCCCGCAATTCATGAGATCGACCGTAAAGGCGGGGACGGAAAACTTGTTTGGTTCTTCCGCAACGAGGAAAAATATAAACGTTTTGTCCTGGGAAAAGTTATCCTGTCGCAAGAATAAGGAAAACGGGGATCAGGAGAATTCTAATCACCAAGCATCAAGAGACAATAACCAAAGATTTGGGATATTGATCATTGAGTATTGTTTGGTCATTGTATCTTGCTTGCCTGCCGGTAGGCAGGGTTATTGATAATTTAGCTCGGTGTTTTTATCCCGTTTGCAATAAGGACCTTGGGATTTCAAAAAACGTCGAATAGTTAGTTCCGGAAAAAGGAGCTTTCCGATGAAACGATTTCGAAAAAATGGTTCCGCGAAAGAAAAAGCCGTTCGTCCTCTTGATGTCGGGCGGATCGTGCGGCGGCTGCGCGAAGAAAGAAATTTAAGCGGCGTGGAGTTTTGCCGCCGCGGGAAAGGGATCGATCCCAAGACGCTCGTGGCGCTCGAAAAGGGAAGGATCCGCAACCCCTCCATGGCCACCCTTGCGGCTCTGGCGAAGGGATTTGGGATCACCGTAAGCGATCTTTTCCGCCAGGCGGAACTGGAACAGCGCAATTATTTTTCACTGGGTTCGCAAAAGGGGGTCTGCAAGATCGACCTGCCTTCCCAAGGGATCCAGCTGATCTCCTTTACGCCGCTGACGGAAGAGCTTTTCTGCGGGAAGATGATCCTGGAGGGGCAGAAGCGCTTTGATGAAAAATTGCTTGCCGGAGGAGGCGGGGCCTTTTTCGTCATGACCCTGATCGGCCAGTTCGAAGGAGCGGTGGAGGGCCGGAAGGCCCTGCTCAAAGAAGGGGACAATCTTTACTTCTATGGCGGCATGAAATTCCACCTCGCGAATGCTCTCCAGCGGAATTCCACGCTCCTTGTCGTTGCAGTGCCCTCCTTCCTGAAAGCGCGGCAGGTCTTCCGTAAACGCGAAACTTAGGCCCCGCCGCCTCCTTCCGGGGACCCTTTTCTCCCGTTAACTCCAGGACCGTTTTTGCCGATAAAAGAAGAGCTTTAGATTTTGTTATAAATCGTGGTAAAATGCTGCCAATTCGAAACTTATGAAAAGAACCCTTGCCTTTATTTTTGCGTTTGGGACAGCGGTCGGTTTGTGTTTGCCGGCATCTCCGCTCTATGGCGCGGAGACTCGCGCTTCCGTTCCGGGCATCGCCTCTGTTTCAGAAGACCAATCCATTTCTAATATCCAGCCCGGTATTCAGCCGGTTTCTATGACCTCCGCCGTTCCCGCCGAAGAGCCCATCGCCGTCCGCAAAGACGCGCCGGAAGCGAGGATCGAGATCCGCGATGAAACCATGATGCAGGAGCTGAACAAGCAGGCCAAAGAAGTGGAAAAAGCCAAAACGAAGGCCCTTGACGATGCCGTGCGCCTGCAGGTCGAAGCTTTACGGGAAGAACGCGCCAGGGAGATGCCCTATCTGGACCGTATTTATATCCGCACTTCCATCACGCCTTTGAAAGTTCAGCAAAAAGACGAGTTCCTGAACAGCGGCCCCAAAAACTTAAAAGACCTTATCGTTCGCGCGAAGTCGGTCCACACGCAGGCCAAAGCGGCTCATGAAAATATCTCGCTTTATAACCGCCGCGTTCTTCTAGCGTTCCGAAAACTTTTCCCCGAGGCCTCCATCAATTTCAATAACCGGAAAGGCCAATTGAGCGGCTCTCCTTTCACCGGCGATGACTGGCATATCACGTTGCGTCAGCCGATCTTTAACGGCGGGATCCTTTGGAACACGTTCCTGCAGGAAAAGGCGAGCCTTGAAGCGGCAAAGAAACAATTCGACAAAACCCTTTCGGAACTTGTGTTCGACCTTTCCCGCGCCTATTTTGAGTATCAAAGGGCCCTTCAAACCGCCGACGAACATCAGGTCCTTGTCGATAAGATGAAACGTTTCGCGGAAATGTCAGATGAGAAATTCAAAGAGAACCTGATCTCCGAGATCGAGCACCTGAACGTCCAGTCGCTTTACAGCCAGATGAATTTTGATCTGGAATCCGCCAATCAGGAGCTTGAGATCGCGCGGCTCGAGATGCAGCGCTACCTCGATCTTTCCGTGAATGACCAGGTCCAGCTTTCCAAGATCTACAACCTGGACGATGTGGTCGAGAACCAGGCGAGTTCCGTGACGGGCGCGGCCGGCGCTTCCAAAACCCCGCCCGATGTTTTTAAAGGAGAAGAAAAATCCCCGGAACTTTCAAAGCTGGTCGATCTTTCTTATAAAAACCGTCCGGAACTTCAAGTCGAGGCCGCAAAACTCCAGGCCCAGCGGCTTGGTGAGCGGATCCGTTGGGGTGAATTTCTTCCCAAGGCCTATTTAACGTACCAATTTGGGGCGTTAGGCGAAGCTTATTATGGCTCCGGCGTGGATTCGATTTATGCTTCCGCGACGCCGGGCTCCGTTACTTCTTATACGGATGAACCCCGTCTTAAAAAAGAATGGCAGTTGATGCTTGAACTGAATTGGAATGTTGCCGGCAACAAAGTGAGTTACACGTTCAGTCGCGATAAAAAAGCCCCGTCGATCACGCAGTATCTTTATGGAGACGGAACGCAGCTTCGCAAGAACGCCCTCAATGTCGGTATTTTAGACGGCCTGGACGCTTTTGTGAACGTGAAGCAAGCCGAGGTTGATAAGCTTAATCAGGTGGTCGAGCTCGAAAAAGCCGAAAAACAGGTACTTCAGGACGTCAAGCAGGCTTATTACGATTATCAGAAAGCCACGATCCAGGTTAATTCCACGGTCAAGCGGTTCGAATACCGTAAACGGTTGCGTGACTTCGCCGAATACCGGCTCAGTAAAAAAGAAGTCGAGCTTTCTGAATATCTTCAGGCCGAATCCGATCTGACGCGCGAGAAAGCGGAGCTCCATAAAGCGCTTAAAGATTATTTTTCAGCCAAAGCGTCGCTCAACCACGCCGTGGGCATCCAGGATTTTTTGAATTTGGGGACCCCGAAAGAACCTCAAAGTCAGGCGTAGTCCTTTTTGAAATAATATCATTCGGAAGACCATAAGGGAGTTTGACTCAAGATGAATATGCGAGACGAAGAAGACCGGGAAAGCGGGAAAACTCCGTTCAGGATCAGAGCGCCGCATGACTCGCGGGTCAAGATGCCGTCCCCCATCCAGGATGGCGGCCCCGGGCCTTCCTTTTTCCACGGGAAAATGAAATTCATCATTATCGCCGTTGTTTTGATCGGCCTTCTTTTTGGCGGAAAATACATTCTCAATCTTTTTAAAGGGTCCAAACCCTCTTTAAGCGAGACGATCAAGCAACAGCAGGAAGCCGCCAAGGACGCGCCGGTGGCCGTGAAGGGCTTCAAGGTCGGCCGTTTCAATTATGAAGATTCCATGAACGTTCTCGGGACGATCAAAGGGTCGGTCGAACTCAAACTAAGCTTTGAGATCCCGGGCGTGATCAGTTCCATCAACTACAAGGAAGGGGAACGCTACGAAGAGGGCGCCCTCCTTGTTTCCTTGAAGCAGGACGATATTCTCTTGCGCCTGAAACGCGCCCAGGCGGCTTTTAATAAAGCGGAGTCCCAGGCAAAAGTGACGGAAGCCGAGGTCGCGGAGAACGAAAAGCTGCTCAAAATGGGAGCGATCCCGCCTTCGACGCTTGAAAAGAAAAAGCTGGAAATGGATGCCGCCAAATACGAGGCCGAGGCGCAACGCCTTGAAATGAAGGCGAACGAATCCATGCTTGAAAAGTCCAATCTTTACGCGCCGTCTTTAGGTATGCTGGGCGATGTCAACGTTGAAGAAGGGGAGAATATCAGCCAGAGCACGCTGATCGGGACCCACATCAACACCGAGTACGTCTACGCGGAATTCGGGATCGTGGAACGCGACGTCCAGAAGATCACGCTGGGGCAGAAGGCCAAGGTTTTCGTGGACGCCTATCCGGACAAGACCTTTGAGGGCGTGATCGAGAATATCGCGCCGCAGATCACAGGCACAAGCCGTACTTCGACCGCCAAGGTTCGTATCGAAAATCCCGAAGGACTGCTCATGCCCGGCATGTTCGCCCGCGTCAGGGTCATGCTTTATAGTAAAAAAGACGCGATCGTGGTGCCGACGGACGCGGTCCAGGGCGGTGAAGGCGAAAAATTCGTTTATGTGGTCAAGTTGCCGGAAAGCGAGACACCCAAGGTCGAGCCCCGCATGGAAGGCGCCATGGGCGGGGGGCTGGGAGCGATGGCCGCGGCTTTGAAAAAGGACCAAGGCAAGGGCGATAAGAAATCCGGCAAACTCGCCGATGAGATCGACACCAAAAAGATCGAAGAAGGCACAGTCGAAAAACGTCCCGTGACCGTGGGCTATACGCGCACCGATTATTCCCAGATCGACGCGGGCCTCACCGAAGGAGAGATTGTGGTCATGACGGGGTTCGAGAGATTGGAGGATGGAAAGAAGATCCGTTTGATCGAAACCCAAGAAGCCGAGCTCTAGACTATGAGTCTTCCCGAATTTTCGATCAAGAAAAAAGTCACGATCTACATGTTCACGCTCGGGCTGGTCCTCCTGGGCGTTCTTTCTTTTAAGCGCCTCCCGCAGGACCTTTTTCCGCCGATCACATTCCCGCAGGTCACGATCGTGACCGACTACTCCAATGCCGCCCCCGAAGAGATCGAAACGCTCATTACGCGCGTGATCGAAGAGGCGATCGGTTCCGTGGCGGGCTTAAAACGCATCGAATCGGTTTCCCGCGAGGGCCGCAGCACCATCATGGCGTCCTTTAACTGGGGCCAGGATATCGATTTCGCCGCTCTCGCCATCCGCGAAAAAGTGGACCTCATCAAAGAAAGGCTTCCTAAAGAAGCCGATGACCCGGTCGTATTGAAATTCGACCCGCTTTCCCGTCCGATCCTCTTGCTTTCCGTGACCGCGCCGGAACTTCCGCCGGTCCGCATGAAGCTCCTCACCGAAAAAATGATCAAAGACCGCCTTGAAAAAGTGGAAGGGGTCGCCTCCGTTACTCTCTCGGGCGGCGTCAACCGCGAGATTTTAGTTGAGATCGACCAGCCGCGTCTTCAGGCCAACCATCTTTCGCTTCTCGAGGTCGTGGATTCGCTCGATGAAGCCAACATTTCTTATCCCGCGGGCAGCATCAAAAAAGGCCTTTACGAGTATCTGATCCGCACGGTGGGCGATTTCCGCTCGCCGGCCGAAATTGGTTATGCGGTGGTAGGGGTCGATACGGTCGAAAAACTCCGGCGTGAAGAAACGAGTTTTGTCGAACGCGATACGAGCGAAGGCCCGCGTGAGACGATCGAGAAACTCCGCGGCGAGGTCGAAAAACAGATGCTTGAAAAACGCCTGGTGACTGTCCGGGACATCGGCAAAGTCGTCGACGGCCTCGCGGAGACGACCAGCATTTCGCGCTATAACGGCGCCTCCAACATCTCGGTGGCCATTCAAAAACAATCGAATGCCAATACCATCCAGGTGGTGGACCTGCTGCGGAAGGAATTAAAGTTCCTGGAAGAAGATCTCCTGTCGCGCGGCCTTCAGGTCAAGATCATCTACGACCATTCAGTCTTTATCCGCAACACGATCCAGAACCTGGCGCATGAGGCCATGCAGGGCGGTGTTCTGGCCCTCATCACGCTTTATATCTACTTGCGCGCTTTCGCGATGTCAGTCCTCGTGATCGTTTCGCTGCCGCTGACGATCCTGGGCGTTTTTTTCCTGATGGGTCTGGCGCATGTGACCGTCAACATCATGTCCCTGGGCGGCCTTGCGATCGCGATCGGCATGATCACCGATACCAGCATCGTGGTGTTGGAGAATATTTTCCGCAAACGCCAGGAAGGCGCGGACCCGGAACAAGGCGCCATCGACGGCGCCACGGAAGTCGTTTGGCCGGTCATTTCCTCAAACCTGACCACGATCGCCGTGTTCTTTCCCTTGATCGTTTTTGTCCCGGGCGTCGCCGGCCAGATCTTCAAGGACCTCGCCTTCACGATCTCTTGGTCGCTCATGGCGTCGCTCATCGTGTCGCTGACTTTAATACCCGTCCTCTGCGCCCGCTTCCTGCGCCTGCCCAAGGGTCTTAGGCTGGACGCCGCGCACGCGAGCGATCCGTATTACGAACTCTCCCTGGCGGACGTCTCCGTGACGACGGGGCTTCGCCCCCTCGATGCGGCCTCGAACGCCGTCAAGCGCGGCCTGGTGAGGATGGACG
>Ga0116153_10001382_pt1 | contig 22745 bp, 23 predicted proteins | sample AD_UKC028_MetaG_FD_89896 | JGI IMG/M metagenome (GOLD analysis project Ga0116153, IMG submission 89896) | Active sludge microbial communities of municipal wastewater-treating anaerobic digesters from USA - AD_UKC028_MetaG | ecosystem: Engineered > Bioreactor > Anaerobic > Digestate | place: USA...
CGGCATCGAACGTAAGACGGAGGGGGTAAACGGATACCAGGCAATGTGGCTCTGGGAAAAATACAAAAAACATGGCAACAGGGAAGCGTTGGAGCTGCTCCTCGAGTACAACAAGGAAGACGTGGTCAATCTGACAAGGCTCGAGGAGATCATCGACCAGCTTGGAGGTTAAAGCACCATGACGGAACAATTCGAGATCAACTCACGATACAACAGGATAAGCGGGATAATGATCATTCCCGGACCTGGAAAAAGGTTTCCCTGTGTTGTATTGTCCCATGGCCTTATCAGTTCCAAGGAAAGTTCAAAATACGCGGCCCTTTCTGAAAAGTTTGCCGAAGCCGGGATAGCATCATGCCGCTTCGATTATCACGGCTGCGGCGAAAGCGGCGGGAACATAGAAGAAACAACGCTGACCATCAGGCTTGACAACCTTGACGCCATTACAGATCACGTAATGTCCCACCAGTCGGTGGATGCCCGAAGAATTGGGATCGTCGGCAGCAGTTTCGGCGGAACAACGGGTCTGCTTAAAACCGCCCGTGACAGCAGGATCAGGTGCCTGTCCATCTGGGCCACACCGCACCTGCTGGAGGACAAGGACAGCAGCACCATTTCCGACGTTGTCTTTGACAAGACCATTTTCACCGATTTTCAATCTTATGACATCCTTGGAGAGGCAAGGAAGGTGTTCCACACCCTTGTTGTCCATGGCGAGGTCGATGAGGTGGTACCTTGCGTCGAAGGAAAAACGATCTATAAAAACCTTCAAAAACCAAAAGGGATCGAGATCATCAAGGGGGGCGACCATGTCTTTTCCAATGAAGCCCACCGAAACAAAGCGATCAATCTCACCCTGAACTGGTTCCGGCGATATCTGATCTCCGACGGGAATAAAGAATAAGAAGACGGTTTGAACCGCTTAAGCCGTTTAAACAGCTTGAACGTTAGCATATTCGTCATCCCGGATCTGGCTCGGGATCCAGGGATTTTCCTAACCCCTCGGCCTTCCCGGATTCCGGCCTTTGCCCTGATAAAGATTTTTCCGTTTTTGCGATTGAAAAGCTGAAACGGCTCAAGCGGTTCAAACCGTCTTTTCTATTCCCTGTGCTTATCGTTCTTGAATTTGACCTTGTCCTTTATGACATCCCCCAGAACGCTGCTGAGCCCTATGCCGAGCGCCAGGGACATTGTCAGGACTATGCCGCCAAAAACGATCAGGAAGCTTATCGTCACTATGGTATTACCAAGCCCGATATACTCAAAGACAATTCCGAAGGTGATGACAATGAGGAGTATCCTCACCCCTTTTGCAATGAAATCGCCGTATTTTATCTTTGCGTTCTCACAGGTGAGGTAGATGATCCTTCCAAGAAAATTGCTGAAGATAATGCCTATGATGACAATTACCATGGACGCGATTATATTCGGCAATGCCGAGGAAATCCTCGAGGCATACTCCGAAAACTGCGTAATTCCCATATAATTGAGCCCGAATGACAGGAAAAGAACGATAAATACCCAGTAGACGATCTTCCCGAGGATAAGGGAGGGCGGGGTTTTTATACCGCCTTTTTCCAGAAAGGTGATGATGCCGGCATCCTGGGCCCATTTATCGAACCTGAAAAGGACCAGGGCCTTGCTCAACAGCTTTTTGACGAACCAGCTTATGATAAAACCCAGGATCATGACGATGATCATGACTATTATATTGAGAAAAACCTCCTGGAAATTATCAAAAAGATCCAGGAACAAATCCTGAAAAAACTTCAATATTTCATGCATGGGAACATATTATTCAATGTGGGGGGTCATGTCAATGGAAATTGGTTTTCAATTTTTTGTTGACATTCTTTTTCTATTCGTTTAGGAAATTGTAAAAAGAAAGGAGGAGATAATTATGCCTGCTAAAGTTGATGAAGATGCCTGCACAGGATGTGGAGCATGCTCGGAAATCTGTCCCGCCGACGCGATAAGCGTTGACGACGTTGCAAAGGTAGATCCCGAACTCTGCACGGAATGCGGTGCGTGTACGGAAGAGTGTCCTGTAGAAGCTATTACTTTAGAAGAGTAATTTAGCCCTTTTGAATCATCGGAAAAAATAAAAGGATGGGGTTTTGCCCCATCCTTTTACATTCTTATCCCTTTTCCTGTATTTCCTGTTACAGCCCCTTCACGACTATCTCTGAAAGGTCCAGGGCCTTCATCGTTTCTACCTTCTCTTTGTCCTTGATGGCATCTTCCATCATGATGAGACAGTAGGGACATGCCGTCACGACTGTGCTTGCCGAAATCTCGATGGCCTCATCGATCCTGGCGTGGTTGATCCGTTTGTGGTGTTCCTCCATCCACATCCCGCCGCCGCCGCCGCCGCAGCAGAAGCTCCTGTTGTGGTTCCTTCCCATTTCCTGGAACGTACCCTTGCTGGCTTTCTCCACAACATTACGGGGAGCGTCGAAGATGCCGTTCGCCCTTCCGAGGTAGCAAGGATCGTGGAAGGTGACCTTCCCTTCGAGGTCGGGGTTCACTTTGAGCTTGCCTTCGCTGATCAGTTTCCAGATAAATTCTGACTGGTGATAGACCTCGAAGCTGCCGCCGATCTGAGCGTATTCCTTCTTCAAGGTGGTATAGCAGTGCGGGCATGTGGTAATGATCTTCTTGATTCCAAGCTCTTTCAGGAGCTCTACGTTGCTCTCGGCCGTTCCGAGGTATTGTTCTTCATTGCCGCACCGCCGTGCAGGGTCACCGCAGCAGGCTTCATCCTGGCCCAGAATGCCGAAGCTTACACCGGCCTGGTTGAGGATCGTCGCAAAGGACCTTGCCACTTTTCTGTTCCTGTCATCGAGAGAGGCAACGCAGCCTACCCAGTAAAGGTATTCCACTTCGTGCTCTGCCGCGTTCTTGATATCGAGGCCCTCGGTCCATCCCAGCCTCTCTTTTTTACCCATTCCGTAAGGGTTGGAGTTCTTCTGGAGGTTCTTGAAGAGGAGCTTTGTATCCGATGTCGTCTTGCTGAGTGTCAGGGTGAGGTACCTTCTCATTTCGATGTTCTTGTCGAAGGTCGGGATCGATACCGGGCAGTTCACCTGGCAGGCAAGACAGGCGGTACAGGACCACAGCGTATCTTCCTTTATGGCCGTGTCAATCATGCCGTCCTCGTTCTTTACGCCGTTGCAGTGACGTTCCCACTCGGCTTTAAGGTCCTGGATGAACTGCTTCGGTGAAAGCGGCTTTTCAGTATTGTATGCAGGGCAGAGGTCCTGGCAGCGCCCGCACCGTGTACAAGCGTCAAGGTCGAAGATCTGTCTCCAGGTAAACCCCTCGATGCCGTTCACACCGAACTCCTCGGCGTTCTCAAAATCGGCAATGGGTGCAATGGCGCCTCTTTCACCCGCGGGAACATCTTCCACGCCCCTGAACATCATGTTCAAAGAAGAGGTGATGATGTGAAGGAGCCTTGAATAAACGATATACATGAGAAGACCGAAGGAAATGACCATATGGAAGTACCAGAAGACCTTATGGGTCACTTCTATCGATTCTTTTGGTATTCCTGCAAAGATATAAGCGGTGGCCCAGCCTACGAAACTCCATTTTTCATATACATAATTGGGATCGGCCATGAAATTGGCGATACGTACGCCCTCCGCGAGAAAACCGGTCACGAGGACCACCAGGATCCACACCAGGACAATTGCATCATCAGGCTTGTTGTCGAGCCGTGTGGGCTTGGTGACATAGCGCCTGAAGATGGCCATCAGGATACCGATGATCGCCATGAGGCCAGCCAGGTCGAGAAGGAATGAAAAGACCAGGTAGAAATCGCCCTTCAGGAACTTCACCTTAAAGAAAAGATCTGTGAAGTCTGCCTGGAACGCGACCAGCCCCGTTCCGATACTGAGTATCAAAAAGCCCCAGAATATGAAGAAATGCATCCAGCCGGGAAAAGCTTCACGGAGTATGGATTTGTGGAAGATCCCGTTGGCGATAAAATACCCTATCCGCTCACCAAGGCGCTCCTTGAAGTTGAAAGACGCGGGTTTTCCTATCTTCCACATGGCATAGCGCTTCTTCAGCCCCACGATCAATATGATAAACGTGATGACCATGAACGCGTAACTGATCCATTGCGCGCCGGTATCTTTTACATTCCAGAATATCTCCCTTCCGATATCCATCATAAACTGTGCCTCCTGCAGGTTTGATTTCATATATTATCAATACAAAAAGACGGTAAAATCAACAGAAATGTGATGGTTTTCACGAACCGTCCGGTGCGCCCAACCCGGAATGCCTTTTCCCCATTGTGCATTTTCATGCGGCAACAGCCCGTTTTCGGCGTTATAATAGGAAATTTTTCTTGACATGCTTTTACACCTTTTGGTATTGTTAACGCTATACAGCACATAACAAGGGGTGTTATGAGAAAAGGGATTTCTTTATTTACTTTCTGCCTTGGCATATCTCTGGTAATCTTTCCCTTCACAATCAACGCCGCATCGGTCACCCACAAGGTTCGAAATGGTGACAACCTTTACAGCATTGCAAAAAAGTATAAGGTTTCCGTTGACCAGTTGAAAAATGCCAACGGTTTGCGTTCCAACAAACTTTCTCTCGGGCAGACAATCGTCATAAAAGATGAAAATACGAGAGTGTCGAAAAAAGATTCCCGCAACAAATATTCCTCCAAAAAAACAAAGATGCGCGAGAGACAACAGGAAGCAGCCGATACGGACACCACCGAAAACGATGGTGATTTCATCGAATACAAGGTAAAACGCGGTGACACGCTTGACGAGATAGCCGACCGCTTCAATGTCGAAAAAGAAGAATTGATCGAAACAAACCAGCTTGCGTCGGGTAAGCACAAAGGGATCTCTCCCGGCAAGACCATCCTCATCCCCAAGGTCGTTGAAGAAAACGACAACGATGAAGAAGATATAACCGCCTTCAAAAGCATTCCCAGGAAACCCTGGAAGAACAGCGACGAGAAGTACATGCTCGTCAAGGTGGCGAAAAGCTTCATGGGCGCGCCCTACAAATACGGCGGCAACACGCTGCGCGGGCTTGACTGTTCCGCATACGTGAAAAAAATATATGAGATCTTTGACGTACAGCTTCCCAGGAGCGCCCGAGACCAATACAAGGTCGGCACCAGGATAGAAAGGAACGGGCTGGCCGTTGGAGACCTTGTGTTCTTCAAGACGCGCCGTTACGCGAAGTACCCCACGCATGTCGGGATCTTCATCGGAGACAGCAATTTTATTCATGCCTCATCGGGCAAAGGAAAGCTTGGCGTCAAGATAGATTCTCTCAATTCCGATTATTATTCGAAAGCCTATATCGGCGCTACCCGGGTAAAAGGCGTTTCCGATGGGCAGGCGCCGGAAGCCACACAGTCACAGGATAAATCCACCGACAATTCCTGACTATAACATGTGAGAAAAAAAGCTTTTCTCATAATTCTCTCAATATCACTCTATCTGACCGGTCATTATGCCCTCGTCAGCAAATCTGAACCCCTGCTTTTCTATTTCTACGTCACTTCATGGTGGTCATACATAATATTGATCGACACCATTCTGTCGCGGCGGACGGGCAAGTACGTTTTTCTCAACAAGGACCTGCCCCTGACGGTCCTGATATCCTGTGGTTTCTGGTGTTCTTTTGAACTTATCAACCTTCGCCTCGAAAACTGGTTTTATGTAAATCTTCCAGGCAATGCATTCATTAGATACTCCGGTTACCTGCTTGCCTACGGCACTGTCATTCCGGCTATTTCCTTAACCGCTTCTGCCCTGCAGCCTCTTTTCCCTCCGCTTAAGATAACCGTTTTTCGGATCGGGAATTACCCGTCACGCGCTATCGCGTCAGGGATATTTATGCTATTTTTAACCCTCATCTGGCCGAATTACCTGTTCCCCCTCGCCTGGGTTTTCGCCATTCCCCTTATTGACGGCATCAACTATCGCGCGGGGTTCAGGTCTTTCATGGCCGATATCGAGCGCGGAGACGCGGGCCGGCTCCCCGGTGCCCTGCTGTCAGGTCTTCTGTGCGGTGCGCTCTGGGAGACATGGAATTTCCTTTCCCCGGTCAGATGGATCTACACCGTACCGTTTTTTGAGGGCCTGAAGGTCTTCGAGATGCCTCTTCCGGGATATGCCGGCTTTCTGGTCTTCGGGGTCGAAACGCTGGTCTTCACGGACCTTCTGCAAGGGCTCCTGAAAAAAAAGACAACCCGCATTGTTACTATCTGTTTTGCTCTCACGATCTGCGTCTTCGCTCTCCCTCTTATCGACCGGTTTACGGTCTTCTCCTTTTCCACTGACGTCGAACGCCTTTCATTTCTCAGCGAAGAAAGTACGAAGATGCTTCGCGGGAAAGGCATCAAGACCAGCCTCGGCATCGATAAAGAGGCCTTGAAGCCGGGAGAACGCGATGCTTTTATGCTGGTCAGTTTAAGAGGGCTCGGATACGAAAACTATCTCAGGCTCGGCAGGTATGGAATCACACGCATTGAAGACCTTAACAATATCGACGAGACGACCCTGTCGGACATCCTCGGGGAAACGAACCTGCGCAGGGTACGCATTTTCCTCAATGCTGCCCGGCAGCAGTAAGTGTTGACATGATCATCCCTTCTATGGTGAAATAGCAACCAGCAATGACAAGGAAAAAAGAAAAAGAGATCATCCATCAGCCTGACATCCTGGTCAAAACCCTTGAAACTGTCACGGCATATATCAGGAGCAACACAAAACAGTGTATCTATGGCCTCATCGCCTTTTTCATCATAGTGGCTGGTGCCGCTTCATATTTTGTTTACGCACATTATCAGGACCAGAAGATGCAATATGAATTGACGCAGGGCATAAAGGCCTTTGAATTATATGGCCGGTCTGCGGCAGCAAGCGATATCGACAAGGCCGATGGAATATTCCAGAAAATAGCGTCCGCCTCAAGAGGAAAATCCCGTTATATCGCAAAGATGTACCTCGCAAAGATCAACATGGCGCGGGGCAAAACACAGGAGGCAGCAAAACTGTATCAGGAGGTGTCGCTCAACTCCTCGAACCAGTCGCTTGCATATCTGGCAAACAACGCCCTCAAAAACATCGAAAAGAAGTAACCTCTTCCAACAAAAACAACTTAATTCCCATACGCGTCCGCCCTTCCTTCGGTATTGCTTGAGCATGTTTGAAACGCATGAAAATGTGTGGAAAAGGGTTATAGGTTGTAGGAATGTCTTTCCCGTCACCAATAACCCATTACCTATGACCTGTTTCTCTTACGAGTACAGCACTTTCACGGGCTCGTACTTCGTCCCTTCGATAGCAGGGTAGATGCCCGCCAGAACGCCTATGGCCATGCTGATGACAAGCGCGAGGGCGATGTTCATGGAGAAAACGATGGGAAAGCCTCCAATGATATCGACGACAATAGTGATAAAAAAACCCGCAACAATCCCCCCGATACCGCCTACCAGAGAGACAATGACCGATTCGGACACGAATTGGATAATGATGTCGCGTTTTTTGGAGCCCACGACCCGCCTGATGCCTATCTCCATTTTCCTCTCCGATATGGAAAGGAGCATGATGGCAAATATGCCTAACCCGCCGATGAGGAAAGATACCGTCGACGCGATAATGGTAAGGACCGAAACGAGCCTGATACCCTCTTCCTGGGTTCTCAGGATATCCTCCATCGTAAAGATCGAGAAGTCATCTTTTTGTTCCGGTTTGGTGTTGTGGATCTTCTTTATGAAACTCCTCAGGGCAGCTTTCATGGAGATCAATGAATATCCATCCTGGGCCTGAACATAGATCCCCTTGATGTAGTCCACATTCGAATAACGTCTCATGAATGAATTGAGCGGCACATAGACCTGGAGGTCCTGGTCCTGTCCGGCGAAATCTGTCCCTTTTTCTCCCATTACCCCGATTATCTCCGTAGGGACACGATAAACCATGATATTTTTCCCGATGGGGTCTTCAGACTGAAAAAAGTTATCAAAAACCTTGAAACCGATGACGGCCTTTTTTTCAGCTTTTCTGTCTTCCTCTTCGGTAAAATGCCTGCCCATGACAAGATCTATGTTGCGCATCCCGAACATTCCCTCATCAACCCCGGCTATGTTCACGGTCAGCATTTTATCTTTGTAGCGGGCCGGATAGGTCACGTCGAAATACGGGGCCACATTGGCAACACCCGGCAGTGATTCCTTGATCATCCGGGCATCCTTGAGTTTGAGCGTCCTCGCTTCAGTGAACTGCCTTGCCCCCCTTCCCGTCGCAAAGACAAGCCCCGACCTGACGATAATAAGGTTCTTGCCGAATTTCCCTACCTCGTTTTCTATTTTCTTTTTCATTCCATTGCTGATATTCCCAAAAGCCACAAGGCTCATTACCGCGAAGAGTATGCCGAGCAGTGCAAGGGTCATCCTGGCCTTATGGACGACAAGGTTCTGAAGGGCTATCCTCAGATAAAAGGCAAAGGTGTATCTCATCCGCGTATCGCCTCGATCGGTTCGATCCTGCTCGCCCGAAGCGCCGGCTTGAGGCCGGAGAGCACTCCCGTCAAGAAACTGAAAAGCATGGCGAACACAACAACCTTGAAAGAGAACATCATGGGGATGTCAAAAAGCTTTTCGAAGGTTCCGCCAAGTATGACGCTCAGTAATATACCGGCGATACCGCCTATAAAGGTGATCAGTATGGACTCGAAAAGGAAGGAAAGGAGGATGCCCTTCCTGGTAGCCCCGTAAGCCCTCCTGATACCGATGTCTTTTTTACGTTCTTGTATGGTGAGGTAGAAAAGGTTTGCAAGGACAAAACCACTCACAACAAGGGCGACAACCGATGCCGTCCCCAGGAAAAGGAGCAGTGAGCCGGAGATGACCGTTACGAACGCCAGGATGTCTTTGGAGCTCCGGATGGTAAAGTCATCGTCGAGGTTCCCTTTTAGTCCGTGGTTGGCCCTCAGCACCGCCCGAACATCCTCTATGGTCTTGTCCAGATCTCTGTGGGTCTTCAACCGCACCATGCTCAGATAGCGCTTTTCGTTGACTATTCTGGAGGTGACCGTCGTCAGCGGCATGATGACCCTGTCGTCGATGTGGCCGCCGGTGCTGCCGCCTTTTTCTTCCAGCACCCCTATGACCTTCGTAGGGAGCTTGCCGACGAGGATGGTCTTCCCCAGGGCGTTCTCATCCTTGAAAAGCTCATCGTAGACCTTCGCCCCGATAACGCAGACGGCCTCGGCGTTGGCGTAATCGCTGGCGGTATAGACTGACCCCGCTTGGAACCCCCACGACATTGATTCGAAATAGTTCATGGTTGACCCGACTACCTGCGTCTGCCAGTTCCTGTCCTTGTAACGCATTGTGACGTTTCGCGCCGAGTACACCTTCATCATGTCATAGATGCCCTCCACCCTTGCAAGATGGTCGGCATCACTGACCTTTAATGTGCTCAATCTCATCCTTGCGGCCCTTTGGCGCTCCCCGCCGCCGAAGACAATGATGGAATCGGGCCCCAGGGCCTCGAAGATCTCCTGGGCCTTCTTGTTCGCCCCATCGATGGTCGTGATGATGATGCAAATGGAAAGGATACCGAGGGTTACACCGGAGAACGAAAAGATGACCCTCCCCCGGTAATAGTAGAGGATCTTTATGACCTCTTCTACAAACTCCCTAAGTTGCGATATCTTCTGAAATAGCACCATCCTCTATCCTGACAAGCCTTTTTCCGAATGATGCCAGTTTTGGATCATGGGTAACGACAATTATCGTCTTGCCTTCTTCATTAAGCATGCGGAAAAGGTCCATGATCTCGTTGCCCGTCTTCGAGTCCAGCGCACCGGTGGGCTCATCGGCAAGGATAAGCTCCGGCTCGTTGATAAGGGCCCTGGCTATGGCAACGCGCTGTTGTTCGCCGCCTGAGAGTTGTGTCGGTTTGTTGTGTATCCTTTGTTCAAGACCGAATTTCCCGAGGAGCGTTTTGGCCTTGTCCCGCGGGTGCTTTATGTCCTTCTTGGAATACACGATGGGTATGAGAACGTTCTCAATGGCATCGAGGTAAGGCAGCAGGAAGAACTGCTGGAACACAAAGCCTATATAGCTGTTCCTCATATCGGCGAGCCTTTCGTCATCCAGCCCGTCAACGCTTGTGTCCACAAAATCATAGTCGCCTTCGGTCTGCTTGTCGAGAAGCCCGATAATGTTCATGAGCGTAGTTTTGCCCGAACCGGAAACACCCATGAGCACAACAAACTCACCCTTGCCTATATGGAGGTCTATGCCCTTGAGGATGGGCAATTCCCTGTCACCCACAAAATAACTCTTTTTGATGTTGCGGAGGGTTATCACTTTTTAGGGCCCGGGGTTGCAGCCGGTTTCTTTGCTGACGGAGTGACCGAGGGGATGACGACCTGTTCGCCCTCTGCAAGCCCCGATATGATCTCTGTGAATTTTTCGTCCCTGACACCGGGAGTGACCTCTCGAGGCCCGGTCTTGCCTTTTGACTTAACGTACACCACGTTCTTCTTGTCTTCGAACCGTATTGCCCCGTTGGGCACAACGATCACGTTCGGCTTCTCCTCGATAATGATCCGGACATGGCTTGTCATTTCAGGCTTCAGCGCCAGGGCATCGTTCGGGTCGATCTTGACTATGGCAAGGTAATAAACGATGTTCTCCTTGATCTCCGGCTGCGGGTATATGCGGTCCACCTTTCCGGAGAACATCTTTTCCCGGTATGCGTCAACCCAGTACTCTACCTTCAATCCCGGCTTCACCCGCCCGATGTCGGTCTCATCCACATATATCCACATCTCGAGCTTGGCAGGATCGATGACGGTGATCAGGGTCGACGCCGAGAGCCCTGAAACAACGGTTTCTCCTTCCTGCGTGGCCACGGCGGATATATAACCCGATATGGGCGCGTAGATCTTCGTGTAGCTGTAGGAGACCTTCATCGCCTTGAGCTTCTCCTGGGCCTCCCTTACCTTCGCTTTTCCCAGTTCGACCTGGGCCCTGGAAACATCGAGCTCCCGCCTGGCCTTTTCGACACTGTCCTTCGTCGTGTACTCCTTTGCAAGAAGGCGCTGCTCGCGCTCATAGTTCGTCTTGTTATAGAGGTTCTGGGCATTCTTGGCATCGAGGTCCCGGCGCTGTCCTTCGACGGCGGCCTCGGCGTTCCGGAGGTTGGCAAGAACCTCGCGGTCATCGATCTCCACGATGAGATCGCCCTTCTTCACGTAATCCCCCACCTGGAACCTGAGCTTGTTGACCGCTCCCGTGGCACGGGTGCCGACCTTGACGATGGCGCCCACCTGCGCCTTTATGATGCCCGTCTGCTCAGTTGAATACGTGACGCTTGCGCGCTTAACGGTAAAGACCTCGCCGGCCTTTCCTTTGCTCCCTTTTCGCGTGACCAGAAAAACAACAAGGAGTATAACGCACAGGGCAATGACACCGTATATGATCTTCTTTTTCATTTACCGGTGGTCCCCTATATAGGCCGCCTTTTCCAGATAGGAAAGCGACACATTAGCCCTGTACAGTGAACCGACATAGCTCTCTTTCGCGGAAGCAAGGTCTTTCTCGCTCTGAAGAAGGCTGAGGATATCGCCCTTGCCTTCCATATATTCGCCGTAAAGCTGGTTGAAGTTCGAGGTGGCCTCGCGGACAAGCTCATTGTACATCTTCACGTCCTGCACGCTCAGTTCATAATCCTTGAGGGCCTTCGCAATATCAAGGCTCGTCATCCTTTTTGTCTCTTCAAGTCTCTGCCGGGCGGCATTCACGTCGCTCATGGCGCCCTGCATGTTGTAATATCTGCCGATACCGTCAAAAACGGGAAAGGAAAAACTGATCACGAAGGCGTCCGTTCTGCCGCTTGGAAAGAACCTTGTATCCTGCCTTGTCTGCTGGAGGGTGCTGTCGATCTTGGGATACCAGGCACTCTTTTTCTCGTTATAGACCATGCTCAGCCTGTCGATCTCTTTTTGCTGGGTTATGATCTCCGGTTTTGCCGTGAGGGCGTGGTCACTGAGTTCTTTGTAGTCCCCCCTGAAAACGGGTTCGGCAAGGGGCCCTTCCACATCAAAGGGATCCGGCACCCGTGTGATCATGAGCGATCTGACCACCTCAAGATACTTTTCATACTCTTTCTGGGCCTTTTGCAGGTCGATCTTGGATGTCAGCAGGCGCACTTCCGCCTGAAGCAGTTCGCTTTTTTTCGCCACACCTTCTTCGTATCTTCCCCGGGTGAGATTATATATCTTCTGGGTCGATTGCAGCGCTTCCTTGCGCTTTTCCACAATAAGCTTGCTGCCGAGGGCGGTGTAAAAGGCACTCTTTATATTGTAGAGCACCTCCTCGCGAACAGTTTTGAAACGCTCTTTTTCCCGTTCCCATACAAAAAAAGCTCCTTTTCGCTTCGCATATCGCTCGCCCCCGTCAAAGATCCGCCACGAAATGGCGCCTGTAAAGGTATAGGCATCGCGGGAATCCGACGTGGTGTCCGTGTTGCCCGTGTAGGTGCTCGCAGGCGTCCTCGGGGATATCGTCCGTATGTAAGAAGACCCTATTTCAAATTGAGGGAGGTAGGGGTCAATGGAAGAGATGTAGGAAAAACGGGACTTCTTGACAAATTCGTCCTGTTCCTTGATGACATAAGACCCTTCAAGGCCATTTTTAATGGCCTCTTCGAGTGTGACCGAAAGGACGGCCCCTGGCAAAAAGAGAACAGCAAGCAATCCTGTTAAGACAAATATATAGATAAATTTAAGTGAACGGCTGTTCATGTGAACCATTGTTCAGTTTATCCCACACGCCTTTTTCTGTCAACAGGTATAACTTGTAAAATTTATTCAAAGCTTATTGTAACATAACAGGTCTTTTGTAACAATCGAAAGGGTGGCCTTAAGGATGGGAAAATTTGCAACCGGGAGAAAAAAGAAATGCCGAGGGACGGAATTGAACCGCCGACACGGGGATTTTCAGTCCCCTGCTCTACCGACTGAGCTACCTCGGCAACGACTTTATTTAAAACACAACCGATTGCACCCTGTCAACAGTTTCATTGGAAAAATAAACACGCTAAAACCTTTTGACACGAGGCGCGCCCTTATGGTAGACACATTCTGCATGTCACAACCACAGGATAGATCTATTATGAAACCATTTCACGGCATTCTTTTCGACACGGACAAGGCAGGCGACATCGCGGGGCTGGTCTGTCCTCCATACGACGTTATCGAGAACACCGATCCCTACTACGAAAGGGCCCCTTTCAACGCCATCAGGCTCGAACTCCCCAGGGACCTCCCCACCATCGACAGGTATCACGTCGCAAAGAATACGATGGATGAGTGGCTATCAAAGGGTGTTCTCGCCGCAGACGGGCATGAGTCCATATACACGTACGAGCAGGAATTCACCATCGATGGGTCGACGTTCTTCAGAAAAGGCTTCATAGCCCTCCACAAACTGGACAAAGAGCGTATCCTCACCCATGAGCAGACCCGCAAAAAAGCAAAAGCAGACCGGGAACAGCTCATCGGGACGCTCGGGACATATACCAGTTTCATCTTTGGTCTTTATGATGACAAGGAAAGAACGATCGACAACGCAATAGAGAACGCTCCAAAGGAGCTGCTCTTCGATTTTACCGATGAGCAGTCCATTAAAAGCAGGTTTTACAGGATCGCCGACAGCGCCTCCATCGACAAGGTCAAGGCCCTTCTCGACAAAAAATATATTTACATCGCCGACGGGCATCACAGGCTTGATGTTTCCTACAGGCTCAATGTCACCCACGCGCCATTTTACCTTACCAACATGTACGACGAAGGGATCGTGATACTTCCATATCACAGGATGGCGGCCTTCGAACAAAAGCGGCCCCTGGCGGAACTCATCGGGGCGCTTGAGCCTTTCATGGCCGTCGAAAAAAGGCCCTTTGAAAACAGCGAATCCCTCCAGGGCGCACTCTCATCCGTCGCCCGGTCAGATAAGGCAGCCTTCGCCTTCTTTGCCAAGGAAGATCCTCAACATATTTACGTGGCCGTCGAAAAGGCTCCCCTGCCCATTTACAGTACTGACGGCCTCCACGAGGTTTTGAAAAAACTGAAAGTGAACGTGATCCACAGCGGGATCATCCGCGACATCATGAAGATCAAGGACGAGGAGATATCATTCACCCACGACCATCATTTTGCCGTTGATTCCGTCAGAAGCGGGACCGCGGATGCGGCGTTCTTCCTGCCGCCTACGACCGTTGACGAGGTCAGGGCTATCGCGGAGAACGGTCTTGACATGCCTGCAAAATCGACCTTCTTCTATCCGAAGATCCTTACAGGCCTCGTCTTTTACAAGTATGCGTGAGACCGTCGGCAAGGACGAAACCCTCGACATCCTGTGTAACGAAAAATTAAAGATCATCCAGAAAAAGAACGGCTACCGCTTTTCTATCGACGCCTTTCTGCTGGCCGCCTTCGTAACGCTGAAAAAACACGAAAGGCTGTTGGATATCGGCTCGGGTTGTGGTATCATACCTATCTATATAGCAAAAAAGGGCTTTATTAACGACATGACCGGCGTGGAACTCCAGAAGGACCTTTTCGAAACGGCGCAAAAGAACAGGACGATCAACGGCTGCGAAAGCCACGTTCGTTTTATCAATGCCGATATCAGATCACTCACAAAGGACCTGAAAAGAACGCCTTTCCATGTCGCAGTGTCCAACCCTCCCTATACAAAAATGTTCAGCGGAAGGACGCCTCCCCAACGCTCCCGTTACCTGGCGAGGTATGAAGAGGCGCTCGACCTTAACAGTCTTACGTCTGCCGCATCATCTCTTCTTATGAAAAAAGGGCGTTTTTTTGTCATCTATCCCGCCCGGAGAGCTGGTGAGCTTATCTGCGAGGCGCAGGCACAAAATCTGGCCCTCAAGAGATTGCGCTTCGTTCACCCTCGAAAGGATGAAAAAGCAAACCTTGTCCTCGCTGAATTCTTAAAGGGCGGCGGTATCGGGGCAACCGTGGAAAAACCCCTCTACGTGTATGAGGCAGGAACAAACTCCGAGGAAGTAAGGAGTTATTATTCATTTAAGGACTAACCATGTCAGGATTTACCAAGATCATTGAAAAAGACCTCGGGAAGCTTGAAACCTCTATCGACAGGCTCATCAGCACACGGGTCGATTATATCAAGGAGATCGTCTCTTACATTATCGGGTCCGGCGGAAAAAGGGTCCGGCCCGTTCTCGTCATGCTCTGCTCGAAGCTATGCGGCTACCGTGGTCAAAAGCACATTTCCTACGCCGCCATCATCGAGTTCATTCACACCGCGACGCTCCTTCACGATGATGTAGTGGACAACGCCAAAACCCGCAGAGGTCTTTCCACGGTCAATACGGTCTGGGGAAACGAGCCCAGCGTTCTCGTCGGGGATTTCCTCTATTCCAGATCGTTCGAACTCATGTCCCGGGAAGGGAACAATGAGATCCTCAAGACCATCTCACAGGTTACGACGGCCCTTTCGGAAGGGGAGATACTTGAGATCGTGAAGACCGCCGACGTGGAAACTACGGAAGAGGATTATTACGAGATCATAGGTAATAAAACAGCCGTTCTTTTCGGCGCGGCCTGCGAGATCGGCGCCATACTCGGCAAATGTCAGAACAACAGGAGAAAGGCGCTAAAGAATTTCGGTTACAACCTCGGGATCGCCTTCCAGCTCATGGACGATGTCCTTGACTATACGTCCTACAATGATGTCCTGGGCAAGCATGTCGGAACCGACCTGAAGGAAGGGAAGGTCACGCTCCCGCTTATCTACGTACTGCGGACGGCCAGGGATAAAGAAAAAGCCTACCTTGAAAAGATAATAACGCAGGAAAGGATCACCCAGCGCGATTTTGACCGCGTACGCAGTATTATTGAAAAGAACGGCGGTATTTCCTACACAATGCAGGCAACAGAGAATTCGCTGGGGAAGGCAAAAAAGTATCTCGACACCTTCCCGCCTTCGCGGTACAAGAGCGCCCTGCTGGAGCTGGCGGATTACATGCTTAAACGGGAAATGTAGAGAAAAAGGGTAATAGGTAATAGGTCATAGGTCATAGGAAAGGCAATGACCAATAACCCGTCTTCTTGCTTTCCCTATCACCTATGACCCCGAACCTATCACCTGTCTTTAGAGGATCTCTCCTTTGGGTATGACGACAATGCCCTCATCGGAAACGAAGAACCTCCGGTGGTCCTTTTCAGGATCATAGCCTATCCTCATCCCGTCAGGGATCCTGACCCCTTTATCGATAATGGCCCTTCTGATCTTTGCCTTCATCCCGACAACGACATTATGGAAAAGTATTGACTCGTGAACTTCGGCATAGCTGTTTACGCGAACACCCGGCGACAGGATGGATCCCTGGACCTTGCCGCCGCTTATGATGACCCCGCTGCATATGACAGAATCCAGCGCTTTCCCCGCCCTTCCTTTGTCTTCATCGGCAAAGACCGTCTTCGCAGGCGGATACTGCCCTTCGTAGGTCCTGATGGGCCAATCCCTGTCGTAAAGATTGAAGACGGGGCTGACCGAGGCAAGGTCCATATTGGCCTGCCAGTAGGCCTCTATAGTGCCGATATCGCGCCAGTACGAAACGTCGCGCCCTTTTCCAACGCCGAAGCGGTAAACGAATACCCTGTGACCGGGGTACATGAACGGAATTATGTCCCTGGCGAAATCGTGCCGCGATCCTTCTTGCAGCGCGTCTTTCGTGAGGATATCGATGAGCACATCCCGCTTAAAGACATAGACCCCCATTGAAACAAAGGCCTTATCGGGCCTGCCAGGCACAGGGCGCGGGTTCGCAGGCTTCTCTTCGAATCCGTCGACACGGCCGTCAGGGCCGGCATGTATCACACCGAACCTTGTTGCCTCGCGGATATCGACCTCGATCGAAGATATGGTCATGTCCGCCTTTCTATGCTGGTGGTACCGCACGAAGTGGCCGTAATCCATTTTATAGATGTGGTCGCCCGACAGCACGACGACGTACTCCGCATCGACCTGTTTCAGGTGATACAGATTCTGGTAGACCGCGTCGGCCGTCCCTCTGTACCAGTCTTCACCAACCCTCATCTGCGGTGAAAGATTTGAAATAAACTCCCCGAGTTCCGGGTTGAGGATGCTCCAGGCATCCCGGGTATGTTCAATGAGGGAGTGCGACTTGTACTGGGGAAGAATAAAGATCTTTCTAATGCCGGAATTGACGCAGTTGCTCAAGGTAAAATCGATGATCCGGTATTTGCCCCCGAAAATGACAGCAGGCTTGGCCCGGTCCCGGGTGAGAGGATTGAGTCTCTCGCCGGCACCACCGGCAAGGACTACAGCAACGGTGTTGTGCATGATCCTGGTTCTCATGGGTGTGCCTTGATCCTCACTTTTCGCAACCGTTCACTATGAACGCAAACTCGCCTTTTTTCTCTTCAAGCGAAAGTGTTTCGATCACCTCGCTCAGACCTCCCCGGTACGCCTTTTCGAAGATCTTTGTCATTTCCTTTACGACAACCACATCGCGGTCTCCCCAGACATCAAGCATTTCCTTAAGCGTATCTCCTATCCTCCTTGGTGACTCGTAAAAAACAAGGGGGTAGGGAAATGAGGAAAGCTCTTCAATGATCTTTCTGCGTTTCCCCTTTTTTTGCGGTAAAAAACCATAGAAAATAAAACGATCGGCGAAAAGCCCCGAGATAGATACCAGGCTGATCACCGCGCTGGCACCGGGTAGGGCATATACGCGTATCCCTTCCCCGGAGCATTTTCTGACAAGAACGGTGCCGGGATCAGAGATACATGGTGTACCCGCGCCCGTTATGAGGGCAACATTTTTACCGCCTTTGATACTTCGCGCAACCGATTCCGATCTCCTTTCTTCATTGTAGCTGTTGATGTTCGTGATAGGCTTCCTGATCCCGAGGTGATTTAACAGTTTCAATGCGCGTGAAGTGCTTTCCGCAACCACAAGGTCGACCTCTTTAAGGACTTCTATCGCCCTTAGCGTGATGTCGCCGAGGTTGCCTATGGGTGTCGCCACCACGTAGAGAATGCCTTCCCGTTCCATGCGTATCAAGCTTATAATACTGCAAAAGTCTTGACAAGGAGAAAAAAGTTTAAGAGAATAAGTCTATGATTTTTAAAACGTTGATAATCCTTGCTCTGTGTCTTTTACCGCTTTGCGCATATCCGGCGATCTATGGTTACGTTGACGACAACGGGACATATCATTTTACGAACATGATCCCGGTGGGCAAAAAATTTCGAGTCGTGATCTCCGACAGGATCAAATTTGTTGTGGCACGGGTCTTCAACAACACTACCTATGACAACATCATCCATCGCCATGCCATCACTCATGGAGTAGACCCCACGCTCATCAAGGCCGTAATGAAGGCGGAGTCGAACTTCAATCCCAACGCCATGTCTTATAAGGGGGCCCAGGGCCTCATGCAGCTTATGCCCGATACAGCGAAGCTCATGAAAGTGGACAACCCTTTCGATCCGGACGACAACATCAGGGGCGGCACAAGATATTTAAAATACCTCGGAGATGTCTTCGGTGGAAACCTCGACCTTGTCCTCGCCGCTTATAACGCAGGGCCCGGAAGGGTCAAGGAGTATAAAATGACCATACCGCCCTACGAGGAAACAAGGACCTATATCCAGCGGGTCAAATCATATTACAATAAGTTCAAGAAGGACAATGAAGGTTAAAGACGAACAGATGCCTCTCTGGACGCTCCCGAACAGACTGTGCATCATCAGGATACTTTTTATTCCGCTTATCATACTTTTCATCGAAAAGGGGCTTTTCTATGTGGCCTTTATACTTTTTATTCTGGCAGGCATTACCGACGGGCTTGACGGGTTCGTGGCGCGCAAATTCAAACTAACATCAAAACTTGGCCTCTACCTCGATCCAATTGCCGATAAACTGCTTGTTTCTTCGGTGCTAATCACGCTGACCTACCACAATTTGATCCCCCTGTGGGTAACGATCCTCCTCGTCTGCCGGGAGTTCATCATCAATGGCCTGAGGTCTTTCTATGCCATTGAGGGTATTACCATCTACCCCTCTATTTCCGGCAAGCTCAAGACTACCCTCCAGATAGTCGGCATATCATGCGTGCTTTTCAAACACCCGCTTGCACAGCAGGTGGGGCTATATATAATTTACATCGCTCTTCTTTTCAGCATGTACTCCGCCGTCAATTACATCACAGCCATATTCAGGCCAAAAAAACAGACTACGGATGGCGGTTAAAACAGTTCCAGCCGTTTGAACTGTTTCAGCCTTTCAGCAGGCCGTAAGGCGTAAAGCCGTAAAGCGTAAAAAAACTTTATGTAACTAAATAATTAAGGGTTTTAACGGCTGAGACCGTTGGAACGGTTGGAGCTGTCTTTCCCATCACCTATTACCCATCACCTGTCTTCTTTGCATATCCCGCAGTTCATGCACCGGCTTTCTTCGGCGTTGTCATCATAGAAACCGGCCTCGCCCGACGGGCTGACAAGGCGCACCATGGTTGTATTCCGCAGGTGTTCCACATGCTCCTTGTCAACCGGGATCTTGCCCAGTCCCCCGGGAATATCGAGCGCATACAGGGGAACCGCAAGGCCCGAAGCGTTTTGCCTTAAAAATGCCATGATCTCCCTGCCGCGCTCCAGCCTGACCTTGAAATGCGACGCACCCTTCACATCGTCGAGTTGGAAAAGATAATATGGCTTCACGCCAGCTTCGATAAGACCCTCAAAAAGCTTACGGAGAACATACGGACAATCATTCACATTCCTGAGCAGCACGGTCTGACTCACGAGCATGCCCCCGGCCTCGCGGAGCCTGCAGACAGCTTCCAAGAATTCCCCTGTTATCTCCTTCGGGTGATTGATATGGATAACTACCCATACCGGAGATGCGCTTTTAATGGCCTTCAGGTGCGACCCTGCAAGACCCTCAGGATAGACAACGGGGACACGGGTGCTGAGCCTTATGGTCAGGGGCTTTCTCATGGATCTTAGCCTGTCAAGGATCGACCACAGCTTGTTACCGTCGAGCATGAAGGGATCGCCTCCCGACAGGATCACTTCGCGTATATACGGATCTCCTTCGATATGGGCAAAGGATTCCTCAAGATAAGGTTCCGGATCGATCCCCTTACCCGCAAACCTCCTCCGGTTACAGAACCGGCAATACATGGCGCACCGGGAACTCACCAGAAAAACACAGCGGTCGGAATGCCTCTTAAGTAAAATAGGGGTAACGGAAATGCCGGTTTCGTTGAGCGGGTCCTGCATACCTTCGTCCCGCTGTTCCATAACGGAAGGTATTGCTTGCGCCCTTATCGGGCACAATGGATCTTCGGGATCAATAAGACCCATATAGAAACGGGGTATTGTAAAAGAATGAAACGAAACCACCCTTTCCAAGGGTTTGATCCCCTGGTCAAGGGTAAGATAACGGGCTGCTTCACTAAGAGAGAAAAGAAAAGGGAGGGTATTTTTTTGTGTACCCTCCTCCTCGCTTTTCGTGATCGTATTGCTACTGCAACGCCAGGAAGTGGGCTCTTCTGTTCTGTGCCCAGGCTGCCTCGTTGTGTCCCGGATCGACAGGTTTTTCTTTTCCATAGCTCACTGTCTCGAGAAGTCTACCGTCTGCGCCGAGATTGACAAGGAAATTCTTCGCGGAGTCTGCCCTTTTCTGTCCGAGGACAAGGTTGTACTCCACAGTGCCCCTTTCGTCACAATGGCCTTCGATTCTCACTTTCTTACCGGCGTTCGCCTTCGCCCGGAACCACGCCATGTTGTCCTTCAGGATCGCGGCGTCTCTGTCCCTGATGTTGTATTTGTCGAAATCAAAATTGATGTCCTTCAGAGGGCTGACCATGGGAACCTCAACCTTCTGTTCGGGCGGCGTGACTTTCGCGGGTTCCGCTGCAGGAGGCGGGGTCTCACCCTTCATATGCTGCCAGAAACAACCGCAACCGCCCAATGAAATACTGATGAGGGCAACAAATAAAATGATAGCTAATGACTTTATCTTCATAGTGTTCCACCCCTTCCTTCAGAAATTTGGAGGGTATATCCTTACGTGGGATATACCCTCGTAAAAAAACTTACTTTTTCTCCGGTGCTGGCTTCTCTGCTGCCGGTTTCGCTTCCGCGGGTTTCTCCGGTGCTGGTGCCGGTTTCTCTGGTGCAGGAGCGGGTGCTGCCGGTTTTGCCTCTTCCTTCGGTGGAGCCGGTTTCGGAGGCTCTGCAGACGGACCGCATCCAATCAATGAAAAACCTGCAAAAAATGCGACGGCTATCATCAATGCGACGAGCTTCTTCATCTATTTTCACCTCCTTTCATTATTAATCTTAAACCTATATTGAATACATATATACTATCAATCGTAATATGTAAATTAAAATTTTTCAATAATCACTTCTTTTTTAATCGAATCTATGTCCTCTTTCTTGCAAAGAATGCCTGCGGCGCCGAGCGTCGCGGCCGTGCCGCACGCCACGCCAAGCCTTAAAGCCTCTTCAAACGGGCCCTGCTGGCTCATCACGAAGGCCACGCCCGCCAGAAGGGAATCACCCGCCCCGACCGAGTTCCTTACCCTTACCTTCGGGGGGACCGCCTGGTAATCGCCCTCTTTTGAAAAGCCAACAGCACCGCGCGCGCCCATTGAGACAATTATATATTCGACAATATCGCGGAAGGGCTTAACATATTCAACGATCTCACCGATCTCGTTCACACTTTTCTCGACCAATCTGCCAAACTCGAAAACGTTGGGTTTTACGAGAAAGGGGCCTGCATTGACACCCAGTTTTAGTGCCTCCTCATCGGTATCAAGGAGTATCCGGATATCCTTTTCCTTCAGTGTCGTAATGACCTGAGCGAAAAAACTGCCGCTCATCCCGGCCGCAACATTGCCGCTTATTACCACATAACTGCCCATCGGGATGTCCTGGACCTTTCTGAAAAAAGAATCCACTTCGATCTGGCCTATTGGCGGGCATGAGGTGCTAAGCAGGGTCTGAATCTTCTTTTTTCTTTGATAGATGGTTATACTGGAGCGTGTTTCTTCGTTGATACGGACAAAATCAGTAACAATGCCTTCGTTGACAAGCATTCCCACCAGTTCAAGGCCATTATACCCCCCGGCAAGGCCCAGCGCAATACTCTGTCCGCCCAGCACCTTGATCACCCGCGATACGTCTATCCCCTTGCCGCCTGGATTTTTACGCTCTTCCACTACCCGGTTGACGTCATCGTATATAAGTTCCTCGACTTCGACGATCCTTTCAAGGAGCGGGTTTAAAGTGATTGTGTATATCATTGGGTATTGGTTTATTGTATTAAATAAAAGAAAAAATGGCCACAAATTTTTTTATTTTCTCGCCTGCCGCCAGGGAAAATCCTCAATGTATCGTTTCGATGCTAAATATCTATTGATTCTTTACAGCCCTGCTGGTATGTGGTTAGCAGCGAGGTATAGGATTGCGTGCATCTGTCGAACCGCTGAAGGAAGGTGTCCTGAAGGGCCTTTCCATAATCTATGCCATGGTAAAGGTAATAGTTCCCTGCTACATAGCCATAGAGCTCATGAAGCATTTCGGACTCATCGAAACCATAAGCAGGCTCTTCAGACCCATCATGAAGTTCTTCGGCTTGCCGGGAGAA
>Ga0116153_10001384_pt1 | contig 22656 bp, 38 predicted proteins | sample AD_UKC028_MetaG_FD_89896 | JGI IMG/M metagenome (GOLD analysis project Ga0116153, IMG submission 89896) | Active sludge microbial communities of municipal wastewater-treating anaerobic digesters from USA - AD_UKC028_MetaG | ecosystem: Engineered > Bioreactor > Anaerobic > Digestate | place: USA...
AGCATGCCCCACGGGTGCTGCGCTACCTCTCCCTGCAGCGGCTGCTGGGCCGCCTCCCCTTCCATCCCATCGACGTCCGCGTCCACGGCCTGCCCGAGGCCGAGGTCCGTTCCCGCCTCGCGGCCTGGATGAGGCGCAAGCGCCTGCGCCGCCTGTTCTACGTGGTCCTCGAGCTGCTGCTGATGCCCTTCACCGCCTTCGTGGCCGTCCTGCCCGGCCCCAACGTGGTCTTTTACGGCCTGTTCGTGCTGTTCTATTTCCATTTCAAGGCGTTCCTGAGCCTGAGCAGGATCCGGGTGGAAGATTTGAAAATATCCCTGATCCAGAGCTGAGCGGAACTCGGCGTACGGTGTACGGCATACGGCGTACGGCAACCGCAATTCCCGGACTAATTTCCAGAATTTTGATTTGGCTAAAAAAAAGGGCGGCTTGTTCAGCCGCCCATGAGATTGCCTTCACTCGTTACGCGTTACGCGTCACGCGTCACGAGAGTTCGTTTGCTTATTAAAGCCCCAGCCTCTTCCTGGCCTGGTCGTTCAGCGTCTTGTACTCGGCCTCGATGCGCACTTTCTCCTTCTCCAGCTCCTGGGCCAAGGCGGCGTTGGGATCGTTGGCCGGGGCCTGGGCACCCTTCTTCAGCTTGTCGATCTCAACCTGAATGGCGTCGAGCTTGTCCTGCTCGTAGCCCGGCATCTCGACATCGGGGTACTTGCGCTGCAGCTCGCGGTCGAGCTTGTCGTACTTGTACTGCAGCTCCTTGATTGCCTTGTCGTTGCTGGGCGGCGCCTTGACCGGCTTGACCGAGGCGTTGTACTTGGCGATCTTGGCGTTGTAGTTGTACTTCTCGAAGAGCCAGTACTTGGCGTTGGTCAGCAGGGCATCGCGGCGCTTGGCGTTGTTTTCCTTGCCGTAGAGCAGGCCGGCCTCGAGCTGGTAGGCGATGGCGTTGTCGAGGAGCTTCTTGTCCCTTTCGGCCTTCGCCAGGTAGATGTTGGCCAGGCGCTCGGCGTTGATCCCCTTCCGGCTCTTGGCGTAGGCGTCGCCGAATTCCTTGAGCGCGGCGTCCACCCGGCCGGCCTTCATCATGCTGCGGGCGTAGATTTCAAAGATCTTCTCGTCGTTCTTGTCGGCGGCGCCGAAGGAGTTGAACATGGAGATGGCGTCAGCGTACTTCTGCGCCTGGTATAGCTGGCCGATCTTCTCCAGGCTGGTCAGCGGCCGCGCCGGCTGCTTGGGGGCGCCGCTGAGCTCGTTCTTCAGCGAGTTGGCGTTGCGGGCGATGTCGGCCAGGCCGTGGCTCTTGGCGAACGCGGCCGCCTTGTCGGCCCAGGTAAGCGCCTTGTCCTTGTTGTTGCTGGCGCCGTTGGCGCTGGCCAGCATCAGGTAGACGCCGGCCTCGAGCTTGGGCTCCATGCCGCCCAGCTGCACGGCCTTCTCGCCGTTGCGGATGGCCCGGTCATAGCTCTTGGCATTGTAATAATCCACTGTCAGCCAGTAATAGGCCAGCTTGGTGAAGACGTTCTGCCCCGGGTCGGGATAGTTCTTGATGTAGGTCTCGAAGGCGGCGATCCGCTCGGAGCCCTTCTTCTGCAGGGCTGTGGTGTAATCGATGCCAGCGTTCTCCAGGTTCTGGGCCCAGGAGAGGGCGGCGGTCAGGATGATGATCAGCGCGAGCGCTTTAAGCTTTCTCATGCGGTCCTCCCTGCTTGTCGCATCCATAGCCGATTAGACGGAAGATTCTATTGGATTGGTATGCCAAGCCGACGTTATTCACGGTGAGATGGGTAATCCATGCCGGAAGTCTACGGAAATAAAGTACCATAATGCGAGCGAAAAAACAAGCGGTCGCCATCATTTTATAGACGTTTGCGCCTGGCGTCCCGTTGCAGGGAAACCGACCAACATGGGCATTGGATGTCGCAAACCCAGACGTCAGACAGTAGACATTAGCCGTTCGCAAGAAAAAGCTATGCTTCCGTTTTCTCCAGTGTCAGGCCGACGTCCAACGTCCGGCGTCTGGCGTCTGTTGCCCGCTCCTTGTCACTCCCCTCGTCGGGGGCCTTCAGGGTCGTCACTTGTCACTCAGGCCTTGTTTCCATATAATACCGACTGCCGATAGGTAAGGAGAAAACCCATGCACCCGGTCATAGAATGGCAGGACGGCGCCGTGGTGATGCTCGACCAGCGTCTGCTCCCGGGCGAGAAAAAGTTCATCATCCACCGCCGCCACCAGGAAGTGGCGCGCAGCATCCGCGACATGGTCATCCGCGGCGCCCCGGCCATCGGCATCGCCGCCGCCTACGGCATCGCCCTGGGCGTGGCGGAGCTGGAGCACGACCCGCAGCGGGACCGGCCGGAATTCCTGGACGCCCGCTTCGACGCCATCGTGGCGGCCATCACCGCCACCCGGCCGACGGCGGTCAACCTGTTCTGGGCGGCGGCGCGCATGCGCGAGGTGTACGAGCGCTGCCGCGGCGATTTTCCGCGGCTGAGCCGGGAGCTGCTGGCCGCCGCCGAGGCGCTCGACCGCGAGGATTACGAGTCCAACCGCGCCATCGGCCGCAATGGCCAGGTCCTGCTGGGCGAGCGAGACACCGTGCTCACCCACTGCAATGCCGGCGCCCTGGCCACCGCCGGCTACGGCACGGCCCTGGGGGTGGTGCGTGCCGCCGTCGAGGCCGGCAAGAGGATCCGCGTCATCGCCGGCGAGACCCGCCCCTACCTGCAGGGGGCGCGGCTGACGGTCTGGGAACTCCAGGAGGACGGCATCCCGGTGACGCTGATCACCGACAACATGGCCGGCCACGTCATGCAGAAGCGGATGGCCCAGGCGGTGATCGTCGGCGCCGACCGCATCGCGGCCAACGGCGACACGGCCAACAAGATCGGCACCTATGCGCTGGCCGTTCTCGCCCGCTTCCACAACATCCCCTTCTACGTGGCCGCCCCGCTGTCGACCATCGACCCCGGCACCGCTGACGGGACGGGCATCCCCATCGAGGAGCGCGACCGCTCGGAGGTGACGAGCTTCCGGGGCCAGGCGACGGCCCGGCCCGCGACCGAGGTCTATAACCCGGCGTTCGATGTGACGCCGGCGGCGCTCATCACCGCCATCGTCACCGAGGAGAAGGTCCTGCGCCCCCCCTTCGCGGAGGCGATCGCCTCGCTGCGCGGCCTCAGGCGAAGATAGTCCTCAGCTCTCCCAGCCGCCGGGGCACCCGGACGGAGCGGACGCAGGCGGCCACGCACTCGCGGCAGCCGGCGCACGACTCCAGTCCCCGGCCGGCGGGGATCTCGTCCAGCGCGCGGCGCATCTCGGCGAAGTTCCCGTAGTCGGCGGCGTACATGTGGGCGCGCACCAGGGCCGGAACGTCGGCCCCGCGCGGGCAGCTGCCGGCGCAGCCGCCGCACTGGCGGCAGGCGTGGCCCAGCGCCAGCTGGATGCCGCGGTCGTTGAGGAACTTCGTCTCGTCGGCACTGAACTCCAGGCTGAAGGCGACCGGCCAGTCGGCCTCCAGCTGCTCGAAGGTGGTATAGCCGGGGATGGCCGTGGCCACCGAGGGCAGGCGCAGCGCCCACTTGAGCAGCGCGCTGTGCCAGATGGCTCCCTCGTAGTAGCGCTCCTGCACCTCGGGCGACTGCGCCTCGCGGTACCAGGCCTGCTTGCACTGGGTTTTCATGGCCACCAGGCCGATGCCGGCCCTGGCCGCCTTGTCCATGGCCGCCAGCAGCGCCTTGTCGTCGGCCATGGAATAGTTGATCGAGGTCAGGATGACGTCGAAACGGCCCATGGGCACGGCGGCCTCGATGCACTCGGCCATGCCCTTGTGGGTGGAAAAGCCCACGAAGCGCGCCTTTTTGGATTTCTGCGCCTTGTCCAGGGCCGAGAGCAGGCCGGGCCGCTTGAGCAGCGCCGGCTCGCTGACGTTGTGGATGTAGAGGATCTCGACGTGGTCGGTCTGCAGGCGGGCCAGCGACTGGTCGAAGCGGGCCAGGAACTCCTCCTCGACCAGCTTCGCCCCCATCTGGTCCATCATCTCGGGCCGCCCCGGCGGCACCTTGGTGGCGATCACCGCCTGGTCACGGGCGTTCAGCTCCTTGAGCACGGCGCCGACCATCTCCTCGTTCTTGCCGCGCTGGTAGCCCCAGGCGGTATCGAAGTGACGGATGCCCAGCTCGAAGGAACGACGGACCAGCGCCGGGTTGTCGGCGTTCATGACGCCCATGGAGACGACGGGCACGCGGAGGCCCGTCCGGCCCAGCACGCGGGTGATGGGCTGTTTGCCCGCTTGCGCGGGTTTTTCGGGATTCGGCTTGGCCTGCCCCTGGGGGGACTGGGCGCCCAGCGGGGTCTTCGCCAGAAGGCCCGCCGCTGCGCCGGCGACCGTTGTAATCAGGAATTCTCTTCTGTTATAGCCTTTAATTTCTTTTTTCACGGTTCCTCCTTGGTCCTGGAGCTCAGTGGCAGAGATTGTAACTATTTTGCAGTAGGAAAATCAACTCTCTACAGGAATAAGTGAAGCAAAGTATTTGATCGGACGCGAAGCGGAAAATGCTGAACTCGCAAAAGGACTGGGATTCTCTACTTTTGCCTTTTACCTTGTTTTCCCCTTCCGCCTATTCTTTCTTTAAAAAGGCCTGGATCTGCGCCTCAAGCGTCTCGGCCCGTCGCAGCGCCTCCTCCTCAGTGAGCGCCGGCTTGAGTTCCCGGACCCTTCTCAGCAGTGCCTCGGCCGCACCCATGGCGCTGTCGGCCTCGCTGGTCATGTCCATGCCCGTCGCGCCGGCCGAGCGCTCGGCCTGGACCAGCTGCTGCTTGATGCCGGAAAACTCGCTCTCCAGGGCGCTGACCTGCCCCGCTTCCCCGCCCTTTTGGGCGATGAACTTCTGATAGGCGAAGTATCCCGCCGCCGCCACCAGCAACAGGACCAGCAGTTTCTTCATAGGCTTCCTCCGTAGGCGGGATTCTATGCCATCGGGCAGTACTATTCAACCGGCAGGACCTATTGTGATTCGTAATTCGTGATTCGTGATTCGCAACAGCACTCGCCCGACCGGAACGAAATAAACACCATAGATCGGTGTAAATACGTGGAAGCCGTTCGGAATCAGAATGCACTATTGAAATATCCAGGATTTTCTTTTATGGAGTTCGGCGATTGCTGTTACTAACACTATCACTATCACTATCACGAATAGATCATCGAGCAATTACCCGCGAGATCAGGTCCAGGTCCTCGGGATCGGCCGCCGCGAAGCAGACACGCCCGACGCCGTCCGGGATCAGGCCGTAATAGGCCCGCAGCTCTTCCAGGGGAATGGGTTCGCTGCTCTTCCAGTCGCGCACCTGCAGCTTGACGACCAGCCGGTCTCCCCAGAGCCGCTGGGCCGCTTCGAGCATGCGCCTGAAATAGAGGCGGTTGTCTCCCTCGCCCAGCCGCATCTCGGCGCGCATCTGCCGGTGGTAGGCCATGAGGTAGAAGAAGTCGATCCCGGCGGCGCCTCGGGCGTCGAAGGCATACCAGGAACGCGCCCGCTCCGGGCTCAGCGGCGCCTCGTAATGGACGTTCAAGCCGATGGCAATACCCGGACGGGCGGCGCGGCAGGCGCCGGCGATGCGGTCCAGCGTCGCGCCGACGCGAGCCGCCTTCAAGGCCTCCCAGGCACGCTGCTGCGCCGTGCCCTGGGCCAGCATGAGCCGGGGATCAGCAGCCAGGCCGCTGGCACGGATGAAGGCGGCCCGCCCCCAGGCGGAGAAGCCCTCGCGGCGCAGCAGGGTGAGGTCGTCCTGGATGAGGATGCCGGCCACCGGCTGGCGGGCCAGGGCGGCGAAGAGGGAGACGATCAGGTCGACGGCGTCGGGGTGGAACAAGTCGAGCTTGGGAACGACACGGAAGCCGCTGCCGTCCCATTCGCGGTCGAGGAGCTCCCCGTCGTCCAGCCAGGCGAATTTGCGCGCCCCCATCCAGGCCCACAGGGGCAGCGGCCCGGCGGCGTAGGCGCCGGTCCAGGCCTCCAAGGCCGGGCGCACGACCGGGAAGCGACCGTTGGCGAAATAGAGGCCGCCGCCGCGCTCGTCGTCGCTGAAGACGCGCAGGATGGCCTTGCCGAGGCCGGCGGCGGCGAGAAGGGACGGCGCGGGGACGGCGCCGTAGTCGTTGCGGCGGAACTGCACCTCGTGACGCCGCTCCGGGAAGGCGCCGGCGGCGGGCAGGATGGCCGCGGCCAGCAGCAGCGCCAGGCTACAGCGACAGGTTCCACGCATCGGAGGCGTATTTTTCCCGCAGCGGCCCGATGCGCTCCATGTCCCCGGCGCCGAGGGTCAGGGGCGTCAGTTCGCAGCCGGTGAAGGCGCGAAAGCCGGCCGCCAGCGACCGGCGCAGGTCTTCGGGGCTGCGCGTGGAGAGGTCCTCCCAGGTGGTCATGCTGCGCTGCAGCGCAGCGGCGGGAAAGTTGGCCCCGCCGGCGTACAAATCGTAGTCCATGGCCAGGGGGATGGAGCCGTGCTGCAGCAGGGCCTGCTTGTCGCGCTTCTGCGCCGAGCCGACGATCTTGCGGCCGCCGGCCTCGATTTCGTGCGCCGTGGGGAAGGAGAAGCAGGGATTGCTGCTGCGCGAGAGCTCGCTGGCGCTGCCCTTGGAGAGGACGGCGTCGACGCCCAGGGCACGGATGGCGTCCACCAGCACGCGCGAGATGAGCATGTAGGACTGATGGAGGTCGTGTTCCTTGAAGAAAAGGTCCTCGGAGGAGGCCACGGCATAGGTGATCTCCCGGTGGTGCAGCACGGCCTTGCCGCCGGTGATGCGCCTCACGTACTCGCAGCCGCGGCGGCGGATGAAGTCGAGGTTCAGGGCCCGCTCGGCGCGCTGCGACACGCCGATGGAAAATGTCGGGCGCTGCCAGGCGTAGAGGCGCAGGAATCCCTGCTTGCGCTCATGGCACAGGCGGAACAGGTGCTCGTCCCGCGCCATGTTCTCGGCGGCGGAGAGCGGTTCCGGCTCGGACAGCAGGAACCAGGAGGGCATTACTTGGCGTTCGGCTTCTGGGCGTTCTCGCCGTGTTGGGAATGGGCGGGCTTCTCCTCGCCGGGGCGGGGCTTCTCCTCGCGCGGCCGCATCTCGATGTTGCCCTCGAAGAAGCCGCTGTCGGCGATCACCACCCGCGGGGCGTGGATGTTGCCGTGCAGCGTTCCGGCGGGCACGATCTCCACGCGCTGGCTGCCGTGCACGTCGCCGGTGACCTTGCCCTTGATGACGACGTCGCGGGCCTCGATCTCGGCCTCCACGACGCCGTCGCGGCCGACGACCACGCGGTTCTTCACGTGGATCTTGCCCTGGATTCTGCCCTCGATCAGGATCTCGTCCTCGGAATAGACCTCGCCCTTGACCAGCAGGGTCTTGCCGATGAGCGACGACTGGCCGGGAGCGGCGGCCGGCGCGGCGGACGGGGCGGCCGGCGTCTCGGCGGGCTTTTTCTGAGAAAACACTGCCATGGGTCCTCCGGATCAGGCCGGGCGGGGGAACAAGCGGGCAACGGGGATCGAACCCGCAACCCCAAGCTTGGGAAGCTTGTGCTCTACCATTGAGCTATGCCCGCTCATGACTCACGCCTTGGCGGCCTTCTTGGCCTTCGCCTTCGTTTCCTTCGCGGTCTTGGCCTTGTCCTTCTGCTTTTTTTCCTTGGGGGTGAACTGGTAGTCGACGAACTCGATGATCGCCGTCTCGGCGCCGTCGCCCTTGCGGAAGTCGCCGCGGATGATGCGCGTATAGCCGCCGCGACGGTCCAGGAAGCGCGGCGCCACCTCGTCGAACAGCTTCTGCACCGTGGGCCGCTTGTAGAAAAAGGCCAGGGCGCGGCGCTTGTCGGCCAGCGTGCCCGACTTGCCGAGGCCCACCATCTTCTCCACGATGGGCTGCACCGCCTTGGCCTTGGCCAGGGTGGTGGTCACTCGGTTCTTCTCGACCACGCTGGCGGCCAGGTTGCGCAGCAGGGCGCGGCGGTGGGCGGGGTCGCGCCGGAGCTTGTATCCGTCTTTGCCGTGTCTCATGTTGCTAGTCCTCCATGACCTCGATTGAGTTGTCCTTCTTCTGGTATTTCTTGTGGAAGTCGCTGCGCATCGGCTCGGGCAGGCGCTGTCCCAGCCCCAGGTCGTACTCGCTCAGCTTGCCGATGATCTCCTCCAGCGATTTCTTGCCGAAGTTCTTGGAGTTGAGCAGCTCGTGCTCGGTCTTCTCCACCAGCTCGAACAGGTAGTCGACGCCCAGGCGCTTCAGGCACTTCAGGGCGCGCACCGACAGCCCCATGGACTCCACGGTCTTCTCCAGGAACTCGCTCTTGCCTTCCAGGTCGCTGCCGGCCTCGGGCTCGCCGCCCGCCTTGAGCTTGTCCTTGTCCGGGTAGTCGATGAAGACCACCAGGTGGTCGCGCAGGATCTTGCCGGCGCGGGCCAGCGCGTCCTTGGGCGAGATGCTGCCGTTGGTCCAGATCTCGATGACCAGCTTTTCGTAGTCGGTGGTCTTGCCCACCCGCGAGTGGGTGATGCTGTAGTTGACCTTCTCCACCGGGCTGAAGTTGGCGTCGACGGGGATGTAGTCGACGCTCAGGGTCTCGTCGAAGTTCTGCTCGGACATCTTGAAGCCCAGCCCGCGCTTGACGACCATCTCGGCCTGGAACTTGGCGCCCTCCTCCATGTAGGCCAGGTGGATGCCCTTGTCCAGCACCTCGACGCTGCCGTCGCCCTGGATGTCGCCGGAGAGGATCTCCCCGGGGCCGGCCTTCTCGATGCGCACCACCTTCGTCTCGTCGCCGCTGAGCTTCAGGGGGACGGTCTTCATGTTGAGGATGATGTTCAGCACGTCCTCGTAGATGCCGGGGATGATCGAGAACTCGTGCAGCACCCCGTCGATGCGGATGGCGGTGATGGCGGCGCCCTCGATGAGGGAGAGCAGGACCCGGCGCAGGGCGATGCCGATGGTCATCCCGTAGCCCCGTTCGAAGGGCTCGGCGCTGAAGCGGCCATAGCTCGCCGTCAGCTCCTCGATCTCCATCTTGCGGGGTCGCTGGTACTTGAAGTTCATGGTCCCTCCTTATTTCGAATACAACTCGACGATGAGGCGCTCCTCGATCTCCTTCAGGGACACGTCATCGCGCGTCGGCAGGGCGTTCACCTTGGCCTTGAGCCCCTCGCCGTCCAGCAGCAGCCAGCCCGGGACCTCGACCAGCCCCTTGACGCTCTCCAGCATGGCCTTGACGTTCTCGCTCTGGCGCCGGGCCTCGCGGAAGGAGATCTCGTCGTTCAGGGCGACGATGTAGGAAGGGATGTTCACCTTGCGGCCGTTGACGGCGAAGAAGCCGTGCCGGATCATCTGCCGGGCGTGGTTGCGCGAGCTGGCGAAGTTGAGGCGGTAGACCACGTTGTCCAGGCGCATCTCCAGGCTGCGCAGCAGGTTTTCGCCGGTGATGCCCTTGCGCTGGGCGGCGGCGGCGAAGACGTTGCGGAACTGCTTCTCGCCCACGCCGTAGAAGCGCTTCACCTTCTGCTTCTCGCGCAGCTGGTTCTTGTAATGCGACTTGCGGAAGTTGACGCGCGCCCCCTTCTGCCCCGGCGGGTAGTTCTTCTTCTCCACGGCGCAGCGGTCGCTCAGGCAGCGGCGGCCCTTCAGGAAGAGCTTCTTGCCCTCCACGCGGCACAGACGGCACATCGATCCGGTATATTTTCCCACTGGGTTTCCTCCTTACACGCGGCGTTTCTTGGGCGGGCGGCAGCCGTTGTGCGGGATCGGCGTGACGTCCTTGATGGAGCGCACCTGCAGCGGCGTGCTGCCGATGGAGCGGATGGCGCTCTCACGGCCGGCGCCCGGGCCCTTGACGCGGACGTCCAGCGAGCGCAGTCCGAAGTTCTCGGCGTCCTTCAGCGCCTTCTCGGCCGCCAGCTGGGCGGCGAACGGCGTGGACTTGCGCGAGCCCTTGAAGCCCACCATGCCGCCCGAGGCCCAGGTCAGCACCTTGCCCTCGGTGTCGGTGATGGTGATGATGGTGTTGTTGAACGTCGAATGGATGAACATCACCCCGTGGGTGATGACCTTCCTGTCCTTCTTCTTGGTCTTGCTGCTGCTTTTCTTCGTTGCCATCACGGCCTCCCTATTTCTTCTTCTTGATCATCGATCCGCGCGGCCCCTTGCGCGTGCGGGCGTTGGTCTTGGTGCGCTGGCCGCGCACCGGCAGGCCCTTCTTGTGCCGGCGGCCGCGGTAGCAGTTGATGTCCATCAGCCGCTTGATATCGGTATTGACCTTCTTCTTCAGGTCGCCCTCGACCATCTCCTCGGACTCGATGTGCTTGCGGATGCGGTTCAGCTCCTCGGGGCTCAGGTCCTTGACCTTCTTGTTGATGTCGACCTTGACCAGGTCGAGGATGGCCCGCGACTTCGGGCGGCCGATGCCATAAATGTAGGTCAGCCCGACTTCCACCCGCTTCTGGCTGGGGATCTCGATTCCGGCGATTCGTGCCATGTGGCCTCCTTATCCTTGCCGCTGCTTGTGCTTGGCGTCTTTGCAGATCACCCGCACCACGCCCTTGCGCTTGATGACTTTGCATTTATTGCAGATCTTCTTGACGGACGCTCTGACTTTCATGGTTTCCTCCTATTTGAAGCGATAGATGATGCGGCCGCGGGTGATATCGTAGGGCGATATCTCCAGCAGGATCTTGTCCCCGGGCAGGATGCGGATGTTGTTCTTGCGCATCTTGCCCGAGGGATGGGCGGTGATGCGGTGGTGCGAGGTGTCCAGCTCCACCAGGAACATGGCGTTGGGCAGGGACTCCAGGATGACGCCCTTGACCTCGATGACATCTTTCTCCTTGTTGGCCATCAGCACCTCGTCAGGATTTCGGGGCCGTCGTCGGTCAGGGCCACCGTATGCTCGAAATGGGCCGACAGGCTGCCGTCGCGGGTGACGACCGTCCAGCCGTCCTCCAGGGTGCGCACCTGCCAGGAGCCGGCGTTGATCATCGGCTCGATGGCCAGGGTCATGCGGCTCTTCAGGCGGGCGCCGCGGCGTCCGTCGTAGTGGTTCAGGACCTGCGGCTCCTCGTGCAGGCCGCGGCCGATGCCGTGGCCGGACAGGTCGCGCACGACGGCGAAGCCGGCGGCACGGACGCAGTCGTCGATGGCCCGGGCCACGTCGCCCAGGTGGTTGCCGGCGCGCGCCGCCGCGATCCCCCGCTCGAGCGACAGGCGGCAGGTGTCCAGCAGGCGCCGCGCCTCGTCGCTGACCCGGCCGACGGCGTAGGTGCGGGCTCCGTCGCCGTGGTAGCCCTCGTAGACCACGCCCACGTCGATGCCCACGATGTCGCCCTCGCGCAGCCGCCGTGCGGCCGCCGGGATGCCGTGCACCACCTCCTGGTTGACCGAGGTGCACAGGGTGGCCGGGAAGGGTCGGGCGCCGTCACGGCCGCCGTAGCCCTTGAAGGCCGGGACGCCCTGCAGGCCGCGGATGCGCTCCTCGGCCCAGGAATCCAGCTCCAGCGTGCTCACGCCGGGGCGGATGCGCTCCTCGATCTCGGCCAGCACCACGGCGACGATGCGGTTGGCGCGGCGCATCAGCTCCAGCTCGCGGTCGGTTTTCAGCGGGATCATGCGATCAGCCCCCGCAGCCGCTCGTACACCGGCCCGGCCGGGCCGTTGCCGTCGATGCGCGCCAGCACGCCCAGGCGGTGGTAGTACTCGATCACCGGCAGCGTGCGTTCGGCGTAGACGCGGAAGCGCTCGCGCACGGACTGCTCGTTGTCATCGCGGCGCGGCTCGACGGCGCCGCCGCAGACGTCGCAGATCCCCGGCCGGAGCGGCGGCTTGTTGGCGCGGTTATAGATGGCGCCGCACTCGCGGCAGGTCAGCCGCGACAGCAGCCGGCCCACTGCCTGCTCCTCGTCCACCTCGATGAAAACCGCTTTTTCGCCGTCGCAGGGCACCTGCGACAGGGCCTCGGCCTGGCGCAGGGTGCGCGGGTAGCCGTCCATGACGTAGCCGCCGTCCAGGTCGCCGGCCTGCAGCCGGCGGCGCACCATCTCGATCACCAGCTCGTCGGGGACGAGCCCGCCGGAGTCCATGTGCGCGCGCGCCTGCCGGCCCTCGGCGCTGCCGCGCTCGATCTCGGCGCGCAGGATGTCGCCGGTGGCGATGCGCGCGAAGCCGAAGTCGCGCTGGATGCGCTCACCCATGGTTCCCTTGCCGGAACCGGGTGCGCCGAAGAGGATGAAACGCTTCATCCGCGCCGCCCGCGAATGCGCCCCTTCCGCGAGAAGGAGTCGTAGTTGCGCATGGTCAGCTGGGCCTCGATCTGCTGCACGGTGTCCATGGCCACGCCGACCACGATCAGGATCGACGTGCCGCCGAAGTAGAACTGCACGTTGAAGCCCTCGTAGAACCAGCGCGGCAGGTTGGCCTCCAGCCAGTCGCCGACGAAGGGCAGGGCGCCGACCTTGAAGCCGGTGAGCAGGAACTCCGGCAGCAGGGCCACCAGCACCAGGTAGATGGCGCCGATGAAGGTCAGCTTGGAGAGGACGCCGTCGATGTAGTCGGTGGTGTTCTTGCCCGGGCGGATGCCGGGGATGAAGCCGCCGTACTTCTGCACGTTGTCCGACACGTCCTTGGGGTTGAAGACGATGGAGATGTAGAAGTAGGTGAAGAAGATGATGGAAACGATGTACAGCAGGGTGTACAGGGGCATGCCGAAGCCGAGCTGCTGGGAAAGCTTCTGGGCGATGGGGTGCTTGACGAAGTTCAGGATGGTGGCCGGGAAGGTGATGACCGAGGAGGCGAAGATGATGGGGATGACGCCGCCGGTGTTCACCTTGAGCGGCAGGTAGGTGCTCTGGCCGCCCATCATGCGCCGGCCTTGGATGCGCTTGGCGTAGGTGATGGGGATGCGCCGCTGGCCCATCTCCACGTAGCAGATGAAGGCGATGACCGCCACCACCAGCGCCAGGATGAAGATCAGCTTCAGCGGGCTCATGTCGCCGGTGCGCAGCCCCTGCAGCGTCTTGCCCACGCCGGGGACCAGGCCGACGACGATGCCGGCGAAGATGATCAGCGAGATGCCGTTGCCGATGCCGCGCTCGGAGATCTGCTCGCCCAGCCACATGATGAACATGGTGCCGGTGGTCAGGGTGAGCACGGTCAGCAGGCGGAAGCCCCAGCCCGGGTTGAGCACCACCGGGATGCCGTTGGGGTTCATGCTCTCCAGGCCCACGGCGATGCCGCCGCCCTGGATGAGGCAGATCAGCACGGTGCCGTAGCGCGTGTACTGGGTGATCTTCTTCTTGCCCAGCTCGCCTTCCTTGGCGATGCGGTCCAGGTAGGGCCAGACCACCTGCAGCAGCTGCAGGATGATCGAGGCGCTGATGTAGGGCATGACGCCCAGGGCGAAGATGGTCATGCGCGAGATGTTGTTGCCCGAGAACATGTCCATGAAGCCGAAGAACGAGCCCTGCAGCGCCTCGAAGAACTGGCGCAGGGCCTCGGCGTTGAGCCCCGGCGTCATGATCTGCGACCCCATGCGGTAGACGGCCAGCAGCAGCAGGGTGAAGACCACGCGCTTGCGCAGCTCGGGGATGGAGAAGATGTTGCGGATGAAGCGGATCAAGATTCATCTCCTTGCAGGACGACGGCCTCGCCGCCCGCCTTCTGGATCTTCTCCACGGCCGTCTTGGAGAAGCGGTGGGCCTGGATCTTCATCTTGCGCGTCAGCGTGCCGTCGCCCAGGACCTTGATGTCCAGCTGCGGGCGGCGCGCCAGGTTCTTCTCGAAGTAGTCGGCGATGCGCACTTCGTCCAGTCCGCACTTGTCCAGGTCGCCGAGGTTGACGACGTTGTACTCGCGGCGGAAGATATTGGTGAAGCCGCGCTTGGGCAGGCGGCGCACCAGCGGCATCTGGCCGCCCTCGAAGCCGCGGTTGTGGCTGTAGCCGGAGCGGGACTTCTGGCCGTTGCTGCCGCGGGCCGACTGCACGCCGTAGCCCGAGCCCGGGCCGCGCCCGACGCGCTTGCGCGCGCGCACCGCGCCCTTGGCGGGCTTGAGGTTACTGAGACTGATCATTGCCGACCTCCTCGACCTGGAGTAGAAAATCGATCTTGCGGATCATGCCGAGTATCTCCGGCCGTTTCTCGCGCACGACCACCGAGTTGAGCTTGTGCAGCCCCAGTCCCTTGACGGTGGCCTGCTGCCGGTCCGAGCGGCCGATGAGGCTCTTGACCAGCTTGATGCGGATCTTGGGGTACTCCCCCTGCTTCTTCACTGCCATGATTCCTCCTGGCTCTTGCCGCGCTTGCGGGCGAAGGCGTCGGGGTGCATGAACTTCTGCAGGCCGTTCATGGTGGCGCGGGCGACGGTGATCGAGTTCTTGCTCTTGAGGATCTTGGTCAGGATGTTCTTCACCCCGGCCAGTTCCATGATCACCCGCACCGAGCCGCCGGCGATGACGCCGGTCCCCGGGGAGGCCGGGCGCATGACCACCTTGGAGGCCCCGTAGGAGCCGACCTTGAAGTACGGGATGGTCTCGTTGATGATCGGCACCTTCACCAGGTTCTTCTTGGCGTCGGCCACGGCCTTCTTGATGGCCAGGGGCACCTCGCGCGCCTTGCCCTTGCCCAGGCCCACCTGGCCGCTGCGGTCGCCGACGACGACGGCCGCCGAGAAGCGCAGGTTCTTGCCGCCCTTGACGACCTTGGTGACGCGGCGGATGGAGATCACCTCTTCCTGGAACGGATCGTTGCTATCCATGTAGTGCTGCATCAAACTCTCCTTAGAAGCGGATGCCCTTTTCGCGGGCGGCGTCGCTGAAGACCTTGACCCGGCCGGCGTAGTTGTAGACGTTGCGGTCGAAGACCACGGCCTCGATCTTCTTTTCCATCAGGCGCTCGGCGATGGTCTCGCCCAGGAGCTTGGCCGCCGCCTTGTCCTTGACGCTCTTCAGCTTGCCCTTCAGCTCCTTTTCCAGGGTGGTGGCGCTGAGCAGCACCTGGCGGCTGGCGTCATCGATCACCTGGGCGTACAGGTACTTGTTGCTCCTGACCAGGATCAGGCGCGGCCGCTCGGCGGTGCCGCGCAGCCGGGCCTGGATGGCACGGCGCACGCGCTGGCGCTTGACCTTCTTGACGATGTATTTGGCTTTGATCATGTTGGTTATACTCCCGCGGCCTTGCGGACCTTCTGGCGCAGCACCTGGCCCTGCAGGCGGATGCCCTTCAGCTTGTAGGGCTCCACCGGGCGCAGCTTCTGGATGTTGACGCAGGTCTGGCCCAGCAGCTGCTTGTCGTGCGAAAACAGCGTGAAGCTGCCCGGATTCTCCTGGCTGGCGGTCACGCCGGCCGGCAGCGTGAAGTCGACCGGATGGGTGTGGCCGACCTGCAGGTTGATGACGTTGCCCTTGACCGTGGAGCGCCAGCCCTTGCCGACGATCTCGATCTTGCGCGAGAACGGCTGGTGGACGCCAACGGCGGCGTTGCGCAACAGGCTCCAGGTCAGCCCCTGCAGGGCCTTGCGGGAGTCGTCGCGGCGCGCCACGTGGACGTTCGCGCCCTCGACCTTGACCTCGATGCCCTCGGGAACCGGGACCAGCAGCTCGCCCTTCGGCCCCTTGACGCGGACCTGGGCGCCCTCGACCTTGACGGTGACGCCGCTGGCGAGGACGACCGGTTTGGATGCTAGACGGGACATGGTTCCTCCTACCAGACGTGCAGCAGCACTTCGCCGCCGATGCCGCGCTTCTGGCACTCGGCGCCGGTGAGGATGCCCTGCGACGTGGAGATGACCGCCACGCCCAGGCCGTCGAGGACCCGGGGAATGGCACCGGCCTGGGCGTAGACGCGCCGCCCCGGCTTGGAGACGCGCTTCAGGCCCTCGATGACGTTCTGCTTGCGGCCGCTGTACTTGAGCTCGATCAGCAGCTGCGCCGGCACCTGCGCCTTCTCCACGCGGAAGTTGGCGATGTAGCCTTCGCCCTTGAGGATCTTGGCGATCTCCAGCTTGGTGTTGGACAGCGGCACGGCCAGGTCGCGCTTCTCGGCCATGATGGCGTTCTTCATGCGCGTCAGCATGTCGGCGATGGGATCGGTGTGTGGCATATCGTGTCTCCTTACCAGGACGCCTTGGTCACGCCCGGGATCTCGCCCTTCAGCGACAGCTCCCGGAAGCACAGGCGGCACAGCTGGAACTTGCGGTAGACGGCGCGCGGGCGGCCGCAGAGCCGGCAGCGGGTGCGGTAGCGGATCTTATACTTCTTTTTCTTCAATTCCCTGACTTCGGATGATAGTTTGGCCACCGGTTCCTCCTTCTTATCTGAACGGCACGCCGAGGCGCGTAAGCAGCGCCATGCTGTCCGCGTTGTTCCGGGCCGAGGTGACGAAGGTGATGTGCATGCCCTTGGGCCGCTCGACCTTGCTGAAGTTGATCTCGGGGAACACCAGCTGGTCCTTGAGGGCGACGGTGTAGTTGCCGCGGCCGTCGAAGGACTTCTTGGACATGCCGCGGAAGTCCTTCATGCGCGGGATGACGATGGTGACGAAGCGGTCCATGAAGTCGTACATGCGTTCGCCGCGCAGCGTCACCGTGGCCGCCACCGGCTGGCCGGCGCGCAGGCGGAACGAGGCGATCGATTTCTTGGCCCGGCGCATCGAGGGCTTCTGGCCGGTGATGGCGCCCAGCTCCTCCATGACCTTGTCCAGGACCTTGATGTTCTGCGTGGCCTCGCCGACGCCGGCGTTGACCACGATCTTCTCCAGCCGCGGCACCATCATGACGTTGGCCATCTTCAGTTCCTGCATCAGGGCCGGGCAGATCTCCTTCTTGTATCGCTCATACAGTCGGTTCATGTTCGCTCCTAGTCCAGCACCACGCCGCACGAGCGGCAGACGCGCTGCTTGTTGGCGCCGCTGCCTTTGTAGCCGACGCGCACGCCCTTCTCGCACTCCTTGCAGTAGTACATCACCTGGCTCAGCGGGATGGCGCCCTCGCGCTCGACGATGCCGCCCTTGATGTTCTTCTGCGGGTTGGGGCGCACGTACTCCTTGATGACGTGGACCTTCTCCACCACCACGCGGTTCTTGTCGGCCACGACGCGCAGGACCTTGCCGGTCTTCTTGCGGTCCTGGCGGCGGCCGCTGGTGACGATCACCGGGTCGTTCTTCTTCAGCTTGAATGGGGCCATTAGATCACCTCGGGGGCCAGGGACACGATCTTCATGAACTTCTTCTCGCGCAGCTCGCGGGCCACCGGCCCGAAGACGCGCGTGCCGACGGGCTCGTTGGCCTTGTCGATGATCACGGCGGCATTGTCGGAAAAGCGGATGTAGGAGCCGTCCTTGCGCCGGCACTCCTTGCGCGTGCGCACGATGACGGCGCGGATGACGTCGCCCTTCTTCAGCTTGGCGTTGGCCTCGGCGATCTTGACCGAGCCCACGAAGATGTCGCCCACCTTGGCGATCTTGCCCACGTCGCCGCCGACGGCGCGGATGAACATGACCTCCTTGGCTCCGGAGTTGTCGGCCACCTTAAGCCTGGTTTGCATCTGTATCATTGGGCACCTCGATCTTCTGCATCACCGGGATGACGCGCGTCACCAGCCAGCGCTTGCGCTTGCTCAGCGGCCGCACCGGCTTGATGGTGACGATGTCCCCCGCCTTGCACTTCTTGGCCTCGTCGTGGGCCAGGAAGGTGGTCTTCTTGCGGATGGTCTTGCCGTACTGCGCGTGCTGGATGACCCGCTCCACGCTCACCGAGACGGTCTTCTCAGCGCGCGCGGCCACGACCACGCCCTGCAGCGTGCGCTCAACCTTTGCTTTTTTCTGTGTTTTGTCCATTGTGCGACCTCATTTCCTTCAGGATGGTCATGTACTTGGCGATGTCGCGCTTGGTCTGGCGGATCTTGTAGGGGTTCTCCGCCTGGCCCAGCGTCTTCTGGAACTTCTGCTTGAACAGCTTGTCGCGCAGCTCGACCAGCTTGGCCTCGATCTCGTTCGCCGCCATGGCGCGAATGTCCTTGATTTTCATTGTCCGGCTCCTATCTGCGCGCGCGAGATGAAGCGGGTCTTGAACGGCAGCTTGCGCTGCGCCAGCTTCATGGCCTCGCGGGCCAGGTCCTCGCTGACGCCTTCCAGCTCGTAGAGGACGCGGCCGCGCTTGACGACGTCGACCCAGAACTCCGGGTCGCCCTTGCCCTTGCCCATGCGCACCTCGACCGGCTTCTTGGTGACAGGCTTGAAGGGGAAGACCCGCACCCACAGCTTGCCGCCGCGCTTGATGAAACGGTTGATGGCGATGCGGCCGGCCTCGATCTGCCGGGCGGTGAGCCAGTCGTTCTCCATCGCCTGCAGGCCGAAGTCGCCGAACTCCAGCTTATTGCCCTTGGTGGCCATGCCGCGGCGCTTGCCGCGGAAGACCTTCCGATGCTTGACCTTCGCTGGCATCAACATGGTTTATTCTCCTTTCTCCTCGATCTCGATTTCCTGCTTGCGGTAGCGCTCCTTCTCCTTGTCGCCGCTGTAGACCCAGACCTTGATGCCGATCTGGCCGTAGTCGGTGAAGGCCTCGGTGAAGCCGTAGTCGATGTCGGCGCGCAGCGTCTGCAGGGGCAGCTTGCCCACCAGGTACCACTCGGCGCGGGCGATCTCGGCGCCGCCCAGCCGCCCGGAGAGGCGGATCTTGACGCCGGTGGCGCCGGCGCGCAGCGTGGAGTCGACCACCTTGCGCATGGCGCGGCGGTAGGAGATGCGCCGCTGGATCTGGAAGGCCACGCCCTCGGCGATCAGCTGGGCCACCAGCTCGGGATTGCGGATCTCCAGCACCTCGACGAAGATCTTCTCCTGGTTCTTCTTGGTGATGCCGGCGATGAACTTCTTCAGCTCCTGGATGCCGGCGCCGCCCTTGCCGATGAGGATGCCCGGGCGGGCGGTGTTGATCTGCACGCGCAGGGTGTCGGCGATGCGCTTGACCTCGATGGAGGCGATCCCGGCGTGCTTGTATTTCTCCTTGATCTGCTTGCGGATCTGGATGTCGGTGTGGAACTGGTCGATGTAATGCTGGCCCCGGCCGTACCACAGCGACAGCCAGCCCTTGTTGAAGCCCAGGCGGAAACCGAACGGATGTGTTTTCTGTCCCATGATTTACCCCTTCCTTTCGTCCAGATACAGGCTGATGTGGGAGTAATGCTTGAGGATGCGCATGGCGCGCCCGCGCGGCGCCGGCCGGAAGCGCTTCAGGTGCGGCGCCTTGCCGACGTGGGTGCGCGCGACATAGAGCTTGTCCACGTCGATGTTGGGGAACTTGACCTGGGCGTTGGCGATGGCGGAGCGCAGGATGTCCATGACCATGCCGGCGGCCTTCTGGCGCCGCGAGAACTTCAGGATGGTCAGGGCCTCGCCGGCATCCTTGCCCTGGATCAGGTTCACGACCAGCTGGCTCTTCTGCGGCGAGATGCGCAAGAAGCGGCCCTTGGCGACTGCGATTTCGCTCATGGCGTCCCTCCTAGCCCTTGGCCGGCGCGGCGGCGGCCGGGGCGGCGGCCTTTTCCTTGGAACTGTGGCCGCGGTAGGTGCGGGTCTCGGCGAACTCGCCCAGCTTCAGCCCCACCATGTTCTCGGTGATGAAGACGGGGACGAACTTCTTGCCGTTGTGCACGGCCACGGTCATGCCCACCATCTCGGGGATGACCGTCGAGCGCCGGAACCAGGTCTTGATGACGTCCTTCCTGCCGGAGTTCTTGGCTTCGACCACCCTCTTCAGCAGCTTCTCGTCGATATACACGCCTTTCTTGACGGAACGGCTCATGGCTTACTTTCTCCTTTTGACGATGAATTTCTGGGTGCGCTTGTTCTTGCGCGTCTTGTAGCCCTTGGTGGGCTTGCCCCAGGGGGTCACCGGATGACGGCCGCCCTTGGTCTTGCCTTCGCCGCCGCCCAGGGGATGGTCGATGGGATTCATCACCGTGCCGCGCACGTGCGGGCGCCAGCCCTGCCAGCGGGTGCGGCCGGCCTTGCCGACCTTGATGTTGGCGCGCTCGACGTTGCCCAGCTGGCCGATGGTGGCGCGGCAGCGCACGTGCACCTTGCGCAGCTCGCCCGAGGGCATCTTCAGCAGGGCGTAGGCGCCCTCCTTGGCCATCAGCGTGGCGGCGGCGCCGGCGGTGCGCGCCAGCTGGCCGCCGCGCTTGGGGCTGAGCTCGACGTTGTGCACGGTGGTGCCGACCGGGATGTTCTGGATCAGCAGCGCGTAGCCGGGCAGGATCTCGGACTCGGAATCGGTGGCCAGCACCGCGTCGCCGACCTTCATGCCCAGCGGCGCCAGGATGTAGCGGCGCTCGCCGTCCCGGTACTTGACCAGGGCGATGCGCGGCGTGCGGTTGGGGTCGTACTCGATGGTCTCGACCACGCCGGGGATGTCCAGCTTGTCGCGGCGGAAGTCGATGACGCGGTACTTGCGCTTGTGGCCGCCGCCGTGGTGGCGCACGGCGATGCGCCCCATGTTGTTGCGGCCGCCACTCTTGTTCAGCGCCACCAGCAGCTTGCGGTAGGGCTTGTCGGTGGTCAGCTCGGCGAACGTGTAGCCGGCGCGGCCGCGCAGGCCCGCCGACACCGGGTTGTATGTCTTGATGCCCATTAGATCACCTCGACGTATTCGATCATCTTGGCCTCGGGGCTGAGCTTGACGTAGGCCTTCTTCCAGTCCGAACGCCGCCCCACGTAGCGGCCGTGGCGTTTTTCCTTGCCCTGGAAGTTCAGGATGCGAACCGACTGCACCTTGGTCTTGAACAGCTCTTCCACGGCCTTCTTGACCATGATCTTGTTGGCGTCGCGGTGCACCTTGAAGCACAGCAGGCGCTGCGAGTCCTTGAGGCCGGTGGACTTCTCGGTGACCAGCGGCGCCAGGATCATCTGACCGTATTGCAGCTTCATTTCAGCACCTCCGCCAGCTTCTTCACCGCGTCGACCGACAGCATGATATGGTCGTAGTGCAGCGAATCGTAAATGTTCATCTCGCCCACGTCGATGGCCTTGACGTGCGGCAGGTTGCGCGTGGACAGCATCAGCTCGCTGTTGCCGCGCTGGTCGACGATCAGCAGGCGGTCGAAGTGGAAGGGCTTCAGCGCCTTGACGGTGTCCTTGGTCTTGGCCGACGCCAGCTTCAGCTCGTCGAGGACGAGCAGGCGGTCGTTGCGCACCTTCTCCGACAGCACCGACTTGATGGCGTTGCGCCGCGCCCGCTTGGGCATCTCGTAGGAGTAATCGCGCGGCTTGGGGCCGAAGGTGGTGCCGCCCTTGCGCCACAGCGGCGAGCGCAGCGCGCCCATGCGCGCGCGGCCGGTGCCCTTCTGCTTCCACAGCTTCTTGCCGCTGCCGGAGACCTCGGCGCGGGTCTTGGTGCTGGCCGTGCCCTGGCGCTGGTTGGCGTTGTAGTTCTTCACCGCCTCGTAGATCAGGTGCTCCTTCAGCGGGTAGCCGAAGACGGATTCGGGGAGCTCCAGCTCGCTGACCTCTTTATTCTTGATGTTGCGGACTTTGACCTTGACCATGCTCAGCTCCTTTTGCGGGAATCCTTCAGCACGTAGAGGTAGTTGCCGTTGTGGCCGGGGACGGCGCCGCGCACCATGAGCACGTTGCGCTCCTTGTCCACCTTGACCACCTCCAGGCCGCGCACCGTCTTGCGGCGGCCGCCCATGCGCCCGGGCATGCCCTTGCCCTTGATCACCTCGCCGGGGTAGGTGTTGCTGCCGGCCGAGCCGATGGCGCGGTGGAACATCGAGCCGTGGCTGGAGCGGCCGCCGCTGAAGCCGTGGCGCTTGACCACGCCCTGGAAGCCCTTGCCCTTGGTGGTGCCGCAGACGCGCACGATCTCGCTCTCGCTGAAGATGTCCACGCTGACGCTGGCGCCCACCGCCGGGCCGGCCTCGTCCACCACGAACTCGCGCAGCCGCCGGGTGGGCGGCACGTTGGCCTTGGCGAAGTGGCCCTTCATGGGCTTGTTGACGTTCTTGACCTGCCGTGGCTCGACGAAGCCCAGCTGGGCCCGACCCGGCTTGCCGGGAGCGGCGCTCTTCCTCTGGATCACCAGGCACGGCCCGGCCTGGATCATGGTCACCGGGATGACGATGCCGTCATCGGTGAACAGCTGGGTCATGCCGATCTTCTTGCCGATAATTCCCTGGATCATCGTTTCACCTTCTTGCTCAGTTGGACTTGACCTCGACCTCGACGCCGGCCGGAAGGTCCATCTTCTTCAGCTCGGAGATCGTGTCGTCGTTGTGCTCGCGGATCTCGATCAGCCGGGCGTGCGAGCGGCGCTCGAAGTGCTCGCGCGACTTCTTGTCGGTGTGCGGCGAGCGCAGCACGCAGAAGCGCTCGATGCGCGTCGGCAGCGGGATGGGGCCGGTGACCACCGCGCCGGTGCGCTTGGCCTTGGCCACGATCTCGGCCGAGGACTTGTCCAGCACGCGGTTGTCGAACGATTTCAGCTTGATGCGGATTTTGGTCAGCATGTTCTCCTCTTACTCGATGATGTCGGTGACGCTGCCGGCGCCGATGGTGCGTCCGCCCTCGCGGATGGCGAACTTCAGCCCCTTCTCCATCGCGATCGGCGTGATCAGCGTGATCTCCAGGTTGGCGTTGTCC